>JGI24721J44947_10005261_pt1 | contig 17761 bp, 14 predicted proteins | sample YelNatPaOPGAMG01_FD_44947 | JGI IMG/M metagenome (IMG submission 44947) | reverse complement strand
TTTTAGCCCAATCATTTCTTAGATGCGCATCCTCCGCACTCAAACTAAAATAATAAAAGTTTACAGGTTCACTCGTGGTTTTTTTAGATTCTCGTTCGTTTTTCCGTGGTAGCTTGTTCGACTCTTTGTTGCTGGAATGCGTTTCTTTGTCGAAATCATAATGATTCACGACGCCATTGAACAAGGGTTCGTAAAGTACCCGATTATATTATCCAGTTGATACGTCCAAGATTCCATTTTTCTCCTTTCTTTGCGTCTAGTACGATGAAACAGCGCATTCTTCAAGTGTTTGACCTTTCTGCTTCAAGACAGCTGGAGCGCGTAGCAACTTGCACCGCTGGATTGACGACGACGAAGAAAATTCGACATCGTCCCTTGAATAGCGTTTCGTAAACGCACGCCAAACGCTCACTGAACCAATCACAGCAAGTAATCGATGCGGTTCGAAAAGCAAGTCCTTCCCTCTTGATCGCCATCGACGAAACGGGATTCCACCGCAATTATAAGCTATCTCTCACGGGACACGCTCCCAGAGGCACCCATCTCATTTTCCGCGCGGAAAAGGTTCTTGGACTAGAACTAGAGTCGTCGCTGCGATCGCTTCCACTCGGGATTCCGTCACCGCTTTGAGCCTGGGGGCGTACACGGATCGAGATCTCTCGAGCGCTTTCACAACCTGGAGCTTCCTTCTGGTACTTGTTTCAGCATGGTCAACATAGCGTTCCGTGAATCCTCTATCGAATAGAACAGCGAGCACTCGGGCGCGCAGCAGACATAGTACTCGCCAAGTAGTCACCCAGCTCAAGCACGTCATCGTAGAATTCGCCGTCGGACCCGGAAACGGAGGAGCGAACGGACAGGACCCTTTTCTGGCTGTCAAATTGGCATGTGCCGAACGATGAAGAAAGGGTTCATGATCTGCAGGGCGACCCTTTGAGGAACAGTTTTCGGGTATATAGGGGAACACTTGACCACAATCAGATGTCATCGCCGCGATGAGCGCACCGCGACTTTACGCGAGGAAGACGCAAATGGCAAGCAAAGCGTAGATCGCCTCTCCCGTTCGAGCATTAAATGCGTGAGCAGCAGCCGGAAGCAGTGAAATGGTGGCTTTGACACTGCCATCAACATCCTTCTACTTCTGAAAACGGAGCTAGAGGGACAAGAGAATTCTGCGTTGCTACAGGCGCATATGAGAGAGACAAGGGAAGTAGTCAAACATCATGCCCGTCAAGACTGGTATTGACGAAAGTGAGAAGCGACCCAAAGCCTAGTCTTTTCTCCCGAGTTAGAGGGTCGGTCCTCGTTTGTTCAGAAATGGGTGTAGATCTGCCCCCACGTTGGGGGTCTATTAATGAAATGATTCATAATCCGCGTCCTCCCGCTGGCAAACCTGCTCTTTCTACTCATGGACTATCACCTCAATTTAGTTCCAACCTCAGGTGAGCGTCATCGAATGCTTTTTCGCAGTTTTCAGCAGGAGCATTGGAGTGCATTCATTTTGAAGAAATGAATAATCCAAGGTGAAGCTATGGATATGCAGGACAGAGATCCTGTTGTCCCAGTGTTGCCGTATACGACCAATAAAACGAAAAATCTATTTCACGCGAACCATCGAGCGAAAAGAGCATAGAACGAACAAGAAATAGAACTGGGGAGATGGGCGATAAAAGGTGTTTGCTGGACTGGACGATGCCGAGACTGAACTTGCACTGAATACACGAGTTCGATGAGTCCCTGCATTGATGAGTTCAACCTGGTTCAATCAATACAAGAGGTTCACGCAGCGTGACTGCAACGCTGCTAGCAGTATCAGACGATATTCGATGCTCAAGACGGGACGCGAGGAGCTGACACGATCCACACTTGTTGGACAGCCTCTCAGGATTGAAGTCTATGGCGAGATGCTGCAATTGATAGCATACGGCAAGTCGATATGGGCTGAGATGCATCTCTCGGGTGGATGCTCATTGACCCTCTATGGTCGCGGAACGTTTGCGATGCATTGTGCATCCTGGGGATCGCTTGGCGTCTCGCTCGAGGAAACTTCGCCTAGCCTCCTTCGCATTGATGCAACTCGTCAGGCAACTATTTCCAGTCTCGAACGCGGGGTTGCGAGCGGTCCACATTCCCCTGAAATTTTTTTACCAAACCTTCGTGAGACACGACAACTAATTTTGGGATAAAGTATGGGATCCGGCTTGATCCTCGGATCAGAGAATATGATACATACGCTACTCTGAATCCCTCGGCACGACGCCGTACCACGTCGCTAATCAAAGCATGTACTTCGCTGGTGCGAACAGTATCAGACCGACCTNAAACAGCAATATTGCGTGCTCGTCAACGCCGAGCGTTACTTCAACCGCACCTTTTGGGTGCTGTANCCCTACTTTACTGGCTCGGAAAATTGGAGACTGATGAAACGGAATCTTGGGATGGCGATGGAAGCAACTGACTAGCTCGTGGTGGAAGACATCGAAGTAGCAGAGAGTTCGGAACAGATGTCGCAACGATACTTAGCGTCCCGTCAAATCGTCGATGTTTGTCGTGATGATCTCGGCCACGGAACGACGAACCTCTTACTCAAAGGATGGTGAAAAGGTGATGCACCCTTCATTGCATCTTGCGCTGCCATTCGTTCACGAATGGAGTTATCCAGAGCCAAGCTTACCCTCCCTTCGAATCAGAGCACACCAGCCGCAACACGCGTCTCTTTGGTGTGGTTCTCGTACGGTACATCAAGACCCAGAAAATAACTCAAGATATTTGCATAGTGTACTGAATAGCCTCCTTCGCGAGCTATAGCTCGAATTTGCGAGCAAGTATCAAGCATTCGAAAAAGTTCGCCAAGGCTATTGGGAAAGCTTGTCCAAGCATTCTGTTTCACAGAAAGGAANTAGATAGAGGATGAACGGGTGATGGANACCAACGGAATANACATCTGAAAGNACCATGTGAAACTTTAGCCTAACTCGATCGCGGAGACTCATTTCCGACCGTAAAAGGTAGATGAAGCGCAAGAATTCGCGGTGAGTGGGAAACCCTGCTTACATTAAAAACGTGGTAGTCTCCATATCTCTCAATCGCCGGGAACGGAGCCAAAGACCTGAACGGAAATCGGATGAAGCTGCTCATGTCTTGTAGGGCTCGGTATTATCGGGAGCCGGGCGTGATGTCCAACAGANGGCGTTCGAACAAATGGAGCANCANCATAGTCGGAACCCGTCACGACGCTGNAAGCATCATATCAAGCTGAGTTGGATACATTTTGAGCCTCGCTCAGAGGGCATTNTAGCTCCCAGATAGCTTATGAGCGGAATTTTTGGNGGGCNTACATGAAAACGTGCTGGGGCCGCCAACAGATTCGGTTGTTCACAGGCCAGAGGCTTGCATGAGCCAAAATTTTCAATCACTTTCAAAATGAAATGAGCGACAAATCGGGACGTTTGGTTGAAGCCTACGGCGCTGGACGTGATGAGGCGCACATGCGCTGCGCTTGTACTCCTTCGGCGAGAGCATGTAAAAATTGTGGGAATTTGATTCTGCATCGGTCCAATTGCCGTATTCAGGACGTCATACTCGAATCACGAGCACAGGTGTACGGTTGAACTGGAACAGAGGGAGAGAGTGAAGCAAAGCCGGATGCATGAGATGGTGTCCAATAAACTGACCCAAGCTCAAGTGGCGAGGCATTTGACGGTGAGACGCTTGTGTCTTGTGATTCCACCAGCAGCAAATGCGCAAAATAAGTTGCTGCTCTGAGCCTTCAGCGTCTTGATCAACTTCCGCATTTGTCTCGTGCTTCTGAAGCGTCCAGTGGCTTTCTGTCGAGTAAACTTTTAGGGGAATGGAATAGAACTCAGCGTTGACATTCTGCAGAAATGCTGTAGGCTTCCAACGAAAAAATAGGTAACCAGAAGAGTGGAGACAGGATTATTGGGACGTGCATGGCGCTGTTGTGCTAGGGTCAGCAATTAGGAGAGGTGGGTGCTCCTTCTAGATGCACTGGGACGGCTTTCCTCGGTAACTGGTGAACGATTATCATTTTACATGGCATTCATTACTGAGTATACTCAGTGTTGAAAATGAACCGGATTTCTACGTCCTCAGTTCAGAGAGTGAATCCAAAATCAGCCTTGCTCCCTAAGTGTTGTTATTCTTCAACGTCTTGATGCCGCCCCCGTAGCCACATACGACGTGCAGGACAATCCCATCGAGTACTGGAAGCTGGCACCGGATCGCAGCAGCGCACGAAGCGATACACCAAGCAAGGAGACCTGCACCAGTAAATGCGGCTGGCGAGGTAATCAGGACAAGCTCGCCATAATGTGTATGAATGTCTTTCACAAAAGATACCTGCATAGGTGCCGAGCAAGGAAGCTGCCAACGCTTCTACTCTGTCGCTGCCTTCACGCTGTACATATAGAAGTCAATCGCCGGCATCCAGCGGCTTTCACGAGTAGAGCCCTGTCACGGATTCAGCTCATAAACGCGAAATATTGCTATCGATGCTTGATATTCTCTTATTTGCCTNACGGTATCGGGCAAGCGCAAAGTGCGCATCCAGGTAAACATCCGCGTGTGCGTCAACGGACTTGGTAATCGGGTCTGCGTAGCCACCACCCATACAAATGACGATTCCTGCCTCAGATTCCTGAAGAATATAGTCGAGCACGATTTGATTTCGAAGTCGCAACCCGGCCCTCGTGAGCGCAAGGCGACCGAGCTTATCTTCAGCGAGTGCGTCGACACCTGCCTGGTAAAAGACGAGATCTGGATCATGCTTCGCCATGATACGTGGCAACCAGACTTCTAGGATCTGTAGATAATCGGTATCATCGGTATTGTCCTCAAACTCAATATCCAAGTCGCTCTTTTGCTTTCTGAAAGGATAGTTGCCGTGCCCGTGAAATGAACAGGTAAACACGCGACTATCTCCTTGGAATATCGCAGCCACACCGTTCCCCTGGTGCACATCGAGATCGAGAACGAGTATTCTTCTAACTTGTGCATAATCGCGGAGCGCTACTCGAGCTGCAATTGCGATGTCATTGAAGACGCAAAAGCCCTCTCCATGGTCCGGAAACGCGTGATGCGTTCCGCCAGCAATCTGAGCTGCACACCTGCTGCGACCCTCGACAACATCACGCATGCAGGCTACGGTGCCACCGACGGATGCCAGGGTCCTTTGCACAAGGGCTGTGCTCCACGGGAATCCGATACGTCGAACCTCTATATCGGAGAGTGTGCCCTTAATAAACCGGTCAACATAGTCCTTAGAGTGAACGAGCAGAATGTCGTCTAACTCGGCGATTGGAGATACCAGAAAAGGTACTCCTTTGAAAGAGCTGTCCGCTTCNAGCTTCCTCCTGACTAATTCATACTTTGCCATAGGGAAGCGATGCCCGGCCGGCAGCTCTACCGCATATACGTCCGCAAAGTATACTCGCAGCGCTCCGGCGCTCCCTATCTCTGCCGCGTGAGCGCAGCGCGAGCTTCGGTGTCTGGGCCAGGTGGTGATTTTTGGGCGGAATGCGAGTTTTCTGTAGAAAGGATTAATCCAGCTACTTAACCGCGAAGCCTGCAAATACATAGCGTTCTGTGAAACTGGACAAGAAGACAGCGTGCAGGACGAGAGCTGTGTTCGCAGCACTGGAACGCAGCGGCACACCACGCACCGGGTGCAGGCGTGCCTCGGCAATAGAGGACTTTTCAGGTCTATGGCGGTTCCCGCCAGTTCTGAGGCCTTGCAGTGCTTTGACTTGACAACTTCCGGTTTGCCAGTGTTGTGGGGTTCAGAGAAACTTCAGGTCGTTGCGGAGAGAGTAACCGTCGACCTGAGTTCGACTGCAAGTGCGAGCGACTNTCGTCTAGAGGGCACCACCGTGTACGTCACTTCGCAGCGACTGCTCTTGAAACCGCAGCATCAACAGCAGCTATTTGGTACGGATCTCTCAGATGTAACCTTCATAAAAGCAAGCAAGTCGGGTAGTTTTCTGCTCTGTGGAGCCTGTGGGAGAACGAGTTCCGCGCTTGTTCGGGTTGGAAAGGGAACACTGCTACGCTTTCACTGGGCAGCAGACCCCAGCAGCGTGGCGAGCTTTCTCAACAACCTGCGTAGCGCTGTCGAGCTGCATAAGAACGCGAAACTTAGACAACAAGGCACTTTGCGTTGCAAAGATATTGCTGGAAATGACTTCGAAGCTCGCCCTGCAGGTGTAGCCGGCGTTCGGGCAGCGGAACAGCGCCTAAGAGACGAGCGTAAGCAGCTTCTCAACAGGGCGTTTACCGATATGAACCACCTTAGTGTCGATGCCGAGAACTTGCGCGCGATGAGTGAGGCGCTGGTTCGCGAAAGCCAGAGAATGAGACACGAAGCATTGAGTCAGGACCCGGAAGCGCTGCTCTCCGTGATGCTCCGTGACATGATGCGTTTCGCCGAGGATCGTGTTCGTATTGCTGCTGAACCGTCGGAACGCTCGAAGAGTTCAGAGTATTGTTCACACCTGGCGAGGGATCTTTACGATTTTTTGGAGCCGATTGTTGCGAAGAACGGTGGGCTTCTGCATATTTTCGACGCATATGTTCTTTACAACAGCACCCGACCAGTCACAGATATTGTTCCAGCGGATGATCTATGCGATGCCTGTGCACAGTGGCCCATTCTTGGTCTCCGCCTTCGACTTGAAATGATGGAATCTCAGCTCGTCATCCGTACGACAGAAACGGTACCTGTTTCACAAAGATTACTCGAACGAATCAAGGAAGTTGGGTTTATGACCTCACTGCAGGTTGCAGATCAGTTCCATATACCTGTGCAAGTGGCAGCGTGGCAATTAGAGTCCGCAGAACGCGAAGGTTTTCTCTGTCGTGATGAAGAGGAAACCGGCTGCGTGCGGTATTTCCTGAATGAATTCGATGCAATCTATGCCGCGGAAATTGGTCGCGAGACGCCAGCAACCGGTACGGCTGGTAACGAATTGTTGCCTACGCCTCAGACAAGCGCAAATGAGCACATTCTAGAAACCGCTCGTGCTTTTACGCCACCTATTTTTCCAAATACAGCAAACATCAAATCAGATGCCATGAGCGTTGAGACGCTTCGTCTCCGACGAAGCGCTCAACCGGACCAAGACACCCCAAAGAGTCTTTCTGAGTGGGTCGCGACTCCCCAGTAGCGCAGTGCCACCATGTGCGACATTTCACCGCATTGCACCCTACTGTTTTCGGTTGGAACACGAGTTCCCACGCCGGCTACCCGAAAACTGCGTGCCGAACGAGCCGTCAAGCGTTCGTAGACGACGAGACACTTTTCGGATCTCCAGACTAGAAAGTTCTTATTTTTTTGTAACAGTAAAACTACTTTGGCTGTTTCGTTTCGTCATCAGTTTCGCTGTTCTTGAACGTAGATCGAATCCAATCATAAGGCTCGATGAACCAAAAAGCTGTCAGGCCCACTAGCAGACCCCAACGTGCTGCTGCTCCAACATCTACTGGACGTAGCCGACGGAAAAGCTGCTGCAAAGCTGGTACACCTCGAGGGCTCGCTGCGTTCATATCACAAACACAAGTGTCTATCCCCGGAGCACCTCGAAAACAACTCGTACAGCGGTCAGTCGTCCGGGATGCGCGATGTGCCCTGGCGGCCGCACGCGCTGCGCATTGTCCGTTTCTTTCTCGATGATAAAATTCGGTTGACCATGGATCCCAGATTGCGGGACGTATAATGATGATTGAAAAAGCGTCCACCTTGATGCATCTTTCTTCGAGTTCCATTGCTTTCACTTTCTTTCGAATATACTGGTCGTTTTTTACTTTCTATCATGTACCGAGTGCCTGACTGCGCCCACAGTAGCGCTTATACCGGTGGAGCTGATGCAGCACGGATACAGAACAGCTGTGTCGTACCACTGAGGGTTTCGGATCGAGGAACGATTCACCTGATACGGAATCAGTGCGGACAATCATTCTGGGAGCCTGAAAAGTGGGCAGAGAAACCTGGTGCCTGCAGCAGCGCGGACCGATATGCTAGGAGATAATTGCAATATTGGCGACGCCCAGACGCAGTATCCTAGTACTTGTCTAAGAATAAAGAGTGTTGCCGACAAGCTGTGCAGGTCTCGCCACAGCACCTGCCACTCGAGGGAGTATGAAGCACTAGCCCGGCAGACCCGTCCGGTTCGCGGGACCTTCCACACAGAAGGTAAAGTTTCGAAGATACGGAAACCTTTCCCCCTTCAACGCTTTCCATGAAGGTCGAAAGAACCTGTTATTGAGTTGCTATTTAGTGGTTAGTTTCTGTTCTTTCGNCAGTGGATCGGGATTCGCTTTCNTTCTGGGAGCCTGCAGACTGCGCAGACAGACCTACTGCCTGCGACAGCACGGAGCGATACGCAAGGAATCCACTGCGACCCAGACGACGCTTAGACGCAGCATATCAGCTCCTAGTCCCAGAATAAACTGCGTTCCAGACAAGCTGCTCAGGCCGCACTAAGCGCATTCCCTGCAAAGCCATGCCTTCTCTCGGAGTCTAGGATCGTTCACAGGAACCAGTTTATCCCAGCTACGCCATCGTTACCGGCAGCTGGACCATCATGCCCAGCGAACCTCATTGACAAACATTGTACATGTTCACGTCCGGATCTCGTCGACGTCTCGCGTACGCAAAGCGACGATTTCGCGCACGATCCCTGACTGCGTGTGCGTACGTCACCTCGTTACGTATGCCGCCGCAGCTGCGCTGTCGCCACGTTAGCTGCAAGCACTTTGTTCTGTTAAGTTTGTGAAGTTTTAGTGCTCCAAGAAACGAGCAAGTTCCTGCCTGCGGAAACGTAACGCTAATCGAAGGGGCAGCGGTTAGGACTGAGGCAGTGTTTTCAGCAGCGCTGCAAAAATCGCAGAAGAACTGCAGCACGCAACGGGAAATGAGTCCAACGATCAGATTGCTCGGAACTGAACCATCTTGTATGCTGTCCAGAACGGTATCCAAGCGCCTTGCGCGTCGAAATGTCAGATACATACTGTTGCTTGTCGTTCTAACCGGTGTCCTGTCAGGTTTTCTCTTCCTGCGTAGCACTTTCTCCACGTACTATGCGGGTGAAAAACTGAGACAGTGTGAAGAACGGCTTGCGAAAGGAGAGGCTCTTCTGCTACAGCGGCGTGTATCAAATATGGACGAAAATACAGAACAGCCTCCTAGAAGGGTTGCGGCTAAAAACTTCTTGCGATCTGTGCTTGTTTTCGATGCCGTGGAGCACTTCAGCTCGGTCATCAATACAAATGCTCCAGGACGAGCAACGTTCCTGGGAACTAGTTCCCGAGGACGAGGTAGACCAGGATGGGCATATGAACCACGTCCCTTACTTCTGAACTTGTCCAATGGCGCCTGGTATTTGCCTTTGGACGGGGAACCGCCATCGATTCCGGCAGTATTGTTATGGTTAGACAGATCCAGGAATGAGCGAAGGCTGCTCGTATGGACGAGCACAACCGCGGGGATTGCGTATAACCCTCCTCGTGAGTGCGCGGAAGCTGGATCCACCTGCCAACTGGAACTCATCACATCGAGTACAACCCTTGCGGGTTCCTGTAATGTTGAGAAGCGCAATCTGAGCCTTTTTCTGAGCGCAAATGGAGCAGCAGGCACCTCATGCCTAGCAGAGGTTCGAATGCAGGTTACACTTACAAGCACAAACGCGCAAGAATGGGAACCAGAACCGTCTCTACAGACGCTCGCAATCGTGCGCCCGTTCACGGAGGACCAGATACCTAAGCTCATGCGATCTCTGGATCAATGGAATGATCCATGGCGCTTCCCGTGCGAACGAAGCGGAGACTTTGACCGCCCGGACCTCGTATTCTACGCAAACAATGAACAAGCTCTCGTGTCGGCTCGAGCCGTTTTTCAGCGCAATCATTCATGGTCTTCCTGTTTCCAACGGGTGCGCTGGATTGAAGCCAATGTTGAACCAACCGTCGACGTTCATCCAGATGGCACCTGCTTCCAGTTCTACAGCATCTTCGATGATCCGCGATTCCGGAACTACTATCAGTATTTCTTTCTGATGGAGCCTGACGTCCACCCGATACGGGCTTTTTGGTTGGACTCGATTCAGAGACAAATCAAACTCAGTGCACCTCAGGCCACGTTCTGGATACGCGGCTCCACATCAAAGTGTGCCGGTTGGTACGCAGCGAACGACTTTCATATTAACGGAAATGCCCTATACAACCTCTCATCCCGACAGTTTCGCGATTATCTGATACGTGTGCAACGCGCGTTTCAGCCGCGAGGCCACGTTCGCCACGCTCCGGGCTGCTCTGGCGGCTATGGTGGATTCGATCATTCTATCTTCCATTATGCCGTAGAAATAGCTTCGAAAAATTCGCACAAGTGGAAAATGTATCAAAAGCTGTGTTTCGACGATCGGAAATCACCTGTTTGGAATTTCTGCAAACACAGATTTCTGCCTTGGCGAGTATACACGGAGAGTAACGGAAGTGCGTCCCTCGTACACAGCAGCTGGGGTAATAACGTAGATTTTTGGGACCCAGCAGTTCACGGCATCAAACGGCTTGAAACTAGTATGCTTGAAATGATCCGCCTTTGGGAACAGGATCCTTTTCCACTACATCCTCGTTTTCGTGCTTTTGCGCTGCTACACTGTCGCAAAAGGCAGCTTTTTTAAGCCTTTCCTGACCCTGCACTGCATCTAGACGAGAGCAGCTGTTCCGACGCATGGGCGGATGGAAGTTCATATTTATTTTGTATGTAAGAACCTCAGCAGCGGAAATCGGAATCCATGGAAGCTCTCCGCTGCAGCCCACTGGAAGCATCCGGCACAAGAGACACCGAGGAGCTTTCTGCGGACCCCTGGAACGCAGCTCAGATCCTGGGAATTCCACAATCATCAAATTGAAGCGTTCTGGTAAACCCCTTGCCTTCTTTGAATAAGGAAGAGTAGCCATGCGCCATGGGCGTCCAGTGTCTGCATCATCAAGGGCACTGCCCTTTCGGAGAAGCGGACCCGCGGTGCCGGCGGGGCCCCCGTTCGGTATCCGTAGGGATTCACGGCTCCAGCGCATGCCACGCAGAGCACTGCAACTGGTGGTGCATACCAGTCTAGTTGATCAGCCGAGCGCCACGCGATACATCCTCGAAGCGTACGAGCAATAATCTGGAACCTACGCCCGGTGCCTGCGATGCACTTAGCACTCTACGATGCAGCTAATCTAGCTCGTTTCCCGAGGAGCCTTCGTTAGCACTACGAAAGATCTCGTCGGCAAGCGCATCGAACAGCCTGGAATATAAAAGGCTCTGCAGAGGCCTCTCGCCTGATTCCTGTCGAGAAAAGTTGCAGTCGCCAGCAGCGTCCAGTTTCTGAACATTGCGGGTGGCGCCTTGACGTCGTTCACCAAACCCGCGAAAAAATCACACTCCTCCGCAATGCTTGCAACGAAACGATCATCGTAGACAGGCGCATTCCTATCGTTCATGCCTTCTGGTACGATATTCGTGGATACGAACGGCTTCGGAAGAAGACTTGAAGCATTCATTCGAACAAAACGCAAGGTTGTATTTCCTGGAAGAAAAAACGATGAAGGAAAGTGGTGCCACTCATCGCCCATACACAACGTGCATGCAGATTGTGCACAGTGCATTTTCGCAAGGTGCCTGAACACCTTAAACGGTGCTGCGTAGAAACGCTGCTGACCTATAATTCGAGACCAGCTGGCAACGACACCCAAGACCAGCAAAGCCCTCATCAGAAACCTGCCGATGCGTCTCGTTCCACGCTCAAAGCTGCGCCAAACGACTGTGCATCGAGCGGCGCCCCAGCACACAAGTGGATAGATCGGATAGAGAAATCGCTCCTCCTTGTGCGCTTGTGCCGAGAAAACAGCTAACCAGGAAAGAAAAGCGCCAAACACCAGGGCCTCTACCTTGCAGAGACGCCAGTCTGCTGAGGAAGCGAAACCAGTACGCTTTCCGAGGAGCCGCAATACGTGGAGCAACTGCACTGCGGCGTACCAAACTGCGAAGGCGAAAAGCAGAGGGAAATTCAAGTTACTGTTTTTGATATAGTACGACCAGGGCTCTGTGCCGAAAACCTCAGGTCCTCTGTCCTTGTTCGGGAACACATTGTACAACACGAGACGCATAGGTGCGACGACGATGCGGCCATAGTACGCGCTGTCTACGAGCGTCATGACAGCCAGAGTGCTAGCAGCATAGACTCCTGCTAACACAACGAATCGACCCGGTGGCAGCCGCCTTTCCACTGGTAGCAGAAGCGGAATCCCCAGGAGTCCGACGAACGGCCAGCCGACGAGCACCGCGTTGGCCACGAGCATCATGGAAACAAGTTGCTTGCCGCTAAGCCACGATGCGTACGCAAACATGAACTGAATCATCGTGAAGCTGGAGGGCAGGACCGATGGACTTGCATAGAACATGCCAGCTGACATCGCAGACAGCAAAAGATACCAATTCCCCGTGTTCGATGCCTGGTACAGCTGGTCCATACTGAAAGCAAGCGAGACCTCAGCAACGAAGCAGGAACCGGCGTTCACGATGCGGATTATCTGGAAAGCAGCTGTTTTGTCGGAGCCTAGGCCACGGCCGATCCAACGCCACCAAAGAACTGGAATCTTGAAGAGTAACAAATATAGATAGCTGCGAAGTGCATACTCTGGCGAGTACTCCCAGGTTTGCAATCCGCTTCCGTATAGGAGAAAGTGTAAGGGTTCCCAGTAGTTGAAGACTTCGTCGCAGTCCGTGATGACGGCAAGCTCTGCGGCTCCGATCCTCACAACCAGTAGCATCGCAATCAGTAGCAAGCGAGCACACCGCTGTCTGCTCCGAATACCTGCTTGGTGGGAGCTATCCTTCAGGTGGTGCGTCGTGGCAACGACGTTCCCGATCCCCAGGTTTTCTGGCGCTCGACGCCTAAAAGCACGGCGCATCTGACGAGGGCAAGCAAGCCTTTAGGAGCCTCCTCAGTAGGAGGCTCTCTATCTCGTGACGCAAAGATCAGCGGCGGAAACCCGAAAACAGAATCCGCCTGTTTGATGCGGTACAAGGCATCCGGTATTCTGGCGGTTGCCCGGCACACGCCTGCGCTACGTCCGAGATGCTTGTAATGCTTTCGCTGGGCAAGGAGGCTGTATTTTGAAAGCTTTCAATTTAAAGTGTACATTTACTAATTTTTGTACCACGTACCGCTAAACTTCGTGCAGGTTATCTTTTTCAAGCAGTTTGGTGTCAGATATGGCAGCTAAAGTGAGCAAACCTTCTATATGGAAGATGTTGGCGATCGTCGTTCCAGGAGAAAGTTTTTGATCGAGTTGCAACGGCGTAGTGGTGCTGGGAACGATAACTAACCGTTTCACTTCGAACTTGAACGGCGAAGTAACCACAGTGTTTCGTTTTGGGCGCTTGCATGGAATATTTTATGATTCAAGTTCCCATTGGAGGTGAGACTTTTTACTCAGTGGCAAAACGCAAGGAGGCCGAGCGGCGACTCGCGCGCTTGGCCTCAGAGTCACCAGGGAGCAGTGCCGCTTCTTCTGTCCTCGGCTCCAACGTACCCGCAACGCCAGGACTGGAACGAGCTGGAGACGTCTCGTTGAGTCATGATGAAGAGGTTTCTAGCGAAAAACCGAAAAAATGGCCCCGAGTATGAGAAGCTTGCCGCACGGAAAGCGCCATGCTTGCGGTGCCGTTCACATGGTAATATTAGGTGCTTTCGCGTGAACGCAGTTGCCCTGCCATATTTTTCATAGTGGAGCATTCCTTAGTCAATCAGGAGATACAAGGACACAAGAACAATGCTGGTACTCAGGGTGTGGGTTCCAAAGCGGCATATGCGCCGTTTGGATTGTATCACGTCACAACGGGACTGGGCGTATGCAGAGATTGCAGCATACATGAACGCTGCCGTTGACCAGAGATGAAACCTCAACTACCGACGAGTTATCGGAATGCAGCACCTGCTGCTGCCCTGAGCAACACGTCCTACCCCGTTGCTTGGTCAAATGTTTCGCTCGTTTGCATGAGGAATCCTATCTGGATTGCTCTTGTCATGCAGACATATTCAGCAATATCCAATAGCGGAACCCTAGTACAGCTCACCAGTTGTGCGGGAAGATCGTTCCCAGTACATACGTATGGTGCTGGAGCCTCACCAGAATCCTGAACGCACCACGCGAGACTCCATTGCCCCCTTTCCTGACCACTGAGTTTTTTCCATCGGAAGTCGTTAGTGTTTCAACGCAATGCCGAAACTGGGAACTGAACGATTCCATAGAAACTTTGCTCGACAGAGCCGGTTAACGCTGTTTAGCCCCGAGAAATTTCCGGAGTTTACTCGATTTGTTCAAGTTTCGGTGGAGAGAGTGCATGCGCGCATGGTTGCTGGTGGAATCAGACCAAAGCATGCCACTCACCTTCGTTTACCTCACCATCTGAAGGTCGGTTGTTCTGGAGTGACGAAAAATGGCGTTGTCTACGAGCCGGGCAGCATAGCGTGGAGAGGAGAAGCCACGAAGTGTGTTTCTCCTCAGGATGAAGTCGTACGCGATCCTGCACATGTCGTATTTCGTAGGTGACCGCAGTATTGAATCGCCGTACGCGCAAACATTATCGGGAAACACNCTTATCCCTTCTGTACGAACACCATTTTACTCTTCGTTGGCGACACATACATAGTTCTAAGCTTTCTCTCGAACCAAGTCTCATCGAACGAGAAGAACATCCGTCCTTAACGTAACAAGAGTTCGCGCGTCAGAATCGAATCCACTGTGCATTGTTCAAGGCGCAACGCTCTCCCACAGACGCACTCTTTTTTTCCTCGGCCATCCATGTCTCTTCTTCACCGTTCGTATTGACAGTGCGAAAACCACAAATCATGGAACTGGGTTTGTGATGTTTCTCAGAGAACGCACGAACAGGACTGGAATGACCTGGAGAGAGTCGTACAGAGAAAATTTGCTGAGTTCTATGTTGAGTGCGCGACGTTCAGACTAGGGACACAGCAAAGACTGCTTCAACTACTTGCTGAACATTAATTGGCTGACTTGGATAAGTAAACCCGTTTTTCGATAGGTAGCGGTGATTCCATGACGTCTCCCCGCGATGTTTCTCCGCCCAAACGATACACCCTTTTCGAAGAATAGTCGGAAGAAAAAACAAAAACAGAAACTGCGTGCTTGTTCAAGAGTACTGGAATTCACTGCTCACCGAACATAGCAACGAGACTTGTCATGGCGAAAGAATCTAAGGGCGTGTCAGATTAAAACAGACCACTGAACTGGGCGCTCTGTTCATCGCTTTCGATTTCCGAACTGTTTCATGTACAGCTCCGACATTTGATGCGCGGTTCGAAGAGCTTACGAATGCATATACTTTTAGAACTCTATGCTGACTTCTCGGAATGTTTACTTCGATGCTCTTCTACTGGAATTCGTGACATCAGTGTAATCAAGATGATTCGAAACGCCCCCGAACAATGGTTCGTGCACTAAGCAACGTCATTATCAAATGAATACGTACATGCCTCGACTGTTCTCCTTTGCTTACGTGTCGCCAGCTTCAATCAAGCATACTTCAAGGTTCGAAATTTTCGTTCCGAGCTAACTCCTGTACGTTGCGATTCTAGCGCCTGACTTGATGATAAGAGCGACTCAACGTCGTCCGCTGAGAACTTTTCTGGAAGCTCATACGGAAAGTTCATTCAAGTTTTGACATCAAATTCTCGATTTCGCTCGAAAGACATATCCCTCCCTCTTGATGGCCATCGATGAGCCGGCATGAGTGAGCATGATGCTACATGTCAAGCAATATGATTCCAGAAACTCCCGTTTTTCTATCTGGATGGACAATTGGTCTTGGATTTGGACTTCAGTCATCGCAGAGAACCGTTTCTGTCCAAGGTACACCTCGGCTTTGCACGAAGAAGCGTAGACTAATTAAAAAGTTCCCGGCACGGTCTCCAGTCTTTGTTTTCATTCTGATACCATTTTTAGGGAGAACAAGATCGAATTCCACGAATCCTTAATGGAAAAGAAGAGCGAGCGCTTCCACGTGCAACGGACATAGTCCTCCCCGAGCCAATCGCCCAGAAGAAATCAGGAATCTTAGAGTACGGTGCTGGACGCGAGAGCGGAGGAAAACATCCAATGAAGCTTTCTGTGCCTATCAAGCGAACGCACCAACTGATGAAGCAAGCATTCACGTGCCGCAGCGCGGCGCTTCGATGAAGAGAAGGTGCGGTGGACGCATGGGAAACCGTACCCCAGCCAAGCGTGACCGGTGCGAAGGACACACCGAAGATGTACACAAGGCAGATGAAAATAACCAGAGGATCCCAGCTGGCAACGATCGTATATTTATGAAACCGACCGCCAACACCGGGACGCAGTGAATTCCGGATTTTGAGGCTGCCATCAATGTATCTCGACTGCTAAAATCGTAGCTGGAGGCACAGCAGAAACCAGCGCATTAGAAACTGAAGATAACAGAGTCGAAAAGGAAGCAGTGGTAGAAAGGATGCACAAATGCTAATGCTGATGGCAGTGGGAAAAGAATCAGAGTTTCAGACGAACGCTAGACTTCGACAAGGCGATGCATTTCATTCGATCCAAACAGTTCAGTACGAAAATATCAGTGAAATAGAAAATGTCCCGCGACCATGCAGGATCAATGAGCACCCACGGATAGATGCCTCCGAGGCTTTTTTGACCCGCTGTCTGCTATCGGTTTCAGCTTCTCACTGTACGCTTCGAGCGTGAGGGGATGTCCAACAAAATTTGGACCCCCAGCTCCTCGGGTCCCGTCTCCAGCACCGCATATCGTCTGATACTGATGGCGGCGTTGAAGTCTCGGTTCATAAACTCCATACGTTTTGATGCCTCTAGTTGATCTTATCAATGTGCGTATTCCCCGAGCTCGCGCTTTCAGTACCATTTGCTGCTCTGCCAACTCTCCGTGCGTGTCCAATGCCGAAGCGCTCCGTTGGCTTCTCTCCGTTACGGCCTTCTGAAGCGTACATTCCTGCTCTTTCCATAAGTTTGAACATGAACGCACTTCCTGACGCCTTTAGATGATTACTTCCCCGGAGAGAGACGGACTTGCTGAGGGACTATGACATGTATTCCCCGTGTGTCACCGTGTGCTGAACGCATTAGCGATTCGCCCAATGGAGCGATCACTGCGTACCAAGATAGAAAATACTCATAGGATGGGGTTGAACCACGGAGCTAACGGAGCAATGGAAAGCAACTGTATCCCTATAGAATTCGCAAAAGCTCGGGCGCAAGGGGAACGATGAAATGCAACGTTGTCCGATAGAATAGCGTCGCCAGACCTGCAGAGCAAAAGTCTTCAATTATTCCACAATGTGGAATGGTGTTTTCTGAGCCTTCTATTCGAGTTCGATCGTACATTTAACAGGTTAACTGCTCTGCAAATACCCGGATAAGTTGTGACGGTTTCGTCCGAAGGAAGTCTCATCGACCGAAAACATAAATGGACGTCCCTGTGTTTCATACCGATCGTAATGTTCCAGGAACGCTGTCGTTGCGATTGGAAGGAAGATGCCATTGCTTGAACGATGACTTTTTTTGAGATTGTATCCCAGTGTTTTCAGGATCATAGGCGCGACTTGGTGAGAAACAGAGACGCCTGTGGCGGCTATTATCGTCGCTGTTGCTTTCCGAAAATGGTGATCAACGGATCGTTTTCTAAGATCGACTGCAA
>JGI24721J44947_10005250_pt1 | contig 17779 bp, 16 predicted proteins | sample YelNatPaOPGAMG01_FD_44947 | JGI IMG/M metagenome (IMG submission 44947) | reverse complement strand
GGACTGGATAGACTCGATGAAGGGATAATCCAGCTTGACCAGATTTCGACAGAAGGTGAAGCCTGAAACATACAACAGGAAGCCCCCTTTATGATGAACGTGAATGTCGCTCTATGTTTTGATGACTGACAAATGTGTTCATTTTAAACAGTATAAAACAGGTAAAGATATTTCAGGAACGTGTAATAGGAATAAAGGATGGCCAGAAACAGTCCTTCCCTCCCGTCCAGAAATCCTCTTTTGATGAGATACATCTTGATCGCCATAGCCGGAGGATGTGTCAAAAGGGAAAAAAGAGAAGGCCTTTGCCCTTTTTTTTTCAATTCGATCGCTGAAAGTCTGGCATATTGGATCGATTTGGCCAAATAACTGTCCAGAGTCCGGTAGGTGAAATGGATCAGATCGCCTTCCAGGTGACCGATATTTCCATTGACCAATACCTGGACATGCACCTGCCGTCGTTCCATCTCCCCGGCAGATTTCCGGAACAGCCTGACCAGAGGGTCCGGAGCCCAACCGCTGTGGCGGATCGGTTTTCCGATAAAAAAATTGAGCCTGTTGAATGAAAAACCATCAAAGTGGGCGGTCTTTCCAGGATGGGTGAAGAGATCCCGTATGGCTTCCCTCAATGGTTCGGAGAGTCGTTCGTCTGCATCCAGGTTCAGAATCCATTCTTCCCGGGCCAGATCGAACAAACGGTTGTATTGTGAACCAAAATCGTCAAACGGATGAAACTCAAACCGGGCCCCGAATGTTCGGGCAATTTCAGAGGTCCTGTCGGTACTCCCCGAATCCAGAATGACGATTTCCCCAGCAATATCCCGGACGCTTTCAAGGCAATCCGGCAGATTTTCTTCCTCATTTTTCGTCAGGATACAGACAGACACAGGCAACTTCATGCGGATTTCCTGGAAACGACCTCACCCGCGTCTTTTCGAATGTTCATATTTTCCGTAACGATCAGGGCCAAGGCACGGTCCAGGACAACTTCGGGCGTTACCCCCACCAGACAGCTCTGATGAGAACAAAATCGACGAAAATCCCCACAGGGAGAGCATGGAACGGGATCTCCCAGTGTCATGTGCATTCCAGGCTCCCCAAAAGGCCCGGTTCTTGCCGGCGATGATGATCCATAGAAGGAAATCGTGCGCGTTCCGGACATCACTGCAAGATGAAGAGGCCCCGAATCATTTCCGATGTATAAAAGCGCCCCGCTGAAAAAAAGCGGCAGCAGATCGATCGGAATTTTTCCGGGAAGAATAAGGGGTTCAGCTCTGGTGCGTCCGGCGATTTCGGAAAGCAACGCCTTGTCTTCATGACTCCCGATCAGAACAAGGCTGATATGGGGAAATGCACTTTTCAGCCGGGTCAGAAGGTCGGAGAAATAGGGGGACGGCCATTGCTTGATACTTCTTTTGGCTCCCGGGTGGAGAACAATATATGGCTCTTTTCCTGAAAAGCCTTCTTCCGACATCAGGGATGCAAGGTCCATACGGTCTTTTTCCGTGTAGGTCACACTGACGTTTCGAATATCCGGAGGGAGCCCCATGGATTCCAGTAACAGCAAGTTTTTCCTGACGGCATGAAGGGAGTTTTCCGGAATCCGGGGAATCCGGATTTTCCGGGAGTAGAAAAAAGAAGCCCCTTCCCTGGCGTCGCTGAAGCCGACAATCTCTTTTCCAAGGGCCGTCCGGGCAATCAGCGCGGATCGCAAAAGCCCCTGTGCATCAAGAATATAATCATATCGCTCTGTCCGGAGATCGTTGATAAAGTTTTTCAGGGACGAGAAAAAAGAAGGGGAGCCCCATTCCTTTCGGGGAAAGGAAAGAACGCGATGGATGCCGGGGTGTCGTCTGACAAGCGGAACAAATTCACTGTTGGCAACCCAGTCGATCCGGGCGTCGGGCTCATGATGGAGGATCTGCTCCACCATGGGAAAGGCGTGAACGATATCACCCAGGGAGCTGGGTTTAATGATCAGAATCCGTCTTGATTGCCCCAATGAGTCCGTTCCGCTCAAAGCCTGCCGAAGGGATTTTCAGGAGTGATTCGGCTTCCTGAATCACCTGGTCCGTCAGGAGTTCATCCATACAGAGGGTGCCGATCGGACACCGTCTTTTCATGCAAGGCTGGCACAGCAGGTTCTTGTGGACAGACATGCATTGGCCCCCATAGGAAGGCCCCAGCCTTACCGGATCCGTCGGACCGAAAATGCCGAGGGTCCTCGCTCCGACCGCGGCGGACAAATGCATCGGTCCTGAATCGTCCGTCAATACCAGCGAAGAATGCTGCATTAAAAAAGCGAGTTCCCTGAGGCTAAAAGTGCCCGGAAAAAACTCCAGTCTGTTTTTTATACCAGTTTTCTCCGCTATTGTCTCTCTTTTCAAGCGAAAGAATGGTTCCAGAAGCTGTTCCTGCTGTTTGCCTCCTCCCCCAATGATTCCCACACTGAAACCTTTCCCCAGAAAATGCCGGGCAACTGAAACGAACCTGTCCATGGGCCATTGCCGGGTCTCCCAGCTGGCAAAAGGATGGATCAGAACGAACGGAACAAAGGACCCGCCTTCGTTCCCGTCGGATCCGGAAAACCATCCGATGGAAGCAAGGGTCTGTTTCACCCGTTTTTTTTCCTCCTCCTGTATCCGGAGGTAAAAGAGACGGCTGAAAGGGATATCTCCCAGCAGATGCTTGATCACCAGAAAATGCCGGTCGACCAGATGGGCGGCCGTTGCTTCAAGGGGGACCTGACGGGAAAAAAAACCTGAACCTTCCTTCATTTTTCCGTATGTCGACGGACTGCCCAGCTTGATATGCGAACGGGACAATCCCGTGAGCAAACCGGACTTCAGAAGTCCCTGGAAGTCGAGGACCGCCTGATATCTTTCAGCGCGAACATTCCGGAGCAGCTCCGCGAGGATTCCGAAAGCGGCCCTCCATTTTCTCTCCCGGACCAGACCTTCAAACTCCGCCCGACGAAAGATGATCAAACGTTCGATATCCGGATGATTGAGCAGAAGATCGGAGCAGCGGTCTTCGACCACCCAGTCGACGCGAATGTCCGGACGGACAGCCTTTAGCGCAATAATAGAGGGCAGGGTAAAGATCACATCCCCGATGCGGCCGAGAAGGACCACCAGGATACGGGACCCTCCTGGCAGGGTTCCATCCTTTCCTGACTTTCGGTCCTTTTCTCTCCCCGTNTTCCACCCATCCATCCGTCACTCCTGTCCATTCAGAAAACGCAGTATCCCATCATGCAGTATAGACTTCAAAAGATACTTCAGGGATTTGAAGGACGGATCCAGTCGGATGATCCGAAGAGCCAACAGGACGGCATCCTTGTCGGATCCGGTCAGCATGGCCCTTTTGGCCAACCCGTCCCATCTGAGAGGCGTGGCCCAGGATTGCCAGGAAAACCAGGAAAAATACTCCCTTGCATCTGAAACTGTCAGCTTTCTTCCTCCCCAGGGAACTTCCAGCTTTTCCAGATGGTCAGATCCATATGCAAAGACAATTTCCAGAAGATTGTTCTCCCCGGATCCGCCGGATAGAGGAGGATCTTCTCTCACCCTTTCCATTTTAACCGGAAAATACCCCATTGAACGAAACAAAAAGAGGACTCCGTCCAGAGACAGCAGAATACCCCCTCGCCCTTCCGGAGATGAAACTTCCCGCGCCAAAACAGGCCGATAAGGGTTACGGACCGGAAGTACGACATGAAAGGACGGGCCTCCATTTCTTCCCGCAGACGCCATTCCGGGAAGAAGCTCTTCCATTGGCTTCACTGACTTTATCACCGTCGGAAATCTGATGCGCCCGGGGAGAGAAGATCCCTCTGTCCTGGAAATGAATGGCGCCTCACTTTCGGGGATGGCCGATGGAGCATTCTTCCCGTTCATCAGGTCGATACCGGTTATTTTTTCCATTGTCTGTGTTCCGCACACGCATCTCAGGTTCAGCAGTGCTTCGGTTGCTTCCACCACATACCGGAGGGGTCTGCCGCACGCCGGGCAGGCAGGAATCTGGCGCAATGACGGCTCTTGCCCCTTCATCATATGATCGGCCAGATGATAGACCTGTTCCTTCACAATGGGCTGGCCGGGGAAGGCCTCGAGAAAGAGCCAGGCCGAAGGAGAATGGACCCGGATTTCAAAGGCCGGGATTTTTCCTTGTGCGTAAAGAACAATGATGGGGAGGTCAAAACTGGCCGCCACATGGGAAAGGCCGGAGTCGAGACCGATAAATATCCGGGCATGCTTGATCAGCTCTGCCACGGCTCCCAAGGGGAGGTCAAACAGATTCAGGACGCCGTCAATATCAAGAGGGCCCAGTTCCGAAAGTCCCAGAACGATAATCCGGGTTCCGCATTCCTCGAAAAGTTTTCTTCCCAGCCAACTGAAATTGTCGTTTCCCCATGCCTTGTCAGGCCAGGTGTGAGGTGCCATGACAATATATTTTCCATCCTCCAGTCCGTTTCTCTCCAGTACCCTTTGGGCAAGCGTGCGGTCTTTTTCCCCTGTCACGACCAGTGGACGAAACTCTTCGATCACTTCGTCCAGTCCCAGGGCGCGGACGATGCTTTCCTGCGTGGATTCGCCTCGCGCCATCTGATCCGCAAGGAGATAGGGCCAATACCCCAACAGGGCGTCCGTTGGAACGGAACGACGGATATCGTTTAATGCCCAGTCGGACGGGCCGACCACGCCCTTGTCCGGATGACGGGGGTCCCGGGCCTGAGGATAATGACGGATTTCAAGATCGGACAGTTCGTTGAGAAAATCTGTCCAGCGGTTGTCACAGTAAACAACATGCCGACATCGGGGATAGCAAGATTTCAACACATCGACAATGCGAAGCCCATTGACGGTGTCTCCCATGCCCTGGCCGAGGAGATGAAAAAGGGTTCCGCTCCATGAAGACGGTGTTTTACGGAAATGGATGGGAGGAAGAAAAGGTTTTTCCGGAAAAATGTTCATCCAGTACTCATGCTTCCGGGTGATCCCGGAGTTCGGGAGGACGGGTTTTCCATCGGTTGTGCATCCAGATCCACTGCTCCGGGTATTGTCGAACCATGGATTCGATTTTCGCAGAACACTGGTTGGTCAACTGCTGGACCGCCTCTTCTTCCGGCAGATCCGGAACCATAATGGGGGGCCCGAGTTGCACATGATGATCGGTCCGGGAAATCCGGGCGTCAAAGACCGGAAGCAAGGGGATTCCCAATTTGTAAGACAGACGGGCCACACTCGAATAGGTGGCTGCGGGGCGACCGAAATACGGGGTAAAAACGCCTTCGTCCACCCCGGCATTCTGATCCAGGACTGTTACAACGATGCCGTTTTTCTTCAAAATCCGGATCATTGGTCCTGCTCCCCTGTCCTGGAGAATCGAGACGGCTCCTCCATACCTCTCCCGGTAGTCGCGGACAAACTCATGGACATTGGGATCCTTGATGCGCCGGATCACGACATGGATTTGCTCCGGAATCTCCAGGGAAAGACGCTTGATAGCGAGTTCCCAGTTGCCGAAATGGGCGGAAAAGGCGAGAATTCCCTTCCCTTCTTTTAAAAGTGAAAAAACATGATCGAGACCGGAAACCCGGACATGTTCCTTGAGCCATCCTTCATTCATGACAGGGAACCGGAGAAATTCCGCGCCGACCTGCCCAAAATGGCGGTAAATATCACGAAGCAACTGATCCGCTTGTGCCGTTCCCCGAAGCTCGGGGTAAGCCTGTTCCAGATTCTCCCGGGCCAAAAGCGTTTTCTTCTTGCCCAGAATCCGGATCATATCCCCCAGGGTTCTCCCCAATGCCAAGGCCTGATTGTGGGGCAATATCTGGAAAATCCTGGCAAGCATCCATAGTAACCCGGGCGGAAGATGTGTTCCCCGATCGTCTTTCACCATCATGGGGTCCACGCACGTCTCAAACGGGACTGGAGGACTCCGACCCATCTGTCTTCATCGATCCACATCATGCGGGTCAAAACACGGCGAATGCGGGGATCGGCTGTTTCTTCCCTTCCCCATTTGACCCAGTCTTTTTCCGTCACCAGGATGGTGTCCACCTTTTTGTGACTGGACTGCTCGAGGGTATCGATCCATTTTCCGATTCGCGTTCGATCGCGGTCTGAAAACCGGGCATGGTCCGGCAAGGCCAGATGCCCCAAAGGACGCACCCCGTAAAAAGCGAGCATCCTCGAGAATCTGTCGGGCCGGGCGATACCTGATACCAGCACCACATTTTTTTCCGCCAGGGCATGAACGGGTACCCCCCCCCTGTCGGAATCCTCCGCGACCCCCTCCATCCGGACGGTCGTTTCCAGAACCGGTGGAACGATAGACTCAGGAAGTTTTTGGCTCAGGGCCAAGTGGCGAAGAAAGGGGTACCAGTTTTCCGGTCCAGGACTGTCGGACGCTTCCCATTCACCTCTCGTGCAAACCAGAAGATCCGCCTCCAGCAAGCGTCCCGGAAAGTCGCGCAGTTCTCCGGACGGCAGAAACGCCTTGATCCAGCCCCACCCCGCCAGGGGAATATCCGGAGGAAGTATAACGATTTTCAGATCCTGAAAAAGCTCCAGGGACTGAAAACCATCATCGAGCAAAATCAGGTCGACACCGGCGGAGACAAGAGCCTTTCCCCCCTCCAGCCGATCCGGGCTGATACAATACAGCGCTTCCGGATATTTGGCGGCCATCAGGGCGGGCTCGTCCCCGATTTCTTCCGGAGGCGGCGGGCTCTCTCCCTGAAAGACAAAAGGAATCTTCTCCTGGCTTCTCCACCCGCCGTATCCTCTGGACAAAACTCCAACCCTCACTCCCTCCCTTTGAAAATACCCCAAAAGGGAAAGGACGAGCGGTGTTTTTCCCGCTCCTCCTGCAGTGATGCTCCCCACTCCGGCCACCGGAACAGGCAGCTTTTCCGTGCGAAAAATGCCTTTTCGATAGGCCAGTTCCCAAAGATATACCCCCATGGCATAAGGGCCGGACAACGGGAGGGCCCACGGCCTCGAAGTGCTCAAGGCAACTCCGGGTCAGTCCGGCGGGCGGATTCAAAAAAAAAGTCCTCCAGCGCGGTCAACGTCTTTTGACGGGAACCTTTCATGGCTTCGAAAACCCTTCGGGCATTCCTGCCGCTTTCTTCCTTCTCTGACGTATTGGCAATCAGGGCTTCCAGCGCCTTTCGGATATTGACTGCATCCTGAACCCTGATCAGGGCTTTTGCCTTTTCCAGTTCCTCCACAAGCTCCCGGATATGATCGGTATAAGGCCCACACAAGAGCGGAATTCCCGCCGCTGCCGCATCGATCGGGCTATGGCCACCTATCCTTTCCAGCGTTCCGCCGATGACGGCGATATCGCACAGGCATGTGAGTTGTCGTAATTCTCCATAGGAGTCGAGGAAAGATATGACAACGTTCTTACTGTTGACCGAATCATTCATCCGATCTTTTCTTTTTTCCGAACGAAAGGTCACATCCGGAGGCAGAAACTTCCGGTATGCTTCCATTTTGTCGAGATGTCGCGGGGCTATAACCAGATGCAGGGAGACAGAAGGAAGTCTCCATCCCTCAAACGACGTTAAAAGTTCTCTGGTTTCCCCGGGATGGAAGGAAGAAAGGAGGACCCGGCAAAACCTCCCTCCTCCGAAATGTCCGCCTTGATCCTTTTCGCTGGATTGAAGCCAATTTTCAAGGTCCTTACCGGATTTGTCGTCCCCGCAAGGATCGGGAATATCCCATTTGATATTTCCGATCACCTGAATCTTTTCGGGGCGAACACCCAGACTTTGAAAGCGTTCGGCATCCCGTGCCGTCTGAACAAGGACAGGCGAGAACTCCCGCACAAGAGGAGAAAACAGGGTCCGAAACCGTCGTATCCGATTGAACCCCTTTGTTGACAGACGGCCATTGACCACGCCCACCTTCACATCAAGGCTCAGTGCCGAGGCTAGCATGGAAGGCCAGATTTCTGTTTCAAAAAGGAGGATGCCGGCAATTTTCCGGCCTTTCAGAAACGGGACCCAGAGGTCCGGAAGATCAATCGGTGCCAGGGAGACGGAGATTTCCGGAAAGTGTCTTTTCAACGCGTCCCGTCCGGTCAGGCTCGTTGTCGTCAGAATGAGCGAATGTTTCCGATGCAATGCCTCGATCAACGGCGTCGCGGCATGGGCTTCTCCCAGACTGGCCAAATGAAAAAGAATCGTCGTCTCTGATGGCTCGCGCATACCTGAACCGGAAAGGCCCAGCCGTTCACCAAAATGTGGACGAGCCTTGCGGGAAAATAACCAGTAGCACCCGACGACCGGCAATATCAGGGGCCATAACATCCGGTTGATTACCCGCAAGGTGAAGAAAACGGTCCGGACCGTCATGTCAGGAGTGTTCCCCCCGAGTATTCTGCACGGAAACGGGCGGAGTTTCGTTGCCGAGAGACAGATTGAGAAATCTCTGATACCGCCCGCCGTCAGTTCTCATGAGCTCTTCATGGGTACCGGACTCGACAATGCGTCCTTTGTCCAGCACATGGACGATCTGGGCCTTCCTGATCGTCGACAGACGGTGAGCGATGACGATGGTCGTCCTGTCCCGCATGATAGATTCCAGGGCTTGCTGTACGGCGAACTCGGATTCGGTGTCGAGGGCGCTCGTCGCTTCATCCAGAATGAGAACGCTCGGATTGCGAAGGACCACCCGGGCCAATGCCAGTCGCTGGCGTTCTCCGCCCGACAAGAAAATCCCTTTCTCCCCCACCACGGTTTCGATTCCTTCCGGAAGCCGGGCGATAAAACCATCGGCATGAGCAACACGGGTAGCGGCTTCTATTTCCTCCCTGGAGACCTCCTTCTTCAGGCCATAGACCAGATTTTCACGGATGGTCTGGTTCATCAGGATCACATCCTGGGTTACGATGCCGATCCGGTTCCGGAGGGACCGGATCTCCGCCTCCAGAATATTTTTCCCGTCCCAGAGGATCTCTCCCTTTGCCGGACGGTAGAAGAGGGGGATCAGGTTGACCAGCGTACTCTTCCCGCTTCCGGACGGGCCGACAATGGCGACAAACCCCCCCGCCGGAATCGCCAGGGAAATATCGGCCAAAGCCGGATCCTCTATTCCCGGGTATCCGAAGGAGACATCCTGAAAGCGGATTTCTTTTTTCAAGGGGTCAACAATCCAGCCTGACTGATCCGAGTTCAGATCTTCCAGGGGTCGGTCCAGGACCTCCGCAATACGCTCCGCTGCCGCAAGAGAAGACTGGATTCCCGCCTGGGAATTGCCAAGACCTTTGATGGGCTGGTAAAGCATCTGGGCGGCTGTCAAAAAACCCACCAGCGTGCCCAATGACAGTTGTCCGTGGATGACGGAATACCCTCCCAGCCAGACGGCGACTCCAATTCCCAAGGCCCCGATCGATTCCATGATAGGAGACAGCATGTTTTCATACTTGACCATCTTGAACTGACCTTCGGCATATTCATGGGAGTAGTATCGAAAACGGCGAATTTCTTCCTCTTCTGACCCGACGGATTTGATCAACCGGATGGCGGTCAGGGTTTCTGCCAGATGCTGGTTGACGTTTCCATAACGTTCCTGGGATCGGATCGAAGACTTCCGGAGTTTCTTTCCGATCTTACGGATCGGAATCAGCGTAAAAGGCATGACGAGCAGGATAAAGAGGGTGAGCTTGTAGTTGATATAGAGCAATGCGATCAGCATGCCGACTGCCGTAAAGGAGTTCCGGAGGAGATCCCGGATGATCTCCGCCACCCCCCCCTGGAGGATAATCGTATCGTTCGTGACGCGCGACATCAGTTGTCCGGTTCCCTCCCGTCCGAAAGCCGACAATGGCATCCGGACCAGATGGTTGAAGAGGGATTGGCGGACGTCACTGATCATGAAGAGCGCCGCTTTCTTGAGCAGATAGGCCTGGAAAAACCCTGTGAAACCCTTGACGGAAAACAAAATGAAGAATGAAAAAGGGAGGATGAAGAGAAGATGGGTGTTTTTTTGGGCAAACACCTTGTCAATCAGATCCCGGAGCAAAACAGGAACACCGCTTGATACACCGGCACTGATGAAGGCCATCAGGACCCCCCCCATAATCAAAAGACGGTAGGGGCGAATCCATGCATGCAAAGGTCGTCTTATTTTCTGGTAGATGGGATCTTTCCAGAAGAAGATCATCGACACCACTTCTCTTTGGGAATCAATTCACTGTCAGCAGTCAAATGTACAAGAGTCATGTTTCATCCGCCACACAAAAAGGACAATGATGGGTTCCGGAAAAAAGACCCTCCAAAAACCGTGTGGTGATTTCTTCGGGAACGCATTTATCGGAGAGGTGCCTGTCACCGTACTTTTCTGCCCTTTTCTGCGCAGACAAAAATGAGCGCATCATATGTTTCATGGCCGTTAAATCCCGAGGATTCTCCTGGATCGACCGGAACAAGAGCCACCGGGCAAAAGGAGTCCCGTTCTCATAACCCAAAAATGCGAAACTGGCTTCTTTCAGCCACCGCCCCCGCCATTTGCGGAGAAATTTCCGGACCTCAGGGTGGTCAAGAAGTCCCTCTTCTTCCAAAAGCTTGCAAACCTTTGAATAGAAATAGTCCTGGTTGTTCAACTGGCGATATAAAAAAATAGCGTTTTTACGTTTTCTTTTTAAGAATTCGGATGAGGGAGATCTTAACCGGATAATGGGTCGGGAAACTTCAAGAAAATCTCCAAGACGGTAAAGCCTCAGGTTGAAATCCGTATCTTCAAGAAAAAAAGGGGAAAAATGCTCATCAAAGAGACCGGCTTCCAGTGCGACTTTTCTAACAAAAAATGCCGTTGAGGGACGAATGTCCGGGAAATCAAGTCGGGTTTTGATCAAGACTTCTGTCGGGCAGTCCTGAAAATGAAAAAAGCTTTTTTTATCCCTTTGAGCAGGGTTGATCATACTGGTATTGTCAACCGATACGATATCCATTAATCCATAAGCCAAAACCGCCTTCGGATTTTCAACAAGTGCTTTTTTCTGAAGGCGGAGCCGATCCGGGTACATGAGATCGTCGTCATCAAGAAAGGCGATGTATTCACCATGCGATTCCTGAATTCCGAGATTGCGGGCAAAAGAATTTCCCTGCCGGGGTTCGTGAACAATACGCATTTTCCCAGGAAACTTCCCTGCGTATTTTTCGGCGANTTCCCGGGTGTCTTCCGAGGCATTGTTGTCGACCAACACCAGCTCCCAATTCTTTTCAGTCTGATTCAGGACCGATTCGATCGCTTCCCCCAGATAGGGTCCTGAACGAAAGAAAGGAATGACCACAGAGATCATCTATTTCTCGCCTTTCGCTAAAATGGACGTCTGGTTCTCCTCCCTGTTCAAATGCGCCCCCTTGCCAGGTCCTGTCAAACGGAGGATAGAGTCGGCAAGCTTCACCGAAGCACCGGAGCTCCCAAGTTTCTCCTGCACAATCGAAAGCTCTTTCTTCATCTCCAGAAATGTGTCGAAATGCATCAGGATCTTTTTTAATTGATTGGCGATACCTCGAGAGGTGGCGGCATCCTGGATCAGCTCCGGCATGATCGTTTTTCCCGCAATGAGGTTGACCATACCGATGGCCGGAACCCTCACGAGCCGGCGGGCAAGGCGATATGTCAAGGGGTTCATGATATAGACAATGACCATCGGAACCCCCAGAAGGGCCGTTTCCAGAGTCGCCGTACCGCTTGCCAGAACCGCCAGGTCGCAAGCCTTGACCGTTTCCCTGAACTGATTGCGGACACGACAAAAATACCGGGTGTCCCGGGTCCAGAGATACTTCCTTTCGAACCTCTCAAACAGATCGTCGGACAGCCCCGGCGCCTGGGGGACAACAGCCCGCAATTCGGTGAAATCCTTTTTCAAAAGATCAAAAGCCTCAAGCATCCGGGGATACAGCCGGGTCAGTTCTGACTCGCGGCTGCCGGGCAGAAGACCGATCACCCGAGCTTCCTTCGTGTCGACCGCCTCTTTCGGAGCAAAAAGAGTCTGGCGCAATTCGACCTGAGATTGCTCGGGGAATGGTTCGTCCAGAAGGGGATGACCTACATAGGTGACGGGAACACCGGACTTTTCATACAGTTCTTTTTCGAACGGGAAGATCACAAACATATGGTCGACGTTCTGTTTAATCTGTTCGATACGGCTTTTCCGCCACGCCCAGACCTGGGGGCTGATATAATAAAAAACTTGGATACCGCGTTTTTTCAAAAATCGGGCCAGTCTGAGGTTAAAGTCCGGGTAATCCACCAGAATTGCCGTGGAAATTTTTTCCCGGTCGACCACATCCAAAACCCGTCGAAAGGCCTTGAGAATACTGCCCGCTTTTTTGAACACCTCCATCAGCCCGATGACAGACAGTTCATTGAGGGAGACGATCTGGGTGGAGCCGGCCTTTTTCAAACGGTCTCCCCCCACCGACCAGACTTCAAGACCCGGTTTCCTTTTCAGCAACTCTTCAAGCAAGTGGGCCCCGTGCTGGTCGCCGGAGGTTTCTCCGGCGACGATCAGCAAGCGGTTTTCCTGTCTTCGAACCGGGAGGGAGTTCCTCATCAGGCAAGATCGACGGTAGAGGCTTGCTGGAAGCGTTTCAGACTTTCTTCAGCCAGCCGGTTGACTTCGAGCGCGACCTGCAATGCCCTGAACCCCTCTTCTCCTGTCACCTTGGGTGGGGATTTCGAGAGAACCGAAGCGATAAAAGATTTCAGCTCCTTTTTGAGCGGTTCTTCCGCTTCGAAGACCCTCTTTCCCCTGTCGATTTTCGGAAGTGCCCCCGGTGCCAGGGTGACCCGGGCTTCAGAGAGTTCTCGGGTTTCAAAATTCAGGGAAAAATAACGTCCCTCCCGGTCAAAAACCCGGAATTTCCTCAGTTTTTCCATCGATACCCGGCTTCCCAGAACCTGGGCGAGACACCCGTTTTCAAACTCTATCCAAGCGTTGGCGATATCGATATGGGGGGTGATCACCGGGGTTCCCACAACCCGCATCGTCGCGATCGGAGAGTTGACCAGCGTCAGGATGATATCGATGTCGTGGATCATCAAATCGACGACAACAGGAACATCCGTCCCCCGAAGACCAAAGGGGGAAAGTCTTTGGGCTTCGATATAGGCTGGTTTGGGACGGGCTTCCAGAATAGCTTCAAGGCCAGGGTTGAACCGCTCGATATGCCCTATCTGAAGGGTCACTCCGTGTCTCTTTGTCAGACTCAGGATACGCTGGGCGTTTTCGAGGGTATCCGCGATCGGCTTTTCCAGAAACAGATGAGGAGCACCGGCTGAAAAAATTTCCTCGATAACCGGCATATGGGTCATGGTCGGCGTAACAACAGAAACTGCGTCGCACTCCCTCACCAAGGACGCGATGGAGGCGTGCGTACGGAGCTTAAGCCGGGAGGCGACCTCATGGGCGCGGCCCTGGTCGGAATCATATATCCCTCTCATCTCTACGTCAGGAATTTCGGAAAGAACACGGGCATGATGCTGCCCCAGATACCCGACACCGACAACGCCGACCCTCAGTCCCATGTAACCCCCACCACACAGATTCCCAAACGATCCGCCGTCTCCAGAAAATGCCCCGTATCCAGAATCAGGGATTTCCCCGCCTCCAGTGCCAGGACACGTCCGCCAACCTCCCCCATCAGAAGCAGCGTTTTCATTCCGACAGAAGGAAGATCGAAGCGAAGATCCTGACCGGGCTTGGCCATTTTCACGACGACAATTCCGGAAGGGGCAAATCGTGCTCCCCTCCTGATTGTTTCATCGGTCCCTTCAATGGCTTCCAGCGACAGGATCACCTTTTCCTTGACCACCACACATTGTCCGACATCCAGCTTCCCCAAAACTTTGCCGGTTTCAAAGCCGATCCGGATATCCTCCCACTCTCCCGGGGTGGGCTGATGCGTTCCCAGAACGCCTTCGGGGGCTGTGAGTTCGGGAAGAAGCCAGGTAGAAGGAACAATCCGGATCGATTCCCGTTCAAACTCGTCAGCCAGTGCCCTCAACACCTGATCATCGTGGTTGACGGCCACTTTAGCCAATATGCGGACCCCTCTCCAGTCCGGGCGGAGGTCAAAAAGGCGGGGTTTCTGGATTCCGCCCGCAAAGGCGGCGGAACGTACCCCATATTGATGAAAGGTATCAAAGATTGGCGCTATCTGCCCCACCCTTATCCACCGGATAGTCACGCCTGATTTTTCGATCTCCGGATCGGTTTCGCCCCGATGGGCAACGACGATAACCTCATAACCTTTCTTATGTGCAGCATCCAGAAAAAGACCGGGGAAGAGTCCGTTGCCGGCGACCAGACCGATCGGCCCCGGAGGAGAAAGGGTGTTTTCGGTCAGATCTTCCCGGGATTCGGGTTCGATATGTCCATAGGGAAAAATCTGGCGGTCAGTTGTCGGCAGTCGGGTTTTCATGGTGGCTTTGTTTGGGAGCGGTCAGGACACCCCGTCCGGTTCTGTTCAGAAAATCCAGAAGGTGATTGATTTCCGGTCCGGAGGGAATTTCCTTGCGCACCTTTTCCAGAGATTCCTTTTGGGGCAATCCTGATCGGAAGAGGATCTGGTAGGCCCTTTTGAGGAGACTGATCGTTTCCGGGGAAAAACGGGCCCTTTTCAGTCCTTCCAGATTGAGGCCATAGAGAAAGGCCCGGTTTCCGGAGGCCCAGACGTAAGGAGGAACATCTTTCGGGACTCCGCTCATTCCCCCTACCATGGCCAGGGTGCCGATACGGACAAACTGGTGAATTCCGGTCAGACCACCAATGATGGCTCCGTCCTCGATGATGATGTGACCGGCAAGGTTTGCGGCATTGGCCATCACAATCCTTGAACCGAGGAAGCAATCGTGGGCAACATGACAGTTGGCCATCAGAAGATTCTGATCCCCGATGCGTGTCAGCATTCCTCCGCCCTCGGTTCCCCTGTGGATCGTGACAGATTCCCGAATGGTGTTCTTGTCTCCGATCACAACCTGGCTCGGTTCCCCCCGGTATTTCAAATCCTGGGGGGGAAGGCCCGCCGAGGAAAACGGATAAAACAGGTTGTCTTTTCCGATCGTGGTGTTTCCGTCAATGACCACATGGGAAATAAAACGTGTGCCGGCTCCCACCGTGATCCGGCCTTTCAGGATGCAAAATGGACCAACATGTACCCCCGGACCCAGTTCGACCTCCCGGGACACTTCGGCAAGGGGGTGAATATATACCTCGCCCTCTCCCCCCGGTTCCGGAGGAGTCGTTCCCTGCCGGCTCAACCTTTTGCCTCGGCGGAATATACCCTCCCGGGCGCAGGTAATGGAGCGGGGCGGATCATGGCCATGATCTCCGCTTCGCAAATCCTTTTTTCGCCCACATGAATTTCGCCTTCCATTTTCCAGGAACTTCCGCGAACATTCCTTGTCGTCAACGTGATGACAAGGGTATCTCCCGGTCCGGCGGGGTTCCGAAAGCGCGCCCGGTCGATCCCCATGAAATAGGGGATTCTTCCGGTCTTGTCCTGTCCTGAACAAATGGCAAGGATACCGCCCACCTGTGCCATGGCTTCAATCAAAAGAACACCCGGCATAATGGGAAACCCCGGGAAATGTCCCATAAAGAAAGGTTCATTGATGGTCACATTCTTCATCCCGACAATCCGCTTACCCGGCTCGACCTCCAGGATCCTGTCCACCAGGAGGAACGGATAACGGTGGGGAAGGATTTCCAGTATTTCCTGGATGTTCAGTGCCATCACAGAATCACTCATGGTCATCCCTTCTTTTGTCTGTGTCACCGGATAAACTTGTTGTCTTTTCGAGATTTCGAACCCTCGTCAGAATTCGGGGAAGGTCCCCCAGAATTGTCTGGATCCGGAGCCATAAGGTATGAGAAATGGCAGGAGACCCTGAAACCCTCGACTTCTCCGGAAGACTTTTGGCGACCCCCGACTGGGCACCCACCATCGAATCATTCCCGATTTCTATATGCCCGACAACACCGGATTGTCCTGCAAGGATGACCCGATGTCCCAGACGGCTGGAACCCGAAATTCCCGCCTGGGAGACAATGACACAATCCTCTCCGATACGAACATTATGGGCAATCTGGACCAAATTGTCGATTTTTGTTCCCTTCCCGATGACCGTCTCACCAAAGGTTGCACGATCAATCGTCGTATTGGCCCCGATTTCAACATCGTCACCGATAACAACGCGTCCGATCTGTGGAATCTTGTGACGATGTCCTTGCCGGTCCGCCGCATATCCAAATCCGTCAGACCCCACGACGGCATTCGGCTGGATAATGACCCTGTCGCCAATCCGGGTGTCTTCGCGGATGACAACGCCCGGGTGAACCAGGCATCCGGAACCGATTGTCACACGGGGTCCAATGTACACGCCGGCAGAAATGACCGTTCCGGACCCTATGCGGCATCCTTCCATGACCACAGCGCAGGCACCAACCTCTACGGGAGACTCCATGACAACATCAGACGCGACACAGGCACGCTGATGGATGCCGTTCACAGGCACAGGAAGGGGATAAAAAACCTGCATGACCCTCGAAAGGGCGAGGTAGGGGTCTGAAACCACAATCTGGGGGATGGAGATCCCCTCGATCTGTTCTGACAAAAGGATGGCACCAGCGTGCAACTTTCCGACTTCACCACGGTATTTCGGATTGGCCAGAAAAGTCAGGTCATGCGGCCCGGCTTCCTGCATTGACCGGACCGCACGAATCTGTTTGCCGGGTTCAGGCTGTGAACCCGTGAGATTTCCTCCGACAAGCGAGGCGATCTCGTCCAACGTCATTGGGCAGAACCTGGAGGATTATTTTTATTGATGTACTGTATAACCGACTCCGTCAGGTCAGCCTTGGAGTTCAGATACAGGATACGGGAAGAAGAGAAAGCCGGAGGCTGAGGACCCATCGGTATCCGGATCGGGTGTTGTGCCAGAACCACCTGAAATCCGTATTTTTTTCCAACATATACCGTGGCCTTGGAAAGGGCGTCCAGGAATTTCCGGATCTCGACGGCATTTTCCGAAGCCACTTCCGTCTGGATTTTTTGAAGCTTTTTCCTGTAGTCCTGCACCTTTTGCTGAAAGGCCAGTTCCTTGGCCTTGAGGGCGTCCTTGCTGATGACTCCCACCTGCTGTTCGATCCGCTTCTGTTCCCCCTGAAGTTCCTGTCTCTCAGACTGAATGCTCTCAGCCTTCTTCTTTTGAAACTCTTTCAGGTGAGACTGGATGGATTTACCCAGGTCCGTCTTGCGGAACGCCTTGAGAACGTCGACGACACCGACAACGTCGGACGCCTCTGCGATCCGGAATGTTCCCGACAACAAGATGCCAAAGAAAACAATGCTGACAAAAGCCAGAACCTTTGCTTTTTTCTGGATGAACATGAAATGTCCTTTCCTCGCTGGTGACGGATGAAGTGAGTGAACAGGAACGACAGGGGACAGATTCTTCCTCCCCTTANCCTCCATACAGTGAACCCATCTCGAAGTTGACGACAGGTCCCGGATAGTTTCCTGGAAATGCCTGCATCTGCGCGTTGTTGATCAATGGCCAACCCAGATCCAGGGTCAACGGACCCATCGGAGAATTCCACATGATACCGAATCCCGTGGCCGGCCAGGCAAATCCGCTCATTGAAATAGGCTGTCCGGGCAAGTATTCTCCCGAGTCGTCAAAGAATACGTCCCCGTAAAATCCGAACTTCGGAAAAATCGGCCAGGTGTAATCCATGTTGAAGATCA
>JGI24721J44947_10005249_pt1 | contig 17781 bp, 12 predicted proteins | sample YelNatPaOPGAMG01_FD_44947 | JGI IMG/M metagenome (IMG submission 44947) | reverse complement strand
TCTACCAGCACGCCCACCGAAACACCGACCAATACGCCAACAGAAATCCTTCCACCGGGCGTTACGCCAACGGACACACCTACGCCTACAGAAACCAACACCCCCACTACGACGCCCACCTCTACCGGCACGCCTACTGAGACGCCGACCTCTACCAGCACGCCCACCGAAACGCCGACCAATACGCCCACACAAACCCTTACACCGACCAATACTCCCACCCTCCCGCCGGGTGTGACGCCCACGAATACTCCCACACCCACCAACACTCCTTTCCAGCCGGCCACTGCCACACCCACCAACACTGGCGTGCCGCCATCGGCCACAAATACAGCGACGCTCCCCCCTGGCGTGACGCCCACGCACACGAACACGCCTTTGCCGGGCGAGCCCACCAGCACGCCCGTCACCCCTACCCTGCCGGCTGGCGTCACTCCAACCAACACGGCCGCGCCCACCTTTGCGCCGCCGCCCACCACCACCAGCCAGCCGCCGGTGCTCATCCCCGTCACCGGCGCGGACATGCCCGGCACCTTCAACGAGCTGGCCCTCTACCGTACCCTGTTTATCAATCTGGGCCTGGCGCTGATCGGTCTTGGCATCGTCACCCACGGTTTGTACCTGAAGCTGCGCGAGTGAGATGCGCTGCCGCGCGCCAACCCGGCGGTGTGCTATAATCGGACCTACTTAGAGGTAGAGAGCATGAAAAAGTATCTGCGGGTGAGCAACCTTTTAGTGATCACAGGCCTGGCGCTGGCCATCTTTGGAGTAGGATCTTCCTTCTTTGACATTCGCACCGGGCTGGCCGGAGGACTGGCCAGCCCGGCTTCCGATGCGGGACTGCCGGGCGCTGAGAACGAATCNGCCTACCCGGCGCCAACCGTCGCTCCCACGCTTGTCCCCCAGACGCAGTCATCCGAGCCAGCCGATCTGTCCAGCGACACTTTCTTGAGCCAGGAGCTGCCCTCCCCCACTCCTCCATCAACGGATTCCCGGGTCTACATCCCCTTGCGCATCGTCATCCCCGCTATCGGTCTGGATGCGCCCATCGTCGAAGCCCAGTATAAGCAGCTCAAATGGGGCGCCCAGACTTTTCAACAATGGGAGGCGCCAGACAAGTTCGCCGCCGGCTGGCTGCCCACCTCGGCCACGCTCGGTCTGCCAGGCAATACAGTTTTGGATGGGCACCACAATGTTTACGGCGAGGTCTTCCGCCACCTGGTCGACCTGAAAGCGGGAGATCTGATCCAGGTTTATTCAACCGAGCGCGTGTTTTACTACCAGGTGACCAACCGCATGATCCTCAAAGAGCGCGACGAGCCGTTGAGTGTGCGCCTGGCCAACGCTCAATGGATCGAGCCCTCTAACGATGAGCGGCTGACCCTCATCACCTGCTGGCCGTATTATTCCAACACCCACCGACTGATCATCGTCGCCCGCCCAATCGGCTCTGCCTCATTGAGCAAGGAGGACACGCAGGACCGTTGAGGCGCCCTCTTCCCCTCTTGACTTTCTCCGCGACATATTTATAATATCTNTCATAATAATTTCACTTATTNACGCTGGCAGGAGTCATGATATTGCTCTGCATCTGTATCGGGTGGGGCTGATCGCCAGCGCCCTGCCAATATCAGCGAATCCCCCTCTCTTTCGCGCAATGGATGCGGGCGCGGCGCGGTCCCGCCTTTATATGAGCTGAGCGGCCGTCGGCTGTGCAGACAGTTGCCCGGCAGCCCACCCACGGCTTCTGCCGCGGCTTTCTTGTCCACCGGGGCCGTTGCCGTCGTGTTTCAACCCTCTCTTACGAATGGCTTTATGACCGGAGGTTGCGATGTCTCTNTTTGTCGTTCGGCATCAACACAGCGCTGAAACCTGCCCTGCCAGGGATGCCAACATGGGCCAGATGCTGTTGAAGCACCTCAGTCCCCGCAACGCCAGCCAATACGGCGTCACCATCTACGGCGACGGCGTGGTTGATGGTCAGCACACCCTTTACCTGATCGTGGAAGCCNATCATTCCAGCCAGGTGGAGGAATTTATGCAACCCTTCCGCCAGGCTGGCAGCGTTGAGGTGATGCCCGCCTCCACCTGTGAGGCGGTGGTAGCCAGGGCTGGCTGCTAGCGTTCGATTGCGCTTCAATCCGAGTCGGGGGACAGAATACACATTGGTTTGCCCGACTCGGCCTTGTAGCTCGATTTCAGCCGGTAAATCCGGTCTGGCATCTCCAAGGATGACCTGACGTCATCTTTCATCGGTGCGCATTCTGTAGTACAGTGGGGGTATGAAAGCCATCCCTTTTACCCCCATGCGCAGAGCGGACCGCGCGGTCAATGACGACGCCTGGATCCGCGCCATGCTCCAGGCTGCTCCCACCGGCGTGCTGGCTGTAGCAGGACGCGAGCGGCCTGTGGTAAACACCAATCTGTTTGCCTTCGCAGAAGACGAGGGCGCCATCTACTTTCACACCGCCCACGAGGGGCTGACCCGTGTTTCGATCGAGGCCAACAATTATGTATGCTTCACTGTTAGCCAGATGGGTCGCCTGCTGCCCGCCGACACGGCCAAAGGCATGAGCGTGGAGTTTGCCAGCGTGGTGGTTTACGGACGCGCCGAGATCGTCGAGGACATCGAAGAAGCCCGGCGCGGCCTGCAGCTCCTCCTGGATAAGTATTTCCCCCATCTTCGGCCCGGGCGGGATTATCGCAGCATCGAGATGGATGAGGCTGGACAGGCAACCGTCTATCGCATCCGCATCGAGGAGTGGAGCGGCAAGCGCAAGCAGGCGCCTGAAGATTTCCCCGGCGCATTTTCCTTCCCGGATAAAATGTCCTCGATTGCCTTCCCTGCCGAAGGCTGAGGAATCAGGATTTCGAGCGGTGATCAGATATTTGTGGGCTCATCTCCTTTGCCTAAAGATCTTTCCAGCCATGCCCAAAGCGAGACAGCAAGGGCAGCCAGCGCGGAGATGAGCAAATCGACACCGCTGAGCGGCGGTATGCCGAGCATACCCCGTAAGGGCGCCCAATATAATGCCGCCAATTGAAGCAGGGCGCTCAACCCGCTTGCAGGCCATATCCAGCTTCTGGGTCCGGCCTCCCTCTGGCGCGGAAGGAGGGTCACAGCGTGACCAGCCTGGGCAAAACCCAGCGCGGCCAGCGTCATCGCAGCCCAATCCGCCTTTCCCGTCATCCAAGCCCACCAGCCCAGGCCCGCCGCCGCCAGCCCCATGACCAAACCGCGCCGCACCGCCGCCCGGTATGAACGTCTGACCAGCGTTTCCACTGCACAGATTGGAGGCCGGCGCAGGCTATCCCGCTCGCCCGGTCCGCAGGCCAGCGCCAGACCGGGCAGCCCGGTGACAATCAGGTTCAGCCATAACAGTTGCAAGACGGTCAACGGCTCGGGCATACCCAACACCAGCGCGGTGAGAACCGTCAGCAGCCCGCCTGCCGCGTTGGCCAGCGTATAGGCGATGACGCGGCGGATTTTCCCGAAAGCGCGCCTGCCCTCTTCCACTGCGGCCGCGATGGCGGCGAAATTGTCTTCCAGCAGCACCATGCTGGCGGCTTCCTTTGAAACCGGTGTGCCTGCGTTGCCCATGGCGAAGCCAATATCGCTGTGCTGCAGCGCCGGAGCATCGGCAATCCCCTCGCCGGTCATTGCCACAACCTGGCCGCGTCTGTGCAGCGCCTCGAGGATGGATAACCTGTGCTCAGGAAAAATGCGCGCGTAAACGGCCACGCCTTCCACCACCCGTTCCAGCTCAGGCAGCGTGAGCTTCTCCATTTCTTTTCCGGTCAGCATACCGCGCCCCTCTCCGCTCAAATCCAGGAGATTGAGTTGTCGGGCGATTCTTTCGGCGGTGAATGGATGATCGCTGGTAATCATCACCGGGCGAATGCCCGCTTCCTGGCAGGCGCGTATGGCCTCGATGACCTCCGGTCGGGGCAAATCCATCAACCCTATCAGGCCCAGCAGGATCAGATTGGTTTCCAGCACGCTGGCAAATTCCTCTCCGTGGCGGGTATCAGCCGCGGTGCGTGGAAGTCCGCTGAGCTCCTCAGGCGGCTCTTCGAATGGTGGGGGCAATGTGGCAAGCGGACGATAGGCAACAGCCATCACGCGCTGACCGTTTTCCAGCAATTCCTGTTCGTATTCCCGCAAGCGAGCCCGCCAGGCGTCGTCCAGGCGGACGACCTTTTCATCCACCCGTACGAAGGCCGATACGTCCAGCAGGGCTGGGAAGCTGCCCCTGGCAAATGCGATGAAGGGTTGGCGCGCATGAAACAGCTCGGCGACCGGCTTTTCGACCTCATCCAGATGGGGCGTCAGGCGCGCGGCGTGAATCGTGCTCATCCGTTCTCGCTCGTAGGAAAACGGAATTCCTCCGAGACGGGGAAAGAGGCGATCCAGGCGCGGTTTGTACAATCCCAGACGGGCTGCCGAAATCAGCAGCGCCGCCTCGCTCGGGTCGCCAATGGTGGTGTAATCGCCCGAACCGTCTGTGCGGCGGTGCAGCAGGGCGTCATTGCACAGGGCGCATCCTGCCAGCAGCATCCGGTGCGTCGCATACGGTGNCTCGAGCCTTTGTTCGTCCGAATTGAGCACCGGCCGCCCGCGTTCCAGCNNCCCATCCAGGGATAGACGATGGCCGCTGGCATCCACGAGAGTCGCCCTGAAGCGGTTTTGGTCGATCAAGGCGGTCTTGTCGGTGCAGATGGTGGTCACCGAAGCGAGGGCTTCGACCGCCTGCAGCCGCCGCACCAGCACCCTGCGCCGATGGATGCGCCTTGCAGCCGACGCCAACGCGAGAGTCACCAATAAGGGCAGGCTTTCCGGCACGGTCGCCACGAAGATGGATGGCACCGCCTGAAAAATAGCGATGGAGGATATCCCTCGCAGGAAGCCGGCCAGACCCGCCAGCGCTGCCGCCCCTAGCGCCGCGATCACCAGCCGGCGTTTCAATCCCGCGATGGCTCTCTGAAGAGATGACCCGGACAGGCTTCCTGGTTCGTCCGTACCCATCAGGCTGGCGATGCGGCCCAGCTCGGTTCTCATGCCGGTGGCCACCACCACTGCCGTCCCGCGGCCGGAGATGATCGAGGTGCCCAGGTAGACCATGTTATGGCGCTCGCCGGGTAAGACCGCCGCATCTCTCACCGGCTGGGGTACTTTTTCGACCAGGTGAGTTTCACCGGTCAATGCCGCTTCCTCGGCGCGCAAATTGACCGTTTCGATCAGGCGGGCATCGGCCGGCACGGCCTCGCCGGCCTCCAAAAGGATCACGTCACCGGGCACCAAGCTGACCGCCGGCACTCGCTGCTCCCTGCCATCGCGCCGCACCCGTGCCCACGGTGGGGCAATGCGCTTGAGAGCCGCCAGGGCTTCTCCGCGGCGATGCCCTTTTGCCGCATCCATTGCTACACCCAGCGCCGCAGCAATCAGCACCATACCGCCGGTGAAGGCGTTGCCCAGCGCGAACAGGCCTATCGCTNCCGCGGTGAGCAGCAGCGTCGCCGGCTCAATAAGCTCTCGTACGAGAAATCCAAGCGGGAATCTCGACGGACCCCCTTCCAGTTCATTTTTGCCGAAGCGCGCCAGTCGGGCAGCGTGCTCTTCCGAGTTCAGACCCGAGCGTGGGTTTACCGTCAGGGCATCGAGCACCTCATTTGCGTCCAGCATGTGCCAATCACTAATTTCTGGTTGGACCGGAATCTTCTCACTCATATGCGCGCATTATACGTTCGTTTACCCTGTTTCAGCCAAAAGCGGCCTGCGAGTCCAAACGCAGAATTTTATATTCACAAACCTTTAATATCTGTCACATTAACCCCGAATCGTTGAAACATTTTGTCAGCGTTTGTGTTATTGTATACGGTGTTGTGCTCCTTGTTGGTTTGGACTCCCCTTTCATGAGAGTATGCATCGATGAAAATGATTGTGGTAAACTTAATTCTGCATGAGATGCNGAACATAATGTGAAGGATGGAAAGCTGTGTCCTTCTCTGGCAACAGCAAAATCATCCCTGGTAAGAACGAATAATAAAAACAGGTATGGAGACTATTCGCAAAGACATCCCCAATCACTTCAGCCTGCCGCGGCGCATCAGCCGTCTGGCTGATCTAACATACAATTTGTGGTGGGTCTGGAACCCCGACGCCCAAAGGCTTTTTTCACAAATCGACAAAGAGCTTTGGGAACGCATTTATCATAATCCAGTGGCCTTCTTGCGTCAGGTTGAGCGGCCCAAACTCAACGCGGTAACCTACGATCGGTATTACCTGGAAGCATACGACCGGGTTTTGCGCAATTTCGACGCCTACATGAAGGCGGAAGATACCTGGTTCAAACAGAATTTCCCTGATCGGGTTGGTCAAGAAATCGCCTATTTCTCCTTCGAGTTTGGCCTCCACGAATCGCTGCCGGTTTACGCCGGCGGCCTGGGCGTCCTTTCGGGTGACCACTTGAAGGGAGCCAGCGATCTGGGCCTGCCGCTTTTCGCAATCGGCTTTTTGTATACCCAGGGGTATTTCTCGCAGAAAATTACCGAGGATGGCTGGCAGGAAGCCCGTCCGATACANTTCCAGTTCGAAGAGCTGCCCATCATTCCCCTTATGACTTCCGATGGACAGACCGTTACGATCTCGGTGAGCCTGCCCGGCCGCGAAGTCAGCGCGCGCATATGGATGATCCAGGTCGGGCGGGTGCCTCTCTATCTGCTGGATACGAACGTCGAGCAGAACAACACTGCTGACCGCCTGCTGACCGCCCGCCTGTATAACAGCGACCCGGAGATGCGCATCTCCCAGGAAATCATCCTCGGCGTTGGCGGTGTGCGCGCGGTGCGAGCGCTGAACCACAATCCGGCCGTGTGGCACATGAACGAAGGCCATTCAGCTTTTCTCACTTTGGAGCGTATCCGCGAGCTGGTCGCTTCTGGAATGAGCTTCGAACAGGCCAGCGAAAAGGTGCGCGCGAGCAATGTGTTCACCACCCACACGCCCGTCCCCGCTGGCAATGACGAATTCCCCATCTGGCTGATCGAAAAGTATTTCGCCTATTTATGGCCTCAATTGAGTCTGACCCGCGAGGACTTCATCAACCTTGCTCGTAATGTCACCCCTTGGGGCGCGGAGACCTTTAGCATGCCGATCCTGGCGTTGCGCCTGGCTGAGCAGCGCAACGCTGTGTCCGAGCTGCACGGACGCGTGGCACGTAAAATGTGGCATTTTCTCTGGCCAAACCGCCGCGAGGAGGATGTGCCCATTACTCACATCACCAACGGCGTCCACCTGGCCACCTGGCTCGCCCGACGCATGCGCCTGCTGTTCGACCGCTACCTCGGCCCCGATTGGCTCGAAAACAGCGATGACCCGGACNTTTGGCAGGCGATCGAGAACATACCCGATAATGAGCTCTGGTTGGTGCGNCGTCACCTCAAGCGCAAGATGGTCGGCTATATTACCGAGCGCGCCAGACGACAATGGCTGACCGGCACGGTTCATCCCATACAGACCATCGCGGCGGGAGCATTGCTCGATCCNTACTCTCTCACCATCGGTTTTGCCCGGCGCTTCGCCACCTACAAGCGCGCCAATTTAATCCTGAGAGACTACGATCGACTGCTCGAATTGCTGAACCGCCCCAACCAGCCCGTGCAGATCATTTTCGCCGGTAAAGCCCATCCAGCCGATGAACCCGGTAAACTCCTCATCCAGGAAGTCTATCGGGCGGTGAAGGATGCCCGCAACGGCGGACGTCTGGTATTCCTGGAAGATTATGACCTGAACATCGCCCGCTACCTGGTTCAGGGCGTGGATGTATGGCTGAACACGCCGCGCCGCCCGAACGAGGCCTCGGGCACGTCCGGCCAGAAGGCCGCCTTGAACGGCGTTCTCAATTTCTCCGTATTGGACGGCTGGTGGCGGGAGGGCTATAACGGTCACAACGGCTGGGCCATCGGCGATGATAGCGATTACGAGGATCCCAATCAACAGGATGAAGCCGACGCCGAATCCCTGTACGACACCCTGGAGAACGAGATCATCCCGCTCTATTACAGCAGCCGTTCGGCTGACAACCTGCCGGGGGAATGGATCGCGCGCATCAAGGAATCCATCCGCACCATCGCGCCCCAATTTGGCATGCGCCGCATGGTCAAAGAGTACATGAATTCTCTTTATCTCCCCGCCATGGAAGCATACCATGCTGCCGAAGCTGCATTAACCCCGAAGGATTAAAGTGCCTTCCCTGCTGACTGTGCCCGCTCTGCTCAGCGCCCTGTTGATCTTCTTTCTACGCGTGGGCGACATGAGCCTGGATACAATGCGCCTGTTGTTTGTGGTGCGCGGCAATAAAAAGGTGGCCTGGATCCTCGGCTTTTGCCAGTCTATCATTTTTGTGGTGGCCATCAGCACGGTGCTGACCCATCTGAACAATCCACTCAACATCGTTGGCTATGCCGCCGGCTTCGCCACCGGCAATGTGGTCGGCATGTGGATNGANGGGCGGCTCGCCATCGGGCACGCTCAACTCACCATCATCAGCTCGACTCGCGGGGTTTATGCAGCTCAAAAACTGCGCGAGGCCGGCTTCGCCGTCACCGAGATCCCCGCGCGGGGCAAGGATGGCACTGTCAGCGTGCTNCATTGCAGCGTCCTGCGGCGCGATCTCTCGCGCATCCAGGAGCTTATCTTGGAATCCGACCCATCCGCCTTCATGACTGTCGAAGATATGCGCCCGTTGCGGCGCGGCTTTTTCCGGGCATGATAACCCGGTTGGCCGGCCGCATCTTAAGCTGAGCTTTAGGATGCAACCGGCCAATGATACATTTACGCTNAAGTCAATAACCCTTTACCGACTGATGATCGGTAAATTCAGCGTGTAACCCTTCCCACAGCGCACGACATAGCGGGCGTCCGGGCCGGTGACGCGCGCATCGGCCGGCGCGATGCGCAGATAATAAGGGCCGCTGTCCGGCGCCACCCACCACAGGAAGGCTGCGCTGGCGACGGGCTGCGCCGGCGTTGCGCCGCTGATGGCGTTGCCATTGCGATCATAGAGCAGAAAAGCCGGCGCTGCGATCGACCCTTCCGTTGGGACAGCCCAAATTAGATACTCTTCGCCAGCCACCGGCGTGAACCGCACCCAATCCGTGTCGCCGGGGCAGAAGGTGTGCGTCTGGCTTTCTCCCAAATTCAGCGTTCGTGCGCTGGCCATCTCGTTGTCGCCTTCGAAGCTGTCGTTCGTGCATGCGGTCAGGGTGCGCGTGCTGGCCGATGCGCTGGCTGGGAACGCCTGAACATTGCCTGCCCGATCGATGCCGCGCACGCGGAAACCGTAGGAGTGCCCTGGGCCGCCAATAAACCAGGTGCTGGTCACGCTGGCAGGGAAATGGCCCACCGGCTGCCAGGCTCCCCCGTCCTGGCTGTATTCGACGTCGAAGCCGTCTATCCCTGAAAGCGTGTCCGTACCGGTCCAGCCGATGCGGAAGGCGCCATTTGGTTCGCTGCTCGGCAGAGGCGTCATGCTCGAGCTGGGCGGCGTATTATCCGCTCCCAGGTTCCAGGCAACCGCGCCGCTCCAGTTGCCCGCCGCATCGAACGCCTTCACGAACACCGCAGGGCAAGGACCGCTCGTCGGACATGCGCCTTCTTTTGGGACGGTCGTGTTCAGCACGGCAGTCCAGCCATCACTGCCATCTGTGTCAGTGCCTGCCAATATCCAGTTGCCGCTTTCCCANTCCTCGCTGTGATAATAAAACTCGACCTTAACGATCTGCTGGCCGGGAGAACTGGCGGTGGCNCGCAGGGTGACATGTTGGCCAATGTAGCTGTTGGAATAGGGATAATCCAGCGACACGACCGGCTCGTCCATCACCGATTGGGTATAGACGATCAGGTTGTAGAAATAATTCGGGCCGCCCGCACCCGGATGGTTGTAATCCTTAACCTTGACGTAATAGGTTCCATCTTCGGGTAACTGGTAAGTGACGAGCGAATCCTGTAATTTGCCGGGCAGCCGGTCGTCATTTTCTGCCAATACGGTCCGCCCATCATGATCCAGCAAGCTCACCACCGAATCCAGCTCCGACGGCGGATTGAGACTCTTTGCAGACAGATCGATGACCACCTGGTCTCCCGCCTTGCCGGTAAAGCTGTAATAATCCACATCCCCCGATGGACAGATGCTGGCCTGAACCAACTGACCATAGCTGATCGGCAGGGCAGACGCCGACGTATCGTTGGGTTCCTCAGGNGTGGCGCAACCAATTGGCGCGATGGCGTTGATCGTCACGTCGTCGATGTACCAGCCTTCGAAATCGTTCAGGTTGCTGACCGCGTAATCTCCGGTCTGGAAATCGAAGCGCACCCGGATCACATGACCGGCGTATTTCGACACGTCGATCGCCGGGCTATCGTGCCAGACATTCTCTGGCCAGCCCCATGCAGGCTGGTCGTCGGTGAGCCTCAGTACGTTCTCAAAAGGACCGTTATCCTGGGCAATCTGCACCATACGCGCATCCCAGAGATCACCCGGACTCTCCGTCTTCACCCAGTATTTGAAGCGCAGGAAGTACGCTTTGCCATCGTTGGGGATCGCTATTCCCGGCGACGTCAACCCGTTTTCGCGTATCAGGCCGTAAACCGTGCTTCCCGCCCGCACATACATGCTATGGGTGCCGTCAGCCGCACGCAACGTGCTCAAGCCCCAATATTTGCCCGTGTTCCAGTCGGTGATGGACGATTCGAAGCTCTCCGTATACGGTACGCTGCGAACGACCGGGATGCTGTTATCGCCCTTGGTGAAAATGAACGAACGCTTGGCCGTCCAGTCGCTTTCTCCCGTATCATTGCGCGCTTTTACCCGCCAGGTATACGTATCGGTGCCGCCCGACCACGGCAGCGATCCCAGATACCACACCGTACCGGGCTGCCAATCCAGGGTGCGATAAAGCGTATCATTGCGGTACAGTTCAGCCTTGAACTCGCGCGCCCCGCCTCCATCGTGCCAGATCAATCCCAATGAGCCGTAAGCGCTCAAATTTGGCTCGCCGTCCGCCGGCCAATCCAATATGGGGACGTTGGGCAAGCCCTGTCGTTTTTCCACTTTGAGCGAGCCGACTTTGTTCGCCCCGGTTGTCAGCGGCTGTCCGCTCGAATTTACGTAATTGGGATCCGTGGATATTTGCGCGCCAGCGCGGTTATCTGCCAGGTTGCGATCATCACCCTGCAGCGTCTCCGCGCGCTGATCGTAATTGCTGTTCAGATAGAGCACCGCCTGCACGTTAGATCCAACCTGCACCGAAGCAATCTGGCCATTCGAGATGGGGCTGAACGAGGAGACGTCCGGATATTGGCCAATGGACAGTTTCTTGCACAATCCACTGAAGTTGGGCTGCGAGTAAATGGCCACCTGATCGGGAGAGGGATTGCACGGTGGGGGCGGCAGAGAATGGCAGGAATTGTTGTAGATCTGGCGCAGCCCGGGCAATCCCAACGAGCGGTTGCCTTCCATGTCGAAAACGTACAGCGCCAGGCTGACCGGTCCATCCGGCACGCCCGAAGCGCACAAGTTGATATTGGCGGCAAACGGACTTTGGGTCAGATCCGGACCTATCGGCCGCCATGTCCCATCATAATTGGCGACGATTTGCATTTTGACCACCTTGCGGTCGTCGCTGCCCCATCCTGCGATCGTCGTCTCGGCCGAGGTGATGGTCGCGCCTTTATCCGGGCTGACCAGGTCGCCGGTGGGCGGGTTCGTACCCTGGTTGCCGGATACATACTCGTCTCCATCCACATACTGGCTGCCATATGACGGCCAGTTCGTCGCTTCATAGCGCGTGCGAGGGCGGCCGCCGTTCACGGAAACATCATCAAAGGTGATGTCCACTGAAGCCCCCCACGTGTAATAATCGCCGCTGCTGGTATACGCCGTGAAAGGATTCGTGACGACCATGAAATGCAGATGGTGACCGCTGCTGTAGCCGGTATCATCCGCATTGCCGATGTACTGGCCCTGGAGCACCTGAGCACCAACCTTTCTCAGCTCGCTGGGGAGTGAATCGTATGCCATGTGCAGGTAGATCTGGTAGGTGGTTGGTGTGGTGCTGCTGTCTTTCAGGGTGAGAAAATTGGTACATGTGGTCGAACCGTTGGGGCATCCCCATTTATAGGCAAAAACTTCCCCTCCGCGCGCGGCCAGCAGCGGGAACATGGTGCCATCAGCAAAATCGAACGCGTACCGGCAATAAGTGATCGAACAGGAATTGTAGATCAAAAAATGGCCGATGCTGCCCGTCAACTGTTTGGCCAGACCTTTTGCCCANGGGAGTTTATAGCCGCTAAACACCACGGAGGATGTTTCCGGCGAGACCGTTTTGGGTTCTTCGGGGAGCAGCAGGTTGCGCAGAAAATTCCCGTTCAGCTCCTCCGGCAGGCTGGCNATGGCCTCTTTCCAGGCGTCCGTTCCGGGCAGCAGCAGGTCCCAGGTGCCGGTGGGAGCCAAAATGCCCTTCGCATCCACTCGTCGGCCGATGGCGGGGCTGAGCTCGGTCGCGATGACCTCGCCTGTGCGCACATCCACCGGGGCCAGCCACACCACGGCTTCGGTGTTCGATCCGGCCACGTCGACGTGATCGATTTTCCATTCAAAAGTGCTGACTGCCAGAGTTTTGGCCTGAGGGTTTCGTTCAATGGCCTTCTGGAGCGCTTTCTGGAAATCACCGCTTTGCTGATCAATTTCGCCCCCCGTAGGCGGCGGTGGCGCAGCCTGGGCCCTGCTAGCCAATAGAATGGATGCTGTGAGAATCAGANAAACGCAACCCAGGAGCAGCTTGATCATCATTTTGAAAGGGGACATCAGGCAACCTCTGCCGATAATTGGGTGGAGTAACGAAAGTCGCGGCCCATACCATCTCAATCGGCCGATGAGCGTGAAAGCTCGCCCCGTAATCGTTGCAAGTTTTGCACCAGGCGCGCTCACGTCCTTGGCAAGGACCCGGATACCCGTCATGGCGTCCGGTTCCTCCCCTTTATATCCATTGAAGGCTCATCCGCCCGATTGGGCACCCGTTAAGGTGATAGGCGCAAACCGGGAGAAGTTCAAAACGTTGATTCAGGGTGTTGACGTTGGAGAAAGGTTGGGCGAATTGTTCTCCCCGGTGATGTCCTGCACGTATTGCAGCGCTCCCTGGCATCCATCCGTCAAATGGGCGGACACGTGATTCCAATCCAGGCGCTCGCCCGCGCGGATGGCGCCATTGATCGCATCCGTCAGGCAACCCGAGCCGGCGTTGTAATTCGCCAGGGTGAAGCGCCATAAATCTTCGTAGGATGCCACCATGCCGGGCGCCTGGCGTGTGGCTGCGGAGACGATTCCGCTCACCTGCTCGCAGTTCGCCAGCAACGTCCTGGCGAAGACGCGGACGCTGTAGTCGGCCCGCGACAAGTCGATGCCCATACTGCAATCGGGACACTGGGCATTGACCTTGCTCAACAGAGCTCCGCGCAGCGTGGCCTGCTGTTCGGCTGTGAGNGTGGTGAACCCGCGCAAGCAGGTGTCCTGCGAGAACACAAGCGGGCAGAATTGACTGTAAAAGCTGTAATTCCAGCCTAACAGCGTATCCGCGCCGTTTTCGGTCAATTGCCCCAGNCCGACCTCTTTCTGATTCTGGTACATACCCGGCCAGAACTGGCTCTCACGGCTGAAGATGCGTTTGATCAATTGCGCGGGAATGCCGGTATCCTTAGCCGCATCGAAGATGTCCTTGTTGAACTTATTTTGCCACTCCGCCACCTGTGGACCGGCCTGTTCCANGCCGCATTGGTTGGCCACGCCCGGCGAGGAAAGCCCGCCATCCGGGCAGCCGCTGGCGTCCACGTAACCTTGCTCGATTAATGCCCCCGCCAGATAGTAATACGGCACCTCGGTGGTCAACCCCGCCGGGTCGGATGGAGTGGTCAGCCATTCGGGCGGGCCGCCAAGGTCGGGGAAGGACTGCCAGGTTTGCGAGCAACTCGCCAGCGGAGCGCCGACCCACCGGTCGCTGATCACACCCACATACCACATGCGGTGCGTGTCAGACGGACCCTCCGGCGCCATGAAATCCCCCCACGGCACGGCGCGCACCAGGGCCGAGTAGGTGGNNGTCGAATCCCCAAAACTCGAATCAGCCCAGAACTCCACCTCAACGCCTTGCTGGCTGGTGGGCTGCAGGGGAATCGTACAGCTTGCTCCCCCACAGCTAAACGGCTGGTCGCCCACTCGCCCCTGGATGTCTATGATCGTCTCGTTGGGCAGAGGTTCCCTGGCCGTGATCAGTAGAGACGGGAGCTGATCACAGGCGTTTTGAGGCGGCACCGGATTGCAGCCGGTGATCGAAATCCATGCCTCCGGAGGCGGCAGATTGATCGGGATCTCTCGCTGAAGGGTGTAATTGCCCACCAGGTGCAAATACAGCCCCTTACACTGGCTGGACTGGTCGCTGCTCACCACCGTGCACGGGCCGGTCTGCTGCCAGGCCGATTGCAATTGTGAGCCGCATTGCAGTCCAATGTCTTCGGCCGTCGGCAGACCGTCATGCTCGATAAAAAGCTTGCAGGCGAGCTGATTGTTCGACCAGAACAACAGCCACCATTCGTACTGCACCACGTTGATCTTGATAGTGTCTTGCGCTCAGGCCCCTCAGCGGGAGGCGGAGACGAGGTCTGAGCCAGGGCCGGCGCCAGCCCCCAACTGGCAGCCATCATCGCCAGCAGAAGCGCTGCCGCTCCCAGACTTGTGATCCAATGCCTGATCCGCCTCATCCTGTTCAAAGACAAGAATCCTCAAGATGCGCGATTCTGATTAATCGGACATCCCCTCTTACCCCTTCATTCAGGGATGATTTCATTTTACATTAGCCTGGGGCTGCTGAAAAGTATGAAATGTGCTCTCATCCGATACCCGATCGGATGCCCATCACTCAAGGCGGGCTGGTCGCGATCGGGGACTCAGTGGGTGAAGGGGTGGCGGTTGGCGTGAGAGCCTCTGTGGCCGTCCGGCTGGGCGTTGGCGTCGGGGTAAAGGTGGGTGTGGCGCTGGCGGTGGGCGTGGCAGTCTCCGTGGGTTGAGGTGTAACCGTCGCCGTGGGGGTATTGGTCGGGATTGGCGTGTCGGTGGGCGTGGGCGAGACGGTCAGCTCATACTCCAGCGTCTGGACGATCTCGGAAAGCGGCGCCGGCGACTGGGCGGCGTCCAGCGCCTGCTGCAGCAGCGCCTGAACCGGCTGCCGTCTGGGCAAGAAAACCTGCGCCTGAGGGGAAAGCTGCCAGACATCCACCTGGTCGGCGCCGATCGTGAAGAACCCTAATCGTCCCGGATCTCCCAGTTTGAGCGCCAGCGGAACCGCTTCGGCCAGCTCGCCCAAGGTGACGTTCGTATCCATGCCTGGCGCCAGCGCATCGAAAAGGTCAGGCAGACGCACCAGGGCGCCTCCGCGCACTAACCGCTGGAAGATCGCCTGGATCAGGTCCTGCTGGCGGCGCAGCACATCGAACGGGTCGATTGGATCCTGGGCCCTGCCGTAGCAGAAGGCGAGCTGTCCATCCATTGTGATGATCCCCGCCGGTAGGTTGCCGCAATCGTACGGCATGGGAATCAACACCGGCACCTGAATTCCGCCCAGCTCATCCACCAAGCGCATGAAATCGGAAGGATGCGCGACCGCCCAGCGCGTCGGGCGCAGCCCAAAATTGTAGGCGACCGCCTGCACCACCATCTGCACCCCGCCGATCGCATATGCTGCATTGAGGCGCTGCATCCCAAATCCCGGCAGGTAGACGAACAAATCCATCGGTACCGCCACCAGGCTGGCCTTGGCCAGTCGGGGATTGTAAATCACGATGTGGATTGCGATCGCCCGCCCGTTGTAAGGCAGCTCGCGGTCCACCCCTGCCAACACGGCGACTTGCGTATCCTCATCGATGTGCAGGCCGCTCAGCGGCGGGGGGATCGGGGTGGGCGGCNTGAGACTGGGGCCAGGGAAGCCATCCCACACGGGTTGTGTTCCCGCCGTGGTTGGCGATGAGGTCGGTGAAGGGGTNGCCGTCTGGGTGACAGGGTAAGTGGGAGGCGGGGTGGGGGTTCGCTTCGGCCCACCAAAAACCACACAAGAAGCCGCGAGCAGGCCAAATAAAACGCCGGTCAGGAAGACCCGATAGGCGTTGCTTCTTATTGGGACGCGGGTGAATCTCATCGCGGCTCTCTGGTGAGATTATAGCATGGGCAAAAAGCGACGCCCAAGACCCATGTCGCACGGCCGGTCTTCTGATCTGTGGGATCGCCTCGTCCCCCGCCAACAATCCGGCCTGGGCGAGGACCGCTGGCCGCCCGGTCTTCAGCTTACCGCTTNCTTCACCGGCGCAGCGCTTTCCCCGTCCATCTTGTCCATGCCTGCGCCGNGGCGCGCCACGGAGCGGCGTCGGCTCCACCCCATTGTTAGCCTGCTTTTGCCTTTGGAAATCAGACTTTGCCTGCCTTTCAAAACGTCAGCACTTTGTCTGCTTCCATGGCCCACTGAGTCAATTGACTCATCGTACTGATTTCAACTCCTTCTATCAAGGCAAGCCCTTTTATACCGCGTGCTTCAGAACAAGTTCCACAAGCCTTCACTTGCCCGCCCTTGTTGATAACTGACTTCAGCATACGCTCAATGTTATAGTATCCTTGCAGCGTTGTTTGGTCGGGCAAAGCACACGTGACCGCGTCCCCCATCAGAAAAATACGAATGACCACATCAGGGTGTTCTTTTTGCAATGTTATAGCCATTCGCAAAGCGTTATACGCTTTTTCAGAACCATATGCAGCGTCATTGATGATGAACAGGATGATCACACTTAAATCTCCAGCTAGAATTTTATTGAGCTGACGGCCACAAATGCGCCTTTGCCATAGCCTGTGCAGACTTCATAAGACGTCGCGCTATTAATTGGAAAGGCGATAATCGTTTGGCAGAACTGCAATTCACCAAGACCAACCTGGCGAACGAGAGCCACAATTTCTGGCACCGAGTAAAAGTGCGCTTCCTTATAAAACTTGTCCGCGTCTTTGCGTGACTCGTATAATTGCCCCAACGCGCTATTTTTGTCAATAAAACCAATGATCACCTTTCCGCCCACCTTTATAACTCTTCTGACTTCGTTGAGCAATAGGATTACGTCCTTTACGAAGCATACAACCGTGACCAGCAAGGCAAAATCAAATTGATTATCCTTAAAAGGCAAGTGTTCTCCAACTGCGAGGCATACGGCGATGTTTCTCGACTTTGCGATTTGTGCCATATTTATGGACGGTTCGACGCCTATTCTGATCCCGAATGGAGTTGAGAACCGCCCTGTTCCAACGCCAACCTCTATGCCAAACCCTGCTTGAGGAATTAACTGCCGCAATGCGTTGACTTCGGCTTGGTAGATTTGCTGGTTTTCATCAAACCAATGGTCATACTCGTCGGCGTGCTTGTCAAATAAAGCCACTCCATCCATTGCCACTTTTCCGATAAGCGCTTCTTGATTAGGTATAGCAGGCAATCGGCCTGCGCTTCACCTGCGCCGTGGCGCGCCACGGAGCGGCGTCAGGGGCTAGCGCGGGTTGGGCGCGCTTATGCTGGCCTCACCATAGCAAGCATAGTCATTTCCTGCCCCGCAGAATGCCTATGGTTCCAATCATAAACGGTAATTTAAGTGCTTTGGGTATGAACTGTGATTGGCTTGTGTTGATCCATTCCACGCTCTCAACC
>JGI24721J44947_10005248_pt1 | contig 17783 bp, 25 predicted proteins | sample YelNatPaOPGAMG01_FD_44947 | JGI IMG/M metagenome (IMG submission 44947) | reverse complement strand
TTCACGTTGAATGTCGAGGATGTGCATCTAAACTCAACTTCGGAATAAAATCGAGACGTAGGAAGCTGGCGTGCAGTTCCAGAGCTCCTTTTTCATCTGATGTATGTATTTGGACAAGAAAAAGATAAACGTTCTACGACCGTAGCGTCTATATGCCTTCTCACAGGCGCCTCCGGGCCTTTTTCACCGGCCGGCCGCTATCGTCTTCAGTTTCGCCCAGTACACTTCAAGCCTGAGAGGCTGCTCCACAAAGTTTGCTTGGGTTAGCTCCTCAGGTCGTGTCTCTAGCACCGCACATCGGCTGATATTGATGGCAGCGTTGAAGTCTCGGCTCACGAAATCCGTACATTTATTGCCGCTACTTAAACTTACCAATGCAAAGATTACGAGTACTTGCGCCGTCTGTGCCACTACAGTCTCGTCATCGTCCCGTCGGACAGATATCTTTGCTCGCCTATCTCCTATCTTCTTCATCTTCTTCGTCAAGTGCTCTTCTTCGCTTGATGGATGACCAGCAGAGGATGGTTTCTTTTTTCCCTCAGCCAGCGACAGCATGCCTCCAGGATCCCGGACTTCAAGCTCCATAACTTTCTTCTGGGTTTCTGATTTCTTCAAATGAACACAATTATTTATTTCATTAGGGAAGTTCCTTCTCTAATGGAGAAGGACTTGCGAAAGAAATGAGAAATATGCCCTGATATCAGAGTATGCTGAACGCTTCAGCAATTCGCCCAGTGGAGCGATCACTACGTTCCACAACCGAAAACACTCATCCGATGGGCTTGAATCGGGCAGGGTTTGGAGGAATGAAAAGCAGCTCTACCATCGATAGACTCGGCAAATGCTTGAACGCAAGGTGAATGGTGAAATGTCATCTTGTCCAATAGAAGAGCATCCCCAGACGTCAGCGGAAAAGTCTTCTATGATTCGACAAAGTGATTGGTGCTGTTGTATGCGCCTTGCCTACGAGCGAAGCTGAGGTCGCCAAATGAATCACCCGGAGCTAGAACAGATGATGTTGTCGTCGTTCTCTTCGATTTCGATCGTATTTACAACGGGGGCCCTGCTCCCCGAATACCCATATAAGCTTCGACGGTTTCGTCCCAAGAAAGTCTCATCGACTGAAAACAAATACACGTCCGTGTGCTTTATACCGATCGCGGCATTCCACGAACTCCTTAGGGGCAATATCCGTGGAGAGTAGCGGTGCGTGAACCAGGGCTTTTTCCGGGATTGTATCCCAGTATTTTCAAGGTCATGCGAGCAAGCTGTTGCAAAATAGAGATGTCCGTGGTGGCCACTATCGTCTCTTTTGCTTTCCGTGAGGTGAACGAGGGACCGTTGACCACCATTGACGGCAAGCAGTCTTTAAAAATGTCAGTTTTTGGTACGGAGCGCATGTACTTCTTTCTTCCAGTGCTCCTCAACCATCTGAGTACTGCGACCCGACTGATCTGAAGGAGGAATGCAATTCTCCTTGCATTGTTCAAGCAAGAATAGATATCCTAGAAACCATTCGTCTACGATCGACCGCGTGCATTGTATCGCAATTCGATCTCCGGCGATACACAGCGAAAAAGCATTCGACGAAACGCAGCGGGAGANGAGCGAGTTTTTCGTTGAATATCTTGGTAGCGGACTCTGACTCGCACGAAGATTTTCTCTCGGACACACTTCTTCCCTGTAACCGTGAACTCATCGGAAGTGATAGAGTCTACCTATCGGCTTCGAGAAGCTGCATCAAGGTTGGGCAGGTTGTTGATCGGGTCAAACCTTTCCGGCGCGAGGCCGACTGAAACAGCACTCCNGCAAGCCTCGCTCAGCACCCGAGGCATTTCCTGTAGCATGTTTCCCGTATTTATATGGTTCGTGATTGTTGCGATCGCTATCGTAACGTTCACCTTTGGTGTTCCAGGGACGCTCTTGCGGCGACAGCGACGCAAGCAACTCCGTGGAGACACCTTCCCGGTCCGAGACGTCTCAGCGGAACGCTTACCGCCGTGCATACGCGGTTGGTGCCCCTATGTTCGAGCAGGGTTCCAGTTCGCCTTCGGAGCAGCACCACCGCAGTCTTTCCTGGAAGCAGCACGGAAACAGCACGGTGATGTTTTTACTGTCGAGATGTTCGGGAGACGCATGACGTTCCTCTTCTCCAAGAATGGGATTGGACAGTTCTTCGACAGCGCACCTTCGAAAGTGAGCTTCATTCGGGCGGTGGAACCTTTCACCGATGGTATTTTCGGGCTGGCGCCGACTTACTTTGAAAAGATTCTCCACATGCTGCTGGTCCAGCTTCGTGAGGAGCTGCATTTAGACAAGGGGTCGGACAGAGGCCTCGCCCGGCACCTGACGGGCTTCGCGGAGGCACTCCGTATGGCGATGCACCAACAGATGGCCTCATTGGACGGCCAGGCGGTGGCTCATGTCGATGACCTGTTCGATTTGTGTGGTCGTCTAATCTTTACCGCTTCATTCCAAACCGTATTCGGGCGTGAATGTGCAAATGCCTTGAACAAGGACGGGCGTCTCTATGAAACGTTCGTGGCTTTTGATCGGGAGTTTGAGCTGGCTGCGCTGCCGATTCCACAGTTTTTGCTGCGCTCTTTCAGCCGCGCGCGTCGACAGCTCCTACGAGCCATGCAACGAGCTGTGCGACTGGTCGAGCCGGCGACTCCAGCGGGGAAATTGCTCGCCAAATTGGACTCGGATGAAAAAGTATGCGCATCCGTTCTGCTGACGCTACTCTGGGCTTCTTCTGCGAATACTCTATTGAGTGCAGGTTGGCTAATTGTTCTCAGCGCTGAATGGTGCAACCGAGCGCGGCCAGTAACCGAATCCATGGCATGGGAGCTTGTTACAGAAACACTTCGATTGGCGAGCAGCGGAATCGCGGTCCGCATTGGATGCGAGCCGCTTTACGTCGATGATTTCCGCATTCCGGCTGGAGATTACCTCTGCATTTCACCCTGGCTGGCTCATCAAGATGAACATCGAGGTGGCAAACGCTTTGACCCCTGCCGATATCAGCACATCGAGGATAAGAAGGCGCTTTTCCGCGGACGCACACGACAGCTCTATACTTTCGGTGGTGGCATGTATCGATGCCCAGGTCAAGAGTATGCATTGCATGAACTGGTCTTGTTTATACAAATATTCTTCGAATTCGTCGAACGTGTAGAGCTGGGAGTGGCTGGGGATCCACTCACCTCCATGGACGCGTATCGTCTGGTGGGGATCAAGCGCCCAACAAGACCATTCCCGGGAAAACTCTTCCTGATATCATCGTGCTGCGATCTTCGGTGTGGTGACCCGCACCCCAGCGAACGCTGGTAAACAAGTCAACGCATTGGCACCAAGATGACAGAGGAAACCATTGACGTATGGTCCGTCTCATGATAGTCTGTAATGTTCAACAATGAAACACCACGATTGTCTATAAGTTGCCCAGGAAAACGTCCCTGGTGTACAGATGCGATATTCTAGCCATGCTGGAATCATGAATGGTACCGTGTGAGGTTCAGGCTCTCCGCGTGGATCCAATGCCACCTTCGCAAGCCACTGAGACTTTCAAACCAAACCTGCAGCATTTCAGCACAATATCCACACTGGTTGCGAAACGATATCCGCGCAAATTCGCTGGAAACACAGTCGCTGAGAGCTGCGGCAGTACGAGCCATTTCCGGATATGTATTAAGGCGTTCGGGTTTCGGTGCAGAGCGTGCTTGCTGCCAATGTTGCTGGTAAAGTCACAACAGAACGAGTCTCTCACATTCCATTGCCTCGTCATGCGACCTTCAACTAGCGTATGCTACACCNTTTCGTGCATCGGGATATGTTTTCCTTCCTGCTCCTCTGCCTGGTTCAGCGCACAACCGTGCTCGTGATTCGTGTACATCGTGCCCAATGCATCNATGGGGATCGTGCANCATCGACTCGTGTTCGCGTTGTATGCGCCCACTGACGGGCCAGGGTTGCAGCAGTTGCGTGCGACAGCGCGTNCAGCACCATAGGCTACTACCAAATGACGCATGCTATCTGTTAGTTCCTTTTCCTACTCATTGAAGTCGCAGGCGAATGAACGCGTCTTGCCTGTATACACCCGAAACCGCTTGCGATCCCTGCTCAGTCTCATGCACTCTGGTTAAAAATCGTCTCAGAGAGACATTGGGACGTTCGCGCACTCTCGTTCTCTGAATAAAGTGGACGAAGCATTCATCTCTGCTCCGTACTTTGCTCAGTGTGTCGAGGTCGATACAGAAGCACTCATATCGCATGCCTCCCAACCGTATTCTGTCCCGAGCAAAAGTTCTGTTGTCGCACGGCGACTTGATCGATGACTCTCCGAGGAATATGGACACCTGATATCCTAGCGTGCGTATCTCGTACGAATAATTGCATGACGAAGTTTGTCAGGATGAGGAAAGCCAGGCGATGCTCGTTCGACCAGGAAGCTACGTCATTCCCCGTTGCGCCCTGCATCTTACGTTATGGAAGATCCTTCTTCTGGATGTGTTATAATCGAGAGGCTTTGGCAATGCTCTCTGACCGATTTTTCCGCTTCGACACGTTCTCTTCTTGCCTGCGTAGTCGTTTTCTCGAAAGTGTCATTTTCTCCTCTACGCATGATGATGGCATGGATTTCGTCTGTATTCTCCATTTCCGCTCTGTCAATCGGGTTCAGAGGAATTCAGTCGACGCTTAGACTGAAACTCACCTGTACTATGAATGCTAGTATCTCGTATTCGCGTGGCACGTTTTCGTTCCCTTCTCCCTCGTGAGCACGCCCACGGACAAAAGAGCGCCTTCCGCTTCCTCCCGCACACGAGCAGAGGCGCAACAGGGCACTTTACAGCTGCGTAGCGCGGGCATCGATTTCTCAAAGTACAGTTTATCGAAGAACTTGCGCGTCACGCATGCAAACAGCTCGTCTACTCATCTGTGCGCGTAAAATCGGCACATGACAATATGGAGGACGTTCAGTTTGCTTGAACCTGGGATAACAGTCGTGCGCGAAGAACAGCTCAAGGCCAGTCTCAGCTGTGTAGCCACTGAGCGGTTTTTCGCATGATAAAATGCGACGTGACCTACAACCGGGACACAAGAATACGGAGAGGTGAAACCAGAAACTGCATCGATAGGGGATGAGGTGTTGAACGACTCTTTCCGTTCGTCGATTTGTTGGCGCCCGCATGATTGAATCGCCGCTACGGCTGATTCTGTTGGAATGAACGGGTATCGCTTCTTTGAGACCAGCAGTTTCCCACTTCTTCCTGGCTCATATCCAGTTCTAGTATTTTTCGCGAATGAGGTCTCATTGATCGAGACAAGCATCCGTTCCGCCTATCATAAGCTTTCGCGTTCTAGTTCCAAATCGATCGCGTGTAGCTCCATGGGCTGAGGTTTCCTGCAGAAACACGTTTTCGTTTTTGGCCATCGATACCTCTTCATCCTCGTTCGTATCCAAGGTACGGAAATTTGGTATGATGCGGATTCTTCGCAAATTCATCTTAGACGACGTATGGAGTGGTATGGATGGACGAGGAGGCAATTATGTAGACAAAGGTTCATATGTTCTGTTTTGGGCGCATGACGTAGAGCATGAGGACTTTTTGAGGGGCGCTTCATCCACCAGCTATCCAGAGAATACCTGACTTGTACGAGCACGGCCGTTCTTCGCATGCTGGTAGTCACAGCACCAAGTTTTTCGCGAGCTATCTCTAAACTACAGGATCCATGCCTTGAGCTGTATACCTTCAAAAAAAGAGAAAAAACAAATGGTGTGTCCTCGAACAGGTGCTCCAGAATTCACTGCTCCCTGTATAACAACATAAATGGTACCATCTTCATGTTGCTTACGAGACGCAGTGTACATGATGCACGAAACATGCTAGGAANCTCGCTATCTTGCATTTTTTTTCTGTTATGGTAGCTTGCCACGACAAGGCGCGACCNGCAATCCAGCACAGAACCCACCGCAACAATGATCACGCTCACACCCCGCGTCCTGAGCGTCTGCGGTTACAAGTCTTATCACAAGCACCACAAAAACGCAGCGAATTAAAGACTTGCCCGGAATCAGCGTTCGTGTTTTTAAGGCGGAGCAGATCAGCCACCGTCCAGGTGTGTGGAACGGCGGAAACCTGTGCTGCCGCACGCTACCACTCGTCGGGTGTCCACGGATCAATCGATGATCTGAGCATGGGTTTCTTTTTCGATCAGCGGTACCGTGTGATGCTGCAAGTTGCTCCATAATCAAAAAAAAAAAACAAAGCAACAGCATGCGGAGAAGGACAGATGGGTGTCCATCGATGCGCATATCAACTACGTATCTCTGCGAACGATGTCACAGCGGGCGTTGTTGGGAAGAATCGTCTTTTTAGGGCGCAGCGCTTAATCCGCGTCAGTACTGGGTGATGAGGACGATGGCGGCTGCGGAGACGATCGCAGCGAAGGTGGTAACTTGCTCTCATCGATTTCGATTTTCTTACCGAGAGGACTCTCCCATCGGTCGCCCATTCGACCTCGCAGCGAGCCAAATCGACGAAGTCTACTGTCTTCTTCCTGTCGCGATTGCTGCGCATCAACAGATGACAGGCCAAAAATACTAATGTCATCGTCCTCAATGGATGACGTGTCCAAAACCTCGCCGTTTCCCGTGTAAGGAATTCGTGTCTCTACTGCATACGTGGCGTTACTGAAGCCGCCCATTCGTTTGACTGTGGAAAAGCGATACAAAATATCGCGCTCGGCAAACACGAACTTTTCGGAAACTTCTCCTCCTTCGTACGGTGTCACCAAATACAGCGCATCTTCCTCATCCATGTAAAAGTCGCCGGTTATCGGGACCACTTCAGCGTAACCACGGTCCCTGAGTATCTTACCGCACCGTCCGTTGGAGCCCGGCTGGGCAACGAGCGCGAATATCGCCTCGCCGGTATGGGCGTCGCCTTCCTGGTCCCACTGCAGGGTCGCTCGCCAGGTGACGAGGCAGCCACCCATAGCAGCGTCTTCCGCAAAGTTGTGTAGGGCGCACAGTTGCTTGACACGTTCGTCGTTTGCCTCCAGCAACTGCGCGGTAATGCGCGACTCGCCGCTCTCCTGTCGACGGAAGGCCATGTGCTGCGTGACTCGTTTGGAGAGCCACTCTCCAGTGCGCAGCCGGAAAAACTCCAGCGCATTGGGGATATCGAGCGGTTTTTCCGGCTCGGGGAACACGGCAGGCACACCCGCGATGCTCTCAAGGCGTCTCTGCAGCTCGGCGTCCGTCAACTGCCCCGCTTCGGCGGCAAGTTCACAGACAGCGCTGTAGGGCGCAGCGTCTCGCAGGGGCGCTCTCACACTACGCGTCTGTTCGTTGTTTCCGTACAAACCGGACGTTGTCGCACCGCTATCCTGTGCGCCTTGCATGGAAAGACGCAGCATAGCAGGCCTCCAGCTGGGCGTGCCTCCTGGAGGCGTCACGAGAGCCGCGCGAACGCTGCACGTGCACTGCCGCCTCACAGACCGGAGCTGCACTAGCACACCACCGTCGTGCGTGAACGCTGTGCTCAAACGGCGACCTGGTTGCAAACACCAGCCAGTACCAGGAAAGGTTGACGTAGCAGCCATATCTAGTTCTAAAAGAAAACAAGCTCAACCGTATCGTTATGCGCTGTTGCTAGCTTCAAACTGACCCAAAGCATCTCGTTCATGAGCGTGGAGGATGCGGGCCGACGCTCTTGATCGTTCCGAGCGCACGATGTCCAGCTTGAGGGTGCCTGCTCACCTGCACGTTCTTGAGAGCATTGCACAGCCAAGTGTTCACGCCTCAGCGGCATGGTTGACACCGCACCAGCTCCAGGCAGTGGTCAGTGGATCTTGGTGTACCCAATCTATTTCTCGAAAGAACGGAGCAGGGCCGATGGTCGACGCGTGTCGAGGCGCTCAGCGGTTTCGGCACCGGAAGCCGCGGAGGTTTTTCGCGTGTGTCAGGAGAAGCTGAGTTTCCCAGCTCTCTTGGAGCCTGATAAGAAGCATCCTCGTGATTTTTTTGTGGCAGGGAGAGTGAAAGTTCAGCTTCCAGAGGAGCCTAGCGATGATGGCGCTTTGACGCACACGGCAAAGCGAAAAGCAGTTTTGCGTGCGATCGCGAAAGCGCTGCAGGAACTGCGGCGCACGCAAGCTGCAACCGGAAGTGGCCAAAAGGCACAGAAACTCGCGAAAACGGCGCAGGCAACTGTTCCCTCCGCGAAGAATCAAGCAGGGACACCGAACCAGCCGGGTTCAGGTGCGCGGCGAAAAACGAAGCGCTAACGATCGGTTTCAAAACCTGGTCCAGCGGCACGCCTCGTGAACCTGTGTACCGGGTTTCCAGTTGTTGGCTGTTGCAGCTGTAGTTCATGTGCATAGGTCGGAACAATGGCCATGAGCTGGTTTGTGTGTATGCATGCGACTGGGAGTCTTTGCATGTATGTTTGCGTTTGTGTGTGTATAAGTGCGCGCATGCGCTTACGCAATGCTCTCACTTTACCCGCGTAAGAATACAATGGAATAGGTCAGCGAACACGGGCGTGTACTCCATACATTGGGCCTCTTTCCACTGAAATCGACATAGGTCGTGGCGGGCTCTTTCCGAGTCCGCTTGCTTTGCCCGTCTCTGGTGTCTGACTTTCCATACGCCAGGCTCTCCTGTCCCTCTGATCTCGATACGAGCAGTCGAAGGATGCTGGTGATAGCATCCAAGCCCCAACCAGGCTGATTCCGTGGTCTGACTCGCGTACCGCTTGCACAGCTGGTACCTGCGATCTCTATGGCGCTTGCCGCTCCCATCGTGTCGCTCTGGCGGCTCGGTGCGACACGCGCAGAGCCGTGGAACGGCTCTGGTCAGGTGTTTCCAGATGCCTAGCATACGTCTTCCGACGAGCGCCGCCCTGCGGCGCGTAAACGTTTGCTTCGTATCTCGGTAGATGCCCATGATCCGGTTACAGGAGGCGCTGCTCTGGATGCCCTGCTCCATTTCCGCGCTCGCTGCCGTGCCCCAAGATACCTGGAGAGTTCTGAGCGATGCCGTCCNCGCGTCTTCTGTCGGGTGAATGCGCAGGTGCACGCTGCCCCATTTGGTAGAGGATTCTCGCAGCGCTACGCCGATCATGATGCAACAAGTACACGAGGGAGAGCCAGGCTGGAGATCATGTCGACNCATCTCGATCCGTCTANGCTCGCTTCGAGCAAAGCGGTGACGCGCCCTTCCCCTGAAGCGATCGCTGCGGTGACGCAAGCCCCAGTCCNAGGCACTTGTTCATGCGAACAGGACACAACGGAGCCGCCACGAACATACCCTGCCATGGCTCGATTGCTGCTGTCGAGCGCGGTCTCGTCGTTGGCCGCAAAGCGAGGAGCGTTTCTCTGTCGAGAGGCATCGATTGCTTGACTTGAGAGTTTCAGTGGACTTTGGACACGAGCTCGTGAACGAGTCCCCGAGGGACGACATCGCGCAGTTTACCGCGTCCATGCAGCTGGGCGCCTTGCTGGGCCCACGAGTTGCCTTGCAACCGCACGCTAGAAAACTTGAAGCATGCACGGTTGCAGCATGCTGCACACGAACGGACAGCATGGGAATCGGGGTTTGGACGTGTGCACTGGGCAACGATATCTGGTATATAGGGCGTTCTTTTTCGAGGGTGTTGCGAATCCTCTTGATTCCGGTGACGTGACCATGAGGAACGGCACAGAAGCGAACGATTCGCTCCGAATAGATGACCCAGGATCCTAGGACTGCGAATGCATTAGTAAGTGCGTATTGCTTCACGTTGAATGTCGAGGATGTGCATCTAAACTCAACTTCGGAATAAAATCGAGACGTAGGAAGCTGGCGTGCAGTTCCAGAGCTCCTTTTTCATCTGATATGGGTACACGCCATACTGNCGCGTTCGTCTATACGATGCCTTGTACTGCGTATGCCTCCTTTCCGGGTACGTTTGCGTAGACACGGAGAGGCGTGTCGAGAACTCGAATGCGTTCAACTCGAGCTCGTGTGCCTGATATATTGGGCGAGCGTACATTACCGGCCCTGAGGACGTGCGCTCTGGAATCTGAAACCGTATTGCCGAATGCCGTCCCGTGCCAGACACCGACTGCGCTNCGATTTCCAGCGTTTCACATGCGTTCGACGACAGCAAATACTGGTAATCGCTGCTCATGCTCTGAATTCGCCTCCTTAAGNCACCATAGTCGACTCCCTTGTGTTCTCTACACTTGCTCCCTCTGATGAATCTTCACGTGAAAATTGGCGCAGCTCCTCGATTACATCCACTAAAATCTCATGGACGGCGAGATGCTCCTCTCCGAACGTTCGAGCAAAAGCCTCTTTTTCCTCACGTTTTGGATCATGGTAGCTTCCTGGATGTCTGCGTTCCCTGCGATGAAGCGCTTTGCGCAGTCGTCTCGAAGGAATGCCTTCGCCGTTCCCAAACAGCATTCTCCGCAGAAGCGACAGTCGCAGGAAGGGTTCCGGTTTTTCCATGTTATTCTCTGCTGCACTGATCTTTTCTCTTTCCGGATACAATTCGAGCTCGTGTATGACACCTCGGAGGTCCTGCACCTGTGCGCGCACCGTTCGCAGTACGTGCGCTTGGTTCCAGTAGACAATAGCGAGTCCTTGGGCGCGCTCTTCATCGGTATCCACGGCTTTATCCAGGCTCCGTGCGAGCGCTTCCACATATTCAGCAAGCGCCGGTGGAGGACTCGGTACGATGCAAACGTTTTCGTCTTGAGGCGCGCTGTCAACGTTCACGACAATCGCCCCGATATTCACTTGCCCGTGTGCGTCAAACTCGCGTGCCTGCTCGAATACCTGATTGAGCAACGTCGCGTCCGCCTGGACTCCATCGGTAGAGCGTGAAAACACACCAAACGGTGCCGCCTGCGTGCGTTCTCTATCTGAAGCTGCGACCAGGACAGCGGGCCCACAAAAGTCGAAACCAAGTAGACGTTGTCGAGGTCGCAGGTGCCTGGCGAGTGCCGCAAGCGTGGCGACGCGCAGGACAGGGATCATCCCAGGATCACAAGTTCGTTCTTCGCTAACAACCCAGCCTTCGTGGACCGGAACCACGATCAGCGCACATATAACCGATGTGGTCGACGACGCGTGAACAGTGCAGCACAACTCGACGAGCACGAGGCTCAGCGCTTTCCCGCAGTCGTGCAGGGCGCTGTTGGGTAGCGCGCACGATGCAAGGCGGCGGGCGCTGTGCGGAGCACCGGACGTGGGCTGCGTGCCGGTTTTAACCGAGTGAGATCGACGATTCGAATCAGACCTTCCCCGAATACATCACTGCTCTCAGAGACCAGAGAAGAAAACATAGTGACTCTACATAAGCTTCTGCATATCTCGGTATCCAGAGCGATGTTTCCCTGATATGAATACAAGCTGGATCGATTGGAGAACCGCCCGCCGGTTGCTGCGCTTATTTTTGGTGCTCGGCGTGACACGGGACGCACCTGCACAGCATTTGCCCTACAAGGCCCGAATACCTTTGAGCCGCATTTTCGAACGCGGAAGCTAGGCCTTGTTCATCCGATTCGAGGCCGTGTCTCTTCGTCATTCTGGGATCCAGCGAACCGCACAGATAGACTAGCAGCTGGCCGGGGCGCGTAACAATCCATTGCCAGACCACAATAGCCTGGTTGACGTCTACGCGGTGGCTGTATACTCCTAGTTCCAGAAATACTCCGATAGCATGAGCTGACGAGGTATCGTGGCAGCATGCACAACTGCAGATGCGCGCGTAGCATAATCACGGCAGATTCGTCCGATCCGCTGGATTGTTTGTGCCGAAGGAACTCTAGTTAAATACACGTGAACCTTTCCCAGTTTTCATTTTCATCCCGTTAGAGCAAAAGACGCAGTTCGCTAAAACCTCGGTCTTAGCTCCGATGCGCTCATCCCGACTCGGTTGCACAGGTCGCCACACGTGCATGCGCCCAACACGCCTGGATATGGACAAAGCAGACATAGACGTGGCTCGCCCATACCCGAACAGCGTTCATCGTCCATATCGCCTGTGCTCTGGGATCGGTGACGCCACACAGATTCCCCTCGGTATGCGATCTCTGTCAGCAAGCAGAGAGAATATCCGAGTCCATCCAGCAACGCTTCAACGCGCCATCGACTCCGGGCCGAAAGATACGCGCGCGCTGTCCTTTTTTGCACAGAACGTTTATTTCTGAACGGCGACGATGCAGACACGCTGGGTATCAGCGATCGGAAAAGCACCCACCGGTGCACCAAACTTCGTGTTCGATTCCCCAATGCTCCTTCATTTTTGATACAACCCATACTCGGTATGGTTCGCATCATGCCGCTGGCCCATCGATCGGCTTGCCAAAGCGCGTCGCGCACGTGCACCTGCCTATGCGTCGTCCGGCGCTGTGCTGCGCCTGCTGCAATCTATCCCCAGCTGCTGCTCGACAGCGCTGTAGCGCGTCATCATCCATCTGTCGAAACGAAGCATGGGTTATACAACTTGGAAGTAGGGCGTGGAACGATGGACGCTCCAGCGAGGCTTGCGATCAGGCGCGCAGTCTGAGGGCGCAGCTCGCGACTGTACACATTTTGTCCAATAAAAAACTCTCCGTCAATCGACACGCCTATCGCGCAACGTTGGATGCAGCGCAGCGCGATCCGTTGCGCGCTGCACCGCTTCGCCAGCCGCCAACGTTAGCGTTTGTCGATGTCTAGGGTTGCGGTTGTGCTTCTTTCCAGCGGTTTCCAGCAATCGATCACTTGTGTTGTGTGACGTGTGCTTTTGATTTCATGACAGACGATATTGAAGCAGTCCAGTTATCTCCGAGGGAGCGGCTTAAACAGAAGCAGATTCCGTGGGAAGCCATCACGCTTGGGAACGAGCTGGGTCGCGGCACGGAGACCATCGTGTACGAGGGTACCTACGAAAAGCGGCCGGTTGCGGTGAAAATGTTAAACGCTGACGCTAGGCGCGAGACGCAGTATACGTTTCGGACAGAGTTGGAGGTTGTGCTTGGTAAACTGGACTGGCACCCCAATATTCTCAACTACTACGGTTGGGGTGTACGCCCGTCTGATGGGAGCAAGTTTCTCGTGATGGAACTGTTTGAAGGAGGGCCCATCTCCAGACGTCGTAAGTGGGTTTCACGACGACCCCAACTTGTGTATCGAATCATGCGCGACGTCGCCCGAGCCTTGGCGTACATTCACGCACACGATCTCATCCACCGCGACCTCAAGTCGAGCAATGTGCTCGTGGACCGACCCGCACGCGTTGCGAAACTTTCCGACTTTGGGGTAAGCCGAACGCAGGGCGATAGCGAGGCTGTCATGACGGCGCTGACGGGGACGTATCGCTTCATGGCACCGGAGGTGATTCGCGGTGAGCGCTACGACGGTCGCGCAGATATTTACAGTTATGGGATTCTTTTCAACGAGCTGCTGACTGGCATAATGCCATACGAGGACACCTATCTCACGCCAGTGCAGACTGCGACGGCAGTCGTGTCGAAAAATTTGCGGCCACGTCTCGTCAAGACGAGTGACAAGGTGCCGGCCTCTGTCGTGGCACTGATTGAACGCTGCTGGGATCTGGATCCAGAAAAGCGCCCCAGCGCGGAAGAAATAGCAAGTTTCCTTGACGTTCTTTGTGGTGAAGCTGCCGCGGCTAGTCCGGACGGGTCCCTAAGTGATCCTGATGCGGCCAAAAGTAGCACTTCTTTTGAAAAGAATCCTCCAGTGCATCCGAATCGCTGCCGTACTCAATAGAGATAGGCAATGCGCTCCGCTCAGAGAGAGCGGGAGAGAGGCAGGTGTGTATCGTGGCTGTTCGCCGTGCAGGCCTTCGAGCGGACTCGTCACGCACTGGCAGCTCCTGGAAGCATGGAAGATCACTGCAGGAGCGTGCGGGCACTTGCCGCACCATCGTTGGTGACCATCGTTTATGCAAATGTTGAGCACCTGATATGGCGCATGCTGCTGCCTTGGACTGCTCGTTTGGGGCATGCCACGCGAGCGTGCGGCATGTGCTGGCAATGAACCGCTGCCTCGTTGCGGGTTCGGTGTCTCTAACCGGGATTCGAAGCTCTGCCATAGGCCCAGAGGCGGTTGCTTTTGCTTTCTCTCACCCGAGCACCCTCGAGCTATGCACCACAGCGCTCAGCATCAGAGCGTACCGCGGGATCTCAGACCAAAGCGCTCGCCCAGCATTCGAAGTGATAGGCCCAGAGGCGGTTGCTTTTGCTTTCTCTCACCCGAGCACCCTCGAGCTATGCACCACAGCGCTCAGCATCAGCGCGTACCGCGGGATCTCAGACCAAAGCGCTCGCCCAGCATTCGAAGTGATGCGGTGACCCGTACCAGTTTTTAGGGTCCGTCAACGGCGAGTGCCTNGCATCCGCTAGGAGAATNGCCTGAGCCCCGCGCATAAACGAGGAACACGCTGGCACAATCCCATCACCAGCCACACGCCCGCGACCGCACACTGGCCAGTAAGAGGCATAAGCGATCATTTCCTCAAGGTTGCTCGACCAGAGCCGCCCGCGGACCGCTTTGGATCCAACACACGTGTAGCGAACACCGGAATGTTGGCGGTGCTTCCACGAATACTGTGTCTCCAAATACGCAAGAATACCCCTGGTTTGGTCGAATACACCAGCAGGTGGTGCCAGGTTTGGTGTGCCCAACGTGACGACAGTGCGTACGCGCTTCTGAAGGTCGTCGCTGGCGAACTCACTCACGTAGAGTCGTGCCAACCAGCCACCGGCAGAGTGTCCGATCAGATTCACACCCCAGTCACCGGTCTCGTCGCCAAAAGCGTAGCTCAACTGCAATAGCGTTCGTTCTAGTCGTTCGAAATACCAGTCCATAACTTGCCGAGGCTTGAGCGTACCCCGCCAGTACGCTGGCAACATCAGGCCCCGGGCGTTTCGAAACCAGTCATAGCGAGCAACTGGTACAACCAGTGACCCCGCGGGTAACAGACCAAGCAGTTCCGCGTAGTCGCTGGCAGCGTTTCCCAAACCAGGCAGAACCAGACACGGCTGCGTTGCAACCGCCCGGGCGGCTGACGTTCGGCGAGGCTGCGTATCAACCTTCAAGTTATCCGTTGCAACCTGAGGCGTGCTGGCACGCAGCACGAACCACCGCCTCGGTTGCGTCCTTCGTTGGTGCACGCAGACTATATACATGTGGTTGGGTGCAGTCCACGCACCCGCCCTCGTCTCGCTTCTATGGTGAGCAACGGCACCCGCGCGCTTCGAACAGTGAACAGCGCGTGACGCACTNGCNGCAACGCACAGCACTGGGTCTGNGGTAGGCCTCACAAACAGCCTTATCTGTGTACGAGGAACGAGTGCGCTGCACAAGCACTCGTTCCCACGCAGGGGCAGACGGGGTTTGCTTCGGCGCCCTGTCCACGAGGGCGCGTCACCGGCCCCTCAGGTGGCAAAGACGCGTTTTCGCGACTACGTCAAAAACGATGCAGTGGTGAGATGGGTTGCGCGCATGTGCTTGGCATTATTCATCCTGATTTGTCCGCAATATCTAATAAATTCCAGAAAACGACCATTATTTACAGTTCGGATCTCGTGCACGGCATCGCCACACGCCTTTACATATGATTCGCGGTGCCCCGCTCTACGCCCCGCTGATCTCTGGCGGGTGCCGGGCTCGGCCTTCAAAGCCGATGGACGCCGCGAGGCGTCGCCGTTCGACTCGGCCTGCGGGGCGTGGCTCCGAAAGCGAGCNCCTTTTTGTGGGAGCGCAATGTTCTCTGCGCGTCTCCTGGGTACCAATGGTACCGAGTCCGCTGCGAANCTGTAGCGTTGGTGATGCGGGCACTGCGCCAGGCGCTCACGGCCTCTGGCAGCGCTCATGAGCGATGTCAGCGCATGGCGCTCCGAGTGCTTCGTCGCAGCGTGCTGTTCTCGTTGTGGAGCAACGAGGTCGTGCGTGCTGCTCCGGGCAAACTGGTGCCCTGCTCCGTGTCCGACAATGGCATAGCTNCCGAGCACAGCATCGATTCCGAGCGATCAACAACACACGTTTGCAGCGCGCATTCCACACGCTGCTGCTGCTGCTGCTGCTGCTGCTGNGAGTCAGACNCAGTCGGATGCTATGCTCCGAGCCCGGCACCGGGTATGCAGAGACAGCTAGGCGTCACCGCGCAAGCCTTTTACGCCGCGCATCAAGTGCCGACCTTCGCGTCAGGGAAGCGGCGCTTGCCTCGGCCGATGCCGGCGTTCTGCTTGGGGCACACGCACCCGTTTCGGTTGCGCAACTTGTGGACCGCGCTGCCCAGCTGTGCTGCGACCCGGGACGCTGGGCAGACGCGGGTCTCCGTGCAAGCCTGCCGGCACCAGGTTTCGGCAAACTCGCGCTCGTCGCCTAGCGCGACGCTGCTCCAGCGTTTGGTGAAGTCTCCCCAGAGTCACGCCGGCTGGTTTTATCGGCATCCGCTGGTGTACTCGAGACCGATGGCATCGAGCACGAGCATGCCGCTAGCCCATTCGCTTGCGCATGAATTCGTGTATCATCCCCAACATCCTCATTTTTGTCATGGATACGCAATCGTGAAAGCTCATTCGAAAACGAGGGCACCAGTGCATCCATGGACGCTGTTTTGGCGGGTGCGTCTTTCTCGGGGCCGTCCAATCCCGTTGACGTTGAAAGGATATCATCCCGAGCGCTTGGCTCACTGGTCTTCGATTCACCATCATGTGCGCATGCTGGTGCGCCCACGAAACACTTTGCCGTCACAGACTGGGCACCAGTCGATCGGTTGGGATCGGCAGTGCTCAGCTCCTGATCGAACCCAGCTCTGGAACCGAGACTTGTGCTCACTGCACCGGTATCGCTCAGCAGCTGGGCATCATTGGTAGCGCCTCGTTCATCATCGTTGCTCGTTTGCTCTACGGGTATGATCTGCTGGTTGGCGACGAACGTACGTACGCTGCCGTCATGGTGGAGCAGCGCTTCCAGAAACGCACGAAAGCGTCCCCCTTCGCACAGAAACGTGTCCGTGCCCTGCACATCGGGATCTTTCCATGGAGACGGGTGCACGCTCGTATATACTGGGTTGACGCTCGCTTTGTAGGGATCATCGTCGATGAGCAACGTGTTATCCATATGGTAGAAACCCTGATATCGACTCCACAGGCGTTCCAGGTCCTTCAACATCAGCGGTTTGCTGGAAGAGCCCGGGGCATACGCCCGGCTGACCTTGGTGCAGTCTTTTTGGTCCATAACGAATACCAGCTCACGTCTTTGCTCCGCCGTGAGAAGCGTTGCCAAAATATCCTCCACGTTCGGCAGCTGGGCGGTCGACCATATCCCGACGTGGAACCAAGCCAAAACGTACCGCATAAAGGATACCGCTCCAGGTCGGCGCCAAATGCAGAAACGCTTAGTCACCACATCCGGCTGCCGTTGATAGCAAGCCCCGATGGGACCATCGCGTTGCCCGGGGCGAGGTCGCAACGGCGTCCGCCAAACCAACAATCCGTTGAGGTCGAGCACCAACAGCTTCGGCCACTTGAGCGCCGGCTCCTTGACCAGTCGTCGCAGTCGCTCCACCTCAGTTCGCCAGACGTGCCAGTGCATTGTCGAGGTCTGGCGCGTCGTCAAATGCGTTTCATTGGCAGTTTCAGTGCCCTGAGAGGCCATAGACACAGCAACAGCGCTACTGCTGCTGCTGCTGCTGCTGCTGCTTCTCCGCACAGGCGCTCCCAGCAGCCACCAAAAGGGCGGCTGCTGCGGCACGCGCACCAGTTATGAGAAG
>JGI24721J44947_10005247_pt1 | contig 17784 bp, 14 predicted proteins | sample YelNatPaOPGAMG01_FD_44947 | JGI IMG/M metagenome (IMG submission 44947) | reverse complement strand
TACGAATCGAGAAGAACGGGAATATATCCTGCAGGCTCCGTAAGAATGCCTATGGATACCGTTTTTTCGGTGGATGATGCAAAAGGAGCTGTTTTAAAAGCCATACAGTGTATAGAGCAGACTTCCAAAGGGAAGGCTGTTCACCCGCGCTCAAACGATATGACATATCCTTTTTTCGACCTTCCAAGATGTACTCAGTGTAAGAGATGCACAGAGGAGTGTCCTTTCGGCGCGATAGACGAAGACGAGAAAGGCACGCCTAAATATAATCCTGAAAGATGCAGGAGATGCGGAGTCTGTATGGGCGCATGTCCGGTGAGAATTATATCTTTTAAAAACTATTCGCCAGATATAATATCTTCGATGATAAAAAGCCTTTATATTCCCGAAGACCCTGTTGACGAGAATTACAGGATTCTTGTTTTTGCATGCGAAAACGATGCATATCCGGCGCTCGATATATTGGGACTTAATAAAATAAATTTATCTTCTAATATAAGGGTTATACCCGTCCGATGCTTAGGCTCTATCAATAATGTCTGGTACGCCGACGCTCTTTCCAAGGGTATAGACGGTATACTCCTTTTGGGATGTAAATTCGGCGACGATTATCAGTGCCATTTCATAAAAGGCTCAGAGCTTGCATCGTACAGAATGGGAAATCTTAAGGAAACATTGACGAGACTTGTTCTGGAGGAAGAAAGAGTCAGGCAGATTCAGCTTGAATTTACCGATTATATGAAACTGCCGGAAATAGTGGAAGATTTCGTCAATAAAATTAAATCGCTTGGACCAAATCCATATAAAGGCTTTTAAGAAGGGGAGGCTATTTTGAAAAATACTGCGGTAAAGACCGACAATGAGTTGGTCAAATATATAAAAGAAGTAGGCGAAAGCAATTTTAAAAAATGTTTCCAGTGCGGGACATGCTCTGCGGTTTGTCCTTTATCGACCGAAGACAGACCATTTCCGAGAAAGGAAATGATAATGGCGGGATGGGGTATGAAAGAGCAGTTAATAAGCGATTTAGACCCTTGGCTATGCTATTATTGCGGCGAATGTTCCAAAAACTGTCCCAGAAAAGCGGAACCGGGAGAGCTGATGATGTCTCTTCGCAGGTTTTTAATAAGCGCATACGACTGGACAGGAATATCCAAACTTTTATATAAGTCTAAATATGCGGAATACATTGCTATATTAATAGTCGCGCTTGGTGTATTAATAGAATGGGCGATTCTTTTCGGACTGCATCCTGCGGCAGGAGCTACTCTGGAACAGGCTGTATCTCCCGATAAAATAGATTATTTTTTCGACTGGCCTATAACAGTATTTCTGGGGGTAATGCTGACGTCTTTTATCTATAATATGTTTAGAAAAACTGTCTTAAGCGACGCAGGCGTTAAAATTCCCTTAAAACTTTATTTCACCGAAGCATGGTCGCTGATGTTTAATTTTTTTACTCAATACAGATATGCTAAGTGTGACGACTCGGAAGAAAAAGCATCTAAAAAACTAACGGAAGGAAAATATAATTTCTGGCTGACGCATCTTTTTCTTATGATAAGTTACGTAATATTATTTGTCGGCATAGTTTTCTTTTTGGACTGGTTTCAGGATGAAAACAGCCTTCCTTACCTTCATATAATTTTATTCGATTATTTTGCCAGCATAGGGTTGATATTCGGCACGCTTTATTTTATGGTTAAGAGGCTTACCAAGAAGATAGAAAGGAGCAAATTCTCGCATCATACCGACTGGATGTTCGTAATATTGCTTTTTTTAACCGGTGTATCCGGAGTTATACTGAGAGCTTCTATCGTTTATAATTACTCCGTATCTACTATTTTCTACATATATCTGGTGCACTTGATGATTTTATTTCCTATGCTTGTAATAGAAGTTCCTTTTTCCAAGTGGTCTCATCTGGCATACAGACCGGTTGCAATTTATTTTGCAAATCTAAAAGAAAAAGCTAAAAGCCTTAATAACGCTAACACTGAAATTAGTTAATATGTTTTAACATATTTGTTAAATTTAATTTCATTAAAATTTAATTAGGGGGTTTTTGGACATGAATGTCTTTGACGAAGCTATGATTTTTGGAATCATTGCCGGTCTCATTGCTGTTATATACAGCGTAGNTGTGACGGTATGGGCTCTTAAGCACGACGAAGGTTCCGAGAAAATGAAGCAGATTGCAAAAGCTATTCAGGAAGGTGCAACGGCATTTCTAAACAGGCANTATAGAACCGTCGCCATCGTGGGAATTATTATTTTTGCTTTAATACTTATTGGCGGTTATTGGATACCTCAGTTTGGCGGGCTTACGGCATCGGGTTTTGTGCTGGGAGCATTTTTATCTGCATTGGCAGGCTATCTTGGAATGTTTAACGCGGTAAGGGCAAATATCAGAACCGCACAGATAGCCCATAAAGGAGTTAAACCCGCATTAAAATTTGCGTTTAAAGGCGGTTCTGTTACAGGATTGATGGTTTTAGGCCTCGGTGTTTTAGGAATATCGGTCTTTATGCTTATCGGTCACTCGGTAGGCGGTCTCAAAGGAGTCATAAATTCACTGATAGGTTTTGCGTTCGGATGCAGTCTCATATCTGTATTTGCAAGGCTTGGCGGCGGCATTTACACAAAAGCTGCAGACGTCGGAGCAGATTTGGTAGGAAAAGTCGAAGCGGGCATACCTGAAGACGACCCGAGAAACCCGGCAGTTATAGCCGACCAGGTCGGAGACAACGTCGGAGACTGCGCAGGCATGGCGGCAGACGTATTCGAGACTTTTGCAGTTACTATAATAGCTTCTATACTGCTGGCTTATTCCGCTTTTAAAGGATACGGCTACGGACATAGCGAATTAATGAAGGCTATACTTTATCCGCTTTTACTTGGCGGCATAGCCGTATTTACCTCTATAGCAGGCGTTTTTTTCGTAAGCGCTCCTACAAAAGAAAAGATTATGCAGGGATTATACAAAGGATTATTTGCGACCGGAATTATTTCCGCCGTTGTATATTATTTTTTTACTATGAGTTTTATGAAAGGAGTCGGCGATCATCCGACAATAAATTATTACTATTCTGCATTGGTCGGACTGGTATTAACAGGACTTATAATAGTCATTACCGACTATTTTACTTCGACGAGCTTTTCGCCTGTAAAATCCATAGCTAAAGCATCTACGACAGGACATGGAACAAATATAATCGCGGGGCTTGCAGTCGGACAAATGTCAACGGCGCTTCCTGTTATAGCAATCGTTTTCGGTATTCTGATTTCTTATTATTTTGCAGGTTTTTACGGCGTAGCGATTGCCGCTTCCAGCATGCTTTCTATGGCGGGAATGGTAATTGCGGTCGATTCGTTCGGACCTATTACCGATAACGCCGGCGGTATCGCCGAAATGAGCGAACTTCCCGAAGACGTCAGGGAAACTACAGATGCTCTTGATGCAGTAGGCAATACTACTAAAGCCGTAACCAAAGGATATGCTATCGGCTCGGCGGCTCTTGCNGCAATAGTTCTTTTCGGGGANTATTCCGATTTAATTAAAGNCNGTATGTCTAAAGCCGNTATATCGTTTTCCATAGCCCAACCAAAAGTTCTTATAGGTCTTTTCTTAGGCGCAATGCTTCCGTACATTTTTGCTTCTCTTGCGATGAAATCTGTCGGAAAGGCAGCGGGCGACATAGTAGTCGAGGTCAGAAGACAGTTTAAAGAAATCCCCGGCATTATGGAAGGCACAGGTAAGCCCGAATACGGCAAATGCGTCGATATAGTCACCAAATCTTCGCTTAGAGAAATGATATTGCCGGCGTTTATTCCGATTGCAGGCCCGATAGTTTTCGGTCTTACGATGGGACCTAAGGTTCTCGGCGGAATTTTATTAGGGACAATCATATCCGGACTTTTTGTCGCCATCTCTATGACAAGCGGCGGCGCTGCATGGGATAACGCAAAAAAATTAATAGAAAAAGGATTCGAGTATAACGGGCAGACATACCGTAAAGGCAGCGAAGCCCATAAAGCAGCCGTTACCGGCGATACGGTAGGCGATCCCTATAAAGATACCGCAGGTCCGGCAATTAACCCGATGATTAAGGTCGTTAATATTTTTACGATTTTAATCATTCCGATAGTTTTATTGCTGTGGAGCTGATTAATTAACTGAACTAAAAAAAGAAAAAAGGAAAAAAGGCGGATTTAAGATCCATTGTCATTGTGAGCTGTATTGTCATTGCGAGCGAAGCGAAGCAATCTCGCATTAGATTGCTTCGTCGCTAACGCTCCTCGCAATGACAAGATGGTGATTAAGGATTTATATTCATATTTTTCCCGTATCTTATATTTAACCGTTTAGATTTAAAAAACGATTTAAGCAATATCGAAGACTCTTCTTCCATAATGCCATGCACAGTTTCTATTTTGCCTCCGAGAATAAGGTCTGATGACCCTCCTTTCGGGTCTACAGTTCCGTAAACCACCTTAGATATTCTTGATAAAAGGATTGCGCCGCAGCACATAATGCAGGGTTCCAGAGTAACATATAATACGCATCCGTCAAGCCTCCAATTTTCTAATTTTTTCTGAGCGGCTAAAATTGCATTTATTTCCGCATGCATTAAGCATGAGCCGTCTTTTTCGACAGTGTTGAAAGCCGCAGATACTATTTCGCCGTTACCGTCCGCTATAACCGCTCCGACAGGCACCTCATCGCTCTTTTCAGCTTTTTTAGCCTCTTCTAAAGCCAGCGCCATATAATAATTATCGCTGTATTGCATTCAATAACCCTGCTTTTTATATTTTATAAAAAATATTATATTGTATTTTAAGCAATTATAAAATAAAATAAAATAAATTGAAAAGCAAAAACGGATAAAGAATTTATATATATAATATATGAACAAGATTTACCAGATGAACGAAAGACTGCCGGCATATTTAAAAAACGAGATTCTAAAAATTAAGTCCAGAAAAGATATTTTTGAGACTTCAAGAATTATTAAAGAAAAAAAACTTAATACGGTTTGTTCGTCTTCGAGGTGCCCAAACCTTAACCTGTGCTTTTCCAACAAAACAGCTACATTTTTGCTTTTAGGCGATAAATGCACCAGAAAATGTCCTTTCTGCAATATTGATTATCTTAATTTCAAGCTTTCCGCCGACTCTGATACGCACTCTGAAATCTGCGGAAGCCCGGATTTAGATGCCGACGAGCCTAAAAAAGTAGCTTACGCCGTAAAATCTCTCGGACTAAAACATGCGGTAATTACTATGGTAACAAGGGACGACATTAAAGACGGCGGAGCGCATATTTTAGCCGAAACCGTCAAGGAGATAAGAAAAACGACCGATTGCCGAACCGTTGAAGTTCTAACCTCTGATTTTAACGGAAACGAAGAATCTGTTATGAAAGTAGCAGACGCCGGAGTAGATATTTTTGGACATAATATCGAAACCGTAGAAAGGCTGTACCCGGTAATAAGACCTTCAAGCTCATACGAAAGGTCTTTAAAATTATTAAAAACGGTAAAAGAAAAAAAATCTGCCCTTCTTACAAAGTCCGGCATTATGGTTGGGCTGGGCGAAGACGAAGCCGAGATTTTTAAAGCTATAGACGATTTGATAAATAACGGCGTAGAATTTATAACTATAGGGCAGTACTTAAGACCGTCGCTCGAAAATATTCCGGTCAGCAGATACGTTCCCCTTAAAAAATTCATAGAATATAAAGACTATGCAAACAAAAAAGGCGCAAAGCACGTTTTTTCCGCCCCTTTAGTCAGAAGTTCTTTTGGCGCCGAAAAATTTTTTAATCATTCGTCCTAAAATATAACTCATTTTATTATTTATTTTACCGCATTAAAATAATATAATATAATGAAATTTTTTTATTTTTTTTGAGGAATTTTATAATGATAGAAGATTTTGAAACCATTAAAAGGCTTCCTCCGTATGTTTTTGCGGAAGTAAACAAAATAAAAATGGAAGCCAGAAAACACGGCGACGATATTATCGACCTTGGAATGGGCAATCCGGATTCTCCTACGCCGGATTATATAATAGAAAAATTGGTCGAAGCGTCGAGAAATCCTAAAAACCATAGATATTCCGTATCCCGGGGAATATTTAAACTAAGGCTTGCCATAGTTAATATGTATAAGCGCAATTACGGAGTAGAGCTTGACCCTGATTTAGAAGCGATAGTTACGATGGGTATAAAAGAAGGTTTGAGTCACCTTATGCTTGCAATTATAAATAAGGGCGATGTCGCTTTCGTGCCTAATCCTACATATCCCATACACGCTTACAGCGTTATTATAGCCGGCGGAGACGTTCGCAGCATACCTTTGATTCCAGGCGAGGATTTTTTTGAACATCTTATGACGGCGCTTAAACAGACATGGCCTAAGCCTAAGGTTATCGTATTAAGTTTTCCGCATAATCCGACAACGGTTACTGTAGAACTTGATTTTTTTGAAAAATTAGTCGATTTTGCAAAAGAAAACGGTATATATATAATCCATGACAACGCATATGCCGATTTGACTTTCGACGGATATAAAGCTCCCAGTTTTTTGCAGGCTAAAGGCGCAAAGGATGTCGGAATCGAATTTTTTTCTATGTCTAAAAGTTACAGCATGGCAGGATTCAGAGTAGGTTTCGCTCTCGGCAATCCGGTTCTTATTAATGCTCTTTCGAGGATAAAAAGCTATTTGGATTACGGAATGTTTCAGCCTATCCAGATAGCTTCCATTATCGCTTTAAACGAAGAGATACAGCATAATGCGGTAAGCGATATGGTCATGCATTATAAAAAAAGGCGCGACGTATTAATAGAAAGTTTCAGATTTGCAGGCTGGAATATAGAAAAACCCAAGGCTACCATGTTTGTCTGGGGGAAAATACCTCAGCAATTTTTAGACGCCGGAATTAAATCGCTTGAATTTTCAAAATTATTATTGGATAAAGCCAAAGTTGCGGTTTCTCCGGGCATAGGGTTCGGCGAATACGGCGACGAGTACGTCCGCTTTGCGCTTGTTGAAAACGAAATGCGGATAAGACAGGCGTCAAAAGGAGTAAAACATTTTATTAACAACGAAGAGTTTTTTCATAAAGCGGTCTAAAAGGAAACATCAGAGCAATATAGAATGAGGTCAACATACATATATGAAAAAAGAGATTAATATAGGGCTTTTAGGTTTCGGAACCGTCGCCTCNAGCTTTTATCGCATATTTTCGGAACAAAAAAGCGAGCTGGATTCCATTTTTTCCGTTCCGGTTAATATCAGAAAGATATTTACCCGCGGAAACAGNCATCCGGTTAACGAAAACATAAAAAATATCTTAGTTAAAAATGCCTCGGACATACTCGAAGACAAGGAAATCAACATCGTAATAGAGCTTATAGGAGGAATTCACCCGGCAAAAGATTTCATACTTAAGGCGATATCCGAAGGCAAAAGCATTATTACTGCAAATAAAGCCCTTCTTGCGGAACACGGCGAAGATATATTTAAGNAATGCATAGAAAAAAAATCGAATATAGGGTTCGAAGCCGCNGTCGGCGGCGGAATACCTATATTGAGGGCTATAAAAAACGGGCTTGCCGGAGACAAAATCAAGTCGGTTTATTCGATAATTAACGGCACCTCTAATTTTATATTATCTAAAATGACCAAAGAAGGCGGGAAATTTGAGGACGTGCTTAAAAAGGCGCAGGAAAAAGGCTATGCCGAAGCAGACCCTTCGCTGGATATAAACGGAACCGACAGCGCCCACAAACTTACGATTTTAGGACGTCTTGCATTTTCTACCAGCCTGTCTATGAAGGATGTTATAATAGAAGGAATAGAAAATATAACGCAGTTGGATATCAGCTTTGCAAAAGAGCTCGGGTACACGGTAAAACTTCTTGGGATCCTTAAAGATGAAGATTCAAAAATAGAAATAAGAGTTCATCCTACTTTAATACCGTCTTCAAGCCTTTTATCAAAGATAGACGGGGTGTTTAACGCGTTCTTGGTAAATACTAAATTTGCGGGACCGTTAAGTCTTACCGGTTACGGCGCGGGCGGAAACCCTACGGCAAGCGCGGTAATGGGTGATTTAATGGAAATGATATCTAAGCTGGTCAACGAAGACAGCCATCATGATTTTATTATCTCCAAAATAAAAAATAAACTTAATATAAAAGGCAAAAAAGATATTGTTTCCAGATATTATTTAAGATTTTCCGCAATGGACAGACCGGGTGTGCTTTCAAAAATATCGGGAATTCTCGGCGAAAATTCCATAAGCATAAGTTCTATGCTCCAAAAAGGCAGGAAGGTGGAAGGTTCCGTCCCTATAGTAATTACCACGCATGAGGCAAACGAGGAGGAGCTGTTCAAAAGCATTGCGTTATGCGATAAATTAGACGTTATTTCCGCGAAAACCATGGTTTTAAGAATAGAAGACAACATTAGTTAAAAAAANGGGGAGGACGGTTTGATACTTAAAAAATATGAAGGCGTAATAAAAAGGTATCGCGATTTCTTGCCTGAAATCGACGACAGGCATATAATTACTATACTCGAAGGAAACACTCCTTTGATAAAAGCGCGCAATTTAGGAAAAATTATCAATCCGGATATCGAAATATATTTCAAATACGAGGGNTTNAATCCTACCGGTTCTTTTAAGGATAGAGGCATGACTATGGCTGTATCTAAAGCTGTGTCCGACGGTTCTAAAGCAGTAATATGCGCTTCTACCGGAAACACTTCTGCATCGGCGTCGGCTTATGCGGCAAGGGCGGGCATAAAATCTTTCGTTTTGATACCCGAAGGCAAAATAGCGTCCGGCAAACTGTCTCAGGCATTAGTTCACGGCGCTGCCGTTATACAGATTCAGGGAAATTTTGACGACGCTCTGGTAATTACCCGCGAAATCGCAAATGATTATGACGTTACATTGGTTAATTCCGTAAATCCTTTCAGGCTGGAAGGGCAGAAGACTGCCAGCTTCGAAATAGCAGACGAGCTGGGCTCNGCGCCTGATTANCATATTCTTCCCGTGGGAAATGCCGGAAATATAACTGCTTATTGGAAAGGTTATAAAGAATATTATGCCGCCGGAAAAATCAAAAGCCTTCCNAAAATGCTCGGTTTTCAGGCGGAAGGCGCAGCCCCTATAGTTTTAAACCACATAGTCAAAGAACCGCACACGGTTGCGACGGCAATAAGAATAGGAAACCCCGCAAGCTGGCAAAAAGCCGTTGAGGCAAGAGACGAATCCGGAGGATTAATCGAATCCATAAGCGATGAAGATATATTAAAGGCGTATGCGCTTCTTGCGGCAAATGAAGGCGTATTCTGCGAACCTGCCTCTGCTATAAGTTTCGCCGGACTAATAAAATTGAACGGACGCGGATTTTTTGAAAAAGGCGCCGTTTGTGTTCTTACTCTTACCGGACACGGGCTTAAAGACCCCGGTAATGCGATTAAAATTTCGAAAGAGCCGATTGCAGTGCCGTGCGATAAAAATTCGGTGCTTAAAGCAATGGGATTAAAATAACCCGTTACAAAATCAGGAGGATTTATTAATTAAATGGACAGACATAAATACGTTATTTTATGCCCTGACGGCATGGCGGATTTGCCTATGCCGGAACTTGGCGGGAAGACTCCTTTAGAATATGCCAAAACGCCTAATATGGATTCCATTGCGGCAAAAGGGGTTACAGGTCTTATAAAGACTATTCCGGACGGATGTCTTCCGGGAAGCGATATAGGCTCTATGTCTATACTCGGATATGACCCGTTAAATTATTATACCGGAAGGTCGCCGTTAGAGGCGGCGAGCATGGGTGTAGAACTCGGAAAATACGATGTTGCGTTCAGGCTTAACCTCATCAATATACTGGAAAAAGACGGAAAAAGATATATGCGCGATTATTCCGGCGGACATATCACTACCGAAGAGGCAAAAAGTATAATAGAAACATTTCAAAAAGAACTCGGCAGCGATAAATTTCATTTTTATTCCGGTGTCAGCTACAGGCATCTTCTGGTTGCCGAAGGCATAGATATAACGGGGCTTCAAACCGTTGCGCCGCATGATATACCGGATTTGCAAATAGACGAATATCTTCCTCACGGAGCGGTTTCAAGTCCTGAAATACTTGAAATAATGCATAAGGCTGAAAAAATATTGGAGAATCACGAGGTCAATAAAAAAAGGGTAGCCGCGGGAAAACTTCCGGCAAATTCCATATGGCTTTGGGGGCAGGGGTATAAACCTTCCATGCCGACCATGAAAGAAGCATACGGACTTGAAGGTTCGGTTATTTCGGCAGTAGATTTGGTTAAAGGAATAGGAAAATATGCCGGATTAAAAGTTATAAATGTTCCGGGAGCGACGGGCTATTTAGATACTAATTACAAGGGAAAAGTCGAATACGGATTAGAATCGTTAAACGGCGGCGATTTTGTTTACATCCACGTGGAGGCTACCGACGAGGCATCCCATGAAGGCAGCATAGACAAAAAACTCAAAGCTATAGAAGATTTCGACAATTTTATAGNCGGCGGAGTTTTGCAGGGGCTTAAAAAATTCGGAGAATATACCGTAATGGTTTTACCGGACCATTACAATCAGGTCAAACTGAAAAAACATACGCCTGAACCTGTCCCTTTCTGCGGTTTTTCTGCAAAAACCGAAAATACGGCAAGTAAATATCGCGCCGACCGTTATTCCGAAACATTAGCTCAAAACAGCGGTTTATTTTTNGCTTCGGGCTCGTCTTTATTTAAGGCTTTCTTGAATTCGTTTAAAGATTTTATCTGANTAAACTAATTTTTTGCTTGATTTTAAAAAAATGTTTTATTATAATCTATAGCAACTTAAATTTCGGCTTTATTCTAATTTAACTTAAATAGATTATAAGGAGGTAATCTATCTATGGCATCTTATCAGAAACTTACCGAACCCAAGGAAGGTTCGAAAATTAAGGTCTTAGGTCCAAACAAGTTTGAAGTTCCCAACGACCCTATTATTCCTTTTATCGAAGGCGACGGAATCGGCGCTGATTTAACAAGGGCAATGCACACCGTTATCAATGCGGCTGTTAAAAAAGCCTATGACGGCAAAAGAAAAATCAACTGGTTCGAGGTTTACGCGGGAGAAAAAGCCGTCGAAAAATACGGAGAAGGGCAGTATCTTCCGGAAGATACTATAACAGCGCTGAAAGAATATTCGGTCAGCATTAAAGGTCCTTTAACCACTCCCGTAGGCGGCGGATTCAGGTCATTAAACGTTACTATCAGACAGGTACTCGACCTTTTTGCATGCGTAAGNCCGGTTAAATACTACAAAGGAATACCTTCTCCGGTTAAACACCCCGAAAAAGTCGATATGATAATATTTAGGGAAAATACCGAAGATATTTATGCCGGTATCGAATTCAGGTCGGGAAGCGCTGAAGCAAAAAAACTCAGAGATTTTTTGATATCGCTTGATCCTAAAAATAAAGAAAAAATAAGAGAAGACGCCGGTCTCGGGATAAAACCGATGGGACCTTTCGCTTCAAAAAGACTTATTAAAAAAGCGATCCAGTATGCGATAGACAACGGAAAATCCAGCGTTACTCTGGTCCATAAAGGCAATATAATGAAATTTACGGAAGGCGCCTTCAAAGACTGGGGATATGAAGTAGCAAAAGACGAGTTCGGCTCTAAATTAATAACTGAAGCAGAAGTCACGGGACATACCGATAAAATTATTATTAAAGACAGAATAGCAGATTCTATGTTCCAGCAGGGGCTTCTCAGACCTGACGAGTATTCGGTTTTGGCGTTGCCAAACCTGAACGGGGACTATATGTCCGATGCTTTAGCGGCACAGGTCGGCGGTCTCGGTATGGCTCCGGGAGCAAATATGTCTGATACCATAGCAGTCTTTGAAGCAACTCACGGTTCTGCTCCCAAATACACGAATCAGGATAAGGCGAACCCCGGTTCATTGATTTTGTCTGCTGTTATGATGCTGATACATATGGGCTGGAAAGAAGCGGCAGACCTTGTCGAGAAAGGTATAAATAGAACTATCGAGCAGAAATACGTTACATATGACCTTGCAAGACAGATGGAAGGAGCTACCGAGGTTAAATGCTCGCAATTCGGAGAAAGAATAGCCGAAAATATGTAAAACCTACTATATATAATTTTTAAGACGGCGTTGCCGTCGGCTTTTGCTAATGCCGGCCGCAACGCCTATTTTAAGTTAAAACGAGGATTATTATTTATGAAACTTTATGAATACGAAACATACGACAGTATATTTAAAAAATACGGCGTTCCCACGCCAAAATATCTGGTGGTTCAGCACCCGGGACAGAACGTTGCCGACTTTGTCGAACAGTACGGAGATGTAGTTATTAAATCACAGGTTCTCGTTGGGAAAAGAGGTAAAGCCGGAGCAGTCAAATTTGCAAAAACGGGAGACGAAGCCAACGAGCATGTGCAGGCTCTGATGGAAACTGAAGTTTACGGCGAAAAACCTGTCAGTGTAATACTGCAGGAAAAAGCATCTATAATAAAAGAATTATACGTAAGTTTCACTTACTCTTCAAAGCCGAGGCGTCCCGTATTCGTAGTTTCGCTTGAAGGCGGAATGGACGTCGAGGCGCAGGACCCTTCTAAAATATTNACTTTTGAAATAAATCCGCTTGAAGGATTATTTCCTTATAAGGTTAGAGAATATCTGATTGAAATAGGACTGCAGGATAGACCGGTATTAAGGCAGTTGTCCGAAGTTATAGCAAATATGTATAAAGGGTTCTGGAACTCCGAAGCAAGGCTTCTTGAAGTCAATCCTCTGATAATCGCCGGAGATAAGGCAAATCCCGATAAACAGAAGGTTCTTGCAATAGACGCCGTAACTATGATAGACGACGATGCAAGAATAGCGCCTTCAAAAATATATACGGCAAGAGGCGCAATGGGAAGACCGCTTACTGAAAGAGAGAAAGCNGCACATCTGATAGACAGAGACGACCATAGAGGGAAAGCAGGCTCCTATGTAGAATTAGACGGAAATATAGGTATGATGACATTCGGCGGCGGGGGTTCGACCATTACTGCCGAAACCGTTTTTGCTCTCGGAATGAAACCGGCAAATCTTACGGATATCGGCGGAAATCCGCCCGCGGAAAAAATGAACAGAATATCTAAAATTATTCTTTCAAAGCCCGGATTAAAGGCTGTTCTTGTATGCGGCGGAACGGCAAGCAATACGCGTATAGATGTAACCTTGGGAGAAGGTCTGGTTTCTGCGATAGAAGAAATGAAAAAAGACGGAACGTTTCCCGAAGGATTAATCTGGGTTGTCAGGAGAAGCGGTCCGGAATACCAAAAGGGTTTGAAAATGCTTAACGATTGNTTTGTAANAAATAATATAGAAGGGGTTATATACGACTCCGAACTGCCGCTTACGGAAGCCCCNCAAAAACTTTATGAGATTTTAAAATCTAAAAATTTAATATAGTTTGTTAAAAGAATTAACTGGAGACTATTTATATGATGAAAGGCACTAAATTTCTAAACGACGGCACCGGCGTAATAGTAATAGGCATTACCGGAAGGGAGGCTTCCCAAGTTGTTATCGAATCGGAAAAGTTATTTCCGGGCATCGTAAAATGCGGAGTTACCCCCGGAAAGGGCGGAACCGTTCTTAAAGAAGAGTGTCCGGTACCGGTTTTCGACACGGTAAAAGACGCCTTAAAAGTCAAGGAATTAAAAGAATCCGTAAATACCGGACTTATATACGTCCCTCCGACGTCTGTTCTGGATGCGGTTTATGAACTGATAGACAACGGAATTAAACTTATGTATATNATTACCGAACATGTTCCCATCAGAGATTCAATAATAATATACGAACTTGCGAAAGAAAAAGGAGTTACCGTAGTCGGCGGAACGTCTTTGGGATGCTATGTTCCGTCCGTAGGAAGAATCGGNGCTATAGGCGGCAAAGACCCCAGCATTGCATTTAAGGACGGTTCTATAGTTGTTCTTTCAAAAAGCGGNGGGCTTACCGTTACTACGTCGGAGATGTTTAAAAGAAGAGGCTTCGGAATTTATATGGCTTTGGCGGTAGGCGGCGATGTTATAGCCTGCACTACTTTTGCAGACGTTTTGCCCGAACTGGAAAAAGACAAAAACGTTCAGGCATGCGTCATAATGGGCGAACCGGGAGGCACATACGAAGAACAGGTTGCCGAGCTTATCGCTAAAGGCGGATATACTAAACCTTTGGCGGTNTTTGTCGCAGGGGTTTTTCAGGAGATGATGCCCGAAGGCGTTTCGTTCGGACATGCCGGAGCGATAGTAGAAAGAGGAATGGGCAAGGCGACGAATAAGATAAAAATNCTTGAAGAAGTCGGCAGGAAAACAGGAACAATCAAAGTCGCCAAATTTTATCACGAATTAGTCAACTCGCTTATTTCTCTCGGTGTCAAACGAGATTTCGAAGACGGCTCGTCCGACGATGTCAAGCCTCTATACAGCACTTTGAAGTAATTGTCTGCAATTTTATTATAATATTATATATAATATAAAATTAAATTAAGGAGCATCAATTTTTTATGTCTGAAACGGTTTCCCAAAAAGAATGGCGGAGCGCCATAACGTCTAATCAGGACGGAAAAATNCTTATAAGAGGATATAATCTCGACAGTTTAATAGGCAATAAATCATACGCCGAAGTATGTTTTCTGCTTTTAAAAGGTGAACTTCCTAATCAAAACGAGGCTAAAATGCTTGACGCCATCTTCGTTTCCTGCATAGATGCCGGAATAGCCACGCCTTCAGCCGTTGCCGCAAGAACGGTATTTTCGGGCGGAAATTCGCTTAATGCCGCTGTTGCCGCAGGAGTATTGACTCTCGGCGATGCGCACGGCGGAGCCATAGAAAAAGCCGCAAAGATGTTTCAGGATTATTTAAAAGGCAAAGAAGGCATTAAAGATGCCGATGTAAAAGAAATGGCGGCAAACATAGTTGACGACGCGCTTAAAAACAAAAAGAGACTTGCGGGTTACGGGCATAAGCTTCATACGGTTGACCCGAGGACGAAAAGGCTTTTAGACGTTGCCGCAGGTCTTAATTTTGGAGGCAATTACGTTAAGCTTGCGGTTGGGATAGCCGATGAATTCAGACTCAAAAAGCCTGAACAGAAGCTTCCTCTTAACGTTGACGGCTGTATCGCCGCAATAATTTCCGATATGGGATTCGATTACAGGCTCGGCAAAGGCTTCTTTATTATCGCCCGTTCCGCCGGACTCGTCGGGCAGGTTTTTGAGGAATGGATGAGGGAAAAACCTTTCAGGAGATTGTCGCCCAATCTGCATGAATACGACGGAGTTCCTGAACGCGAGCTGTAAAAGCAAAAAGATAAATAAAATTGCCTTTAATGCTTTATTTAAATTATAAAGTTATGCAGCAATTCTATGAAATTATATAATGCTTTTGTGGTCAGCGCATCTTTTCTTTTTATAAAATAAATACTTATTTTATATTCGTTTTCGGTAAATATTTTTAAATTTAGTTTGTTTTTATGATTCTCTTTTAAGACCGAAAGGGGAAGCAATGTTATACCCATTCCGGCAGATGCATAAGCAANCAGTTCTTCGAGAGAGTCCAATTCAAAAGTTTTATCGGGATATATGTTTTTAGCGTTAAGGAAGTTCTCGAGTTTTTCTCTGTAAAGATATTCTTTTTTTAAAACTAAAATATTTTTATTTCTAAAATCATCAATATTTGCATTAGAAATTAAAGCAAGTTTTTCTTCAAATATAAGGTTTAGTTCGATATCGGGATGTTCTATTAAATCCTCGATAAAAGCGCCGTCGATTTCACTGTCTAAAACATTGTGAATTAATTCCTCAGCTGTACCTGTAACTATTTTTACATTAGATCCGGGATAGCTTTCATGATAACTTATCAAAACGGTATGCAGTTTTATAGCTGTTGCCGTTTCCATAAAGCCTATTGAGATGCCGGATTTTTTGCCGTTAATATCATTTATAGTTTTTTCTGCCTCTTTTTCGATAACAGCTATTTTTTCCGCAAAGGAAAATAAAGTCTTACCGGCAGGTGTCAGAGTTAATTTTCTGCCCCCGCCCCTATTAAATAGAGAAATATTTAAATCTTCTTCAAATTGTTTTATTCTTGCCGACACGTTTGATTGAACGCAATGAAGTTTATTTGCGGCTTTTGACATACTTTTCTCTTTAGCGACGGTATAAAATATTTTTAGAATATTCAGATCCATATTATTTATTATAGAAAATTTAATATATCATTTAAAGTGATAATTTATATCATTAAAAATAGTTTGCTATATGCTAAATTATTATGTTAACATTANCTAATTNTAGGAATATATATAATTATATATATTGTGTAATTAACAAGCAAGGCAATATTTTTCATATGAAGAATCAAATATATATCGGGAGGCAATCTATAATAAAGCCCGATAAAAGTATCTTCGGCTACGAAATATTATTCAGACAGACGGAAGAGAATTCTGCAAACGTAATAGATAACCTCCATGCAACCGCAAATGTTATAGAAAATCTTTTTGAATTGGGTCAGGACAAAATAATCGGAGATAATATAGTGTTCATAAATATATATCCGCATTTTTTGGAAAATATGCCTACTGACCTTTTGCGAAAAGAAAAAACGATATTTGAGATATTGGAAACGAGCGAAATTAATGAAAAAACATTGTCTATAGTCAGAGAATTCAAAGGCCGGGGATATAGGTTCGCTCTTGACGATTTTGTTTTAAGTTCTGAATGGGAACCGGCTATCGAGTTAGCGGATTATATCAAAATAGACATTAGGCAATATTCAAGGGAAGAAATCAGGCAAATTATAAATTCGCTTAAAAAATATAATGTTAAATTAATTGCGGAGAAAGTGGAGACGAATGAAGAATTTGATTACTTTAACGGCTTGGGGTTCGATTTGTTTCAAGGATATTTTTTCCAGAAGCCTTTTGTTTTAACCGATGAAACCCTAAGTCCGGATTATAATAATCTGCTGTCTATGCTTAAATCGCTTCAAAATTATGACAGCATCACAAAAATAGAAAAACTTTTTAAAAATTCACCCGAATTGATATTTCGGCTGTTTAAATTAGTAAATTCGGTAAGTTATGCGTTTGCGGTGCAAATTTCTTCCTTAAGGCAGGCGATAGTTATATTGGGCTATGATACTTTATATAAATGGCTGCTGACTATCATTCTTGCCGGAAAAAGTAAAAATAATCCCAAACAAAATCCGTTGTTAGAACTGGCTATAATTAAAAGCAAAACCATGGAGGATATTTTTAAATATATTCGCGCCGGAGATGATATGTCGGATAAGGCTTTTTTGACCGGCATATTTTCTTTAATACCTGCCGTTTTTCAAAAACCTATAGACGAAATATTAAAAAATTTAAGCGTGGATAAGGTTATTTATGAAGCGCTTGTAGANCGCACCGGGGATTTAGGTTGCGCGCTGAATCTAATGGATGCTCTATTTCAATCCGACTATAAACGCGGAAATGAAATTTTATCAAAATTTGGCGGTCGCATTACCATAGACGAAGTGTTGAAAATAAATACCGATGCTTTAATATACTGGGAAGATTTAAAAAATAACGGATTATAAAAACTTGAAACCGCGGTTTGCGATATAAATAATCTCGGCTATATAATAAATTAATGCTAATTAAAATAGA
>JGI24721J44947_10005246_pt1 | contig 17784 bp, 15 predicted proteins | sample YelNatPaOPGAMG01_FD_44947 | JGI IMG/M metagenome (IMG submission 44947) | reverse complement strand
GATGCCACTGTCCTTCGGGTTGAACCGGATCGGATTATCAAGTACCTCAAGGATGGGTACGTGGCTGTTGTGGCGGGCTTCCAGGGGGTCACAGAGGACGGGGAAATCACCACCCTCGGTCGAGGGGGGAGTGATACCACGGCTGTGGTTTTGGGGGTTGCCCTTCAGGCGGATTATGTCGACATTTTCACCGATGTCGAAGGGGTTATGACCGCCGATCCCCGAATCGTTCCTGAAGCTCAAATCCTCAGGGGACTCACGTACACGGAAGCTGCGGAGATCGTCCAGCAAGGAGCGAAGGTCATCCACCACAAGGCCATGGATGTTGCCCGAGAATACCGAATTCCCATCCGGGTACGCAGCCTGAGCGACGAGGGGAAGGGGACGCTGATCTGTGACATTCAGACGCTTGTGCGAGAAGGCCTGCGGGTGCTCTCCCATGAGAGGCCGGTGTACAGCATTGCCTATCGGAGGGGACTGGCACAGTTCCGGGTGGGCTTTGGAGGCCAATCGGAACTCAAGCTCCGGCTCTTTCAGGCACTCGCTGAACACGGGGTGAGTATCGACCTTATCAATCTCTTTCCTGAGAGCACAGCCTTTGTCGTGGACGAGAAGGTGAAGGAGAAGGTGCAGACAATCCTCTCCCGGGAAGGATTCCTCTTTGAAATGACCTCACCCTGTGCCAAGGTTTCTCTTGTGGGTTCTGGAATGGCGGACCGCCCCGGGGTGATGTCCCAGGTGGTGGAGGCTCTGAAGGACGCTGGAGTCGAAATCCTCCAGACCAGTGATTCCCACGTGACCATTTCTTGCCTTGTGGCTGAGAAGGACATGGAGCAGACCATAAGGGCGCTCCATCGAAAATTCCAGCTTGACGAACTCTGCTAAAAGGGGGGAAAGCATGGAGGGATACTTCGGTCGCTTGATCACGGCGGTGGTGACTCCTTTTGATGAGCGGGGGGAAATCAACGAGCCAGTTTTTCGCCGGCTTTTGAGATTCCTGGTGGAGAACGGCTCCGACGGCGTGGTGGTTGCTGGCACAACTGGAGAGGCTCCGGTGCTTTCGGAAGAAGAAAAATTACGGCTTTTCGACATTGCCTTGGAGGAAATCGGAGGGGTGGCGAAGGTCATCGCGGGGACGTGCACGTACAACACCCGGGAGTCGATACGCCTTTCTCGGGAGGCCGAAAAGCTTGGTGTCCATGGGATTCTTGCCGTTGCTCCCTATTACAATCGTCCGCCCCAGGAGGGCCTGTACCGGCATTTCCAGGCCATTGCCGAGGCAGTGGGTCTTCCCGTTATGCTCTACAATATCCCCTCCCGTACGGGTGTGAACATCGAGCCGGAAACGGTTGCCCGTCTTGCAGAAATCCGCAACATCGTGGCACTGAAAGAGGCTTCAGGAAGCCCGGATCAGCTTTCGCGCCTTGCCATGCTCCTTCCCCAGGGGTTTTCACTGTACAGCGGAGATGACAACATGACCCTTGTGGTGCTTGCCTTAGGAGGCGTGGGAGTGGTAAGTGTGGCCTCCCACCTTGTGGGGCGGGACATCAAGCAGATGATTCTGGCCTTTGAGGAGGGGAAAGTGGAAGAGGCGAGAGCCATCCATCTCCGCCTCTATCCCCTTTTCCGGGCGCTTTTCCTCTCCACGAACCCTATTCCTGTGAAGCGGGCTCTTCAGCTCTTGGGGTTTGAGGTGGGGGAAGTTCGACCACCGCTCTGTCCTCTAGAAAAGGAGAAGGAAGAGAAGCTTTTTGGAGTTCTGCGTGAACTGGGTCTTGTTGCATCACGTGTCTGAGGTTTTTCTTCTGCCGGGGAGAGGTACAGAGGAGAAGAGGGAAAGGCGATGAATGGGAGGCAATCGCGGGAGAGGCACAGCGAGGGGGAGAAGGTGAGAGTCCCCTCCTCGTCCCGGGATATTGCGAGAGCCCACGAGCCGAGCCCGAAACACGGGGGAAACATCCCCAAGTAGGGTGTTCCGGAATTTCCGTTACCAGAATGAGTAGAGCAGGGTGGCACCGTGTAGCGCATGCTGCACCCCTGCAGAGGACCTCGTCGTCTGGCGGGGTCTTTTTCTTTCGGAGGGAGTGAAGAAGATGGTACGGGTTGGGATTCTCGGAGGTACAGGGTACACTGGTCTTGAGCTTCTCCGGATTCTTGCCTCTCATCCTGAGGTGGAGATTTCCTGGGTCCACAGTGAGCGTTTTTCGGGGGCGTCACTTGAAGAGTACTGTCCGGCGTGGCGGAAACGGGTAACTCTTGTGATTTCGGGTCGGGAGGTTTTCGATCGTGCCCGAGAAGTCGATGTGGTCTTCACGGCCCTTCCCCACGGGGTAGCTATGGAGTACATTCCGAAGCTCCTTGAAGCTACCCGGGTCGTTGACCTGAGTGCGGATTTCCGGTTCCGGTGCAAGGAAACCTACGAGCAGTGGTACGGTATTCCCCACAAAGCCCCCTATCTTCTCGGGGAAGCTGTATACGGCCTCCCTGAGGTCTACCGTGAGCGCATCCGTACGGCACGTCTTGTTGCGAATCCAGGGTGTTATCCCACCTCAGTCATTATCCCCCTTTTCCCCCTGCTCCGGGAAGGGCTCATCGTGCCTCCGATTGTCGTGGACAGTAAGTCTGGTGTCTCCGGAGCTGGAAAGAAGGCCAGTGAGGACCTGCACTTCTGCGAGGTTGACGAGAATCTCCGGGCCTACAACATCGGGACGCACCGGCACGGCCCCGAGATTGCGGAACAGCTCTCGGTTCTTGGGGGGAAGGAAAGCGAGGTGTACTTCGTTCCCCATCTCCTCCCTGTAAAGAGGGGCATTCTGAGTACGATGTACATCACCCTGGCAAGGGAAGTGTCCGAGGAGGACCTTTTGATCCTCTGGGAACAGGCTTTCTCGAAGGAACCCTGGGTGAGGGTCTTTCCCCAGGGTCGTTTCCCTGAGCTCAAGTGGGTGGTGGGCTCGAACTTCATCGACCTGGGTCTAAGAAAAGTTGGAGCGCGAAACGTTGTCATCGTTTCGGCCATTGACAACCTCACCAAGGGGGCTTCGGGTCAGGCGGTGCAAAATCTCAACGTCATGTTCGGCATCGATGAGCGAGTGGGTCTTCCTGGAGGAGTCCTCTACCCATGAGGAGGTTTGAGAGCATGCGGGAGCGTTTTTCCGTCCTTGAGGAAGGACTGGATACTGTTCTGGGATTTTCGTCTTTCGGCATCCACTGCGGTATCAAGAAGGAGAAGAATGACCTTGCGGTAATCCTTTCNGAGATCCCGGCTGTTGCGGCGGGGATGTTCACAAGGAACGAGGTGAAGGCAGCACCGGTTCTTGTCACGAAACGACACCTGGAGAGAGGGGGTCACCTCCAGCTTGTGGTTGTGAATAGTGGTGTGGCCAATGCGTGCACCGGCAAAAAAGGGGAGGAAGACGCCGAGTGGGTGGCAGAAAAGGCAGCTCAGTACTTTGGTATCCCAAGCGCTGATCTTGTTGCCGTGGCCTCCACCGGGGTCATCGGAGAGTTCCTCCCTCTTGAGAAGATCGACGAGGGATTGCGGCGCCTTGCAGCGATTCTCCCGGAGAAGAAGTCAAGTCGGGAAACTGCTAAGGCCATCATGACTACGGACACCTTTCCCAAAGAACGGGCTGTTGCGTTCTCCGCCGGTGGACGGATGGTTCACCTTGCGGGCATTGCGAAGGGGGCCGGGATGATTCGGCCAAACCTTGCGACCATGCTGGCTTTCCTCATCACCGATGCCGCACTTTCCCGTGAGGATCTCGAGAGATTGCTCCGTGAGGCGGTGGACAGGAGTTTCCATCGGGTGACTGTGGACGGGGACACGAGCACCAATGACATGGTCTTGCTTTTGGCCAATGGGAAGAGCGGAGCACTCCTTGAGGACGCCTCAGGCCTTTCCCTTTTTCGTGAGGCGCTCTTTTTCGTGTGCGAGGAACTCGCGAAGGACCTTGCCCGGGATGGGGAAGGGGCGACCAAGTTCGTGACGGTCAGCGTGTGGGGGGCTCAAAGCGAAGAAGAGGCGAAGCGCTGCGCCTTCACCATTGCAGAATCGCCCCTCGTAAAAACCGCGCTTTTTGGCGAGGATCCGAACTGGGGACGCATCATGGCTGCCCTGGGGCGGAGCGGTGTTCCTCTGGACCTTTCGCGAATTCACGTTTTCCTCAACGGTGTCCCTTGTGTGCGCTGGGGAATGCGGGCGGAAGAGGCGTCGAGGGAAGAACTCAAGAAGGTCATGGGTCAGAAAGAGATCGCCATCGATGTGCACCTGGGCCTTGGAGAAGCCTCCTTTACCGTTTGGACCTGTGACCTCTCCCTCGATTACGTGCGTATCAATAGCCGCTATAGCTAAAGCAGGGAGGAATTCTCATGAAGTTCGTGGTGAAGGTCAGTGGAAAACTCCTGACGCCAAATGAGGAGCTGCTCCCTCGGGCAGTGTGGGAGCTCCTTGCAGAGGGTGCTCAGGTGGTGGTGGTCCATGGAGGAGGGCCGCAGCTTTCCGAAGTCCTGCAAAAGATGGGGAAAGTGCCACAGTTTGTTGATGGGCTTCGGGTCACTCCGAAAGAGGAAATGGATGTCATTGAGATGGTCTTAAGCGGCCTCCTCAACAAGATGCTGGTCAGCGCCTTTTTGCGCCTTGGAATTCCAGCCTGCGGGATCAGTGGACGGGATGCCTTTTTCTTAAGGGGCGAGCGGTATGTGGTGGAGAAAAACGGTCAGGCAATCGACCTTGGACGGGTGGGAGACGTTGTGCAGGTCGACCCGCGCATTCTCCATGCTCTCTGGGCGCATGGATTTGTTCCTGTCGTTTCCCCGGTCTGTGGGGACTCAGAATGGCAGGCACTGAACGTCAACGCCGACTGGGTTGCTGCACACATTGCCCGCTCGCTGCAGGCGGAGTACCTGGTGTTCTTCTCCGACGTTCCCGGGGTACTGCGGGATCCCGAAGATCGAGGTTCCCTGATTGCAACCCTGACTCCGGTGGAGATGGAACGCCTCGTTGCCGAGGGAAGAATACACGGGGGAATGGTTCCCAAACTCCAGGCTCTGCTGCGCATCCTCAGAGGGTGCGTCCGTGAGGTGTTCATCAGCGAAGGAAGCGAGGTTGTGCACCTTCCCGAGCTCTGCAGGGGAGGAAGGCTTTCCGGTACAAGGATTGTCCTGGAGGGATCTGAAGATGGTGACGTCGCTTGAGGTTATTGAGAAGGAAGCGCGGTATTTCCTAGGGACGTACCAGAGAATGCCGGTGGTTTTCACCGGAGGGAGGGGGTCCTACCTTTTCGACCTCGAGGGACATGCGTACCTTGACCTTGTCGGGGGCATTTCGGTCAACCTCCTGGGATATGATTACCGACCTCTTAAGGAAGCCATTCACGACGAAGTAGAACGGGTGATCCATACTTCCAATCTCTACTACAACGTCCCCCAGGTGGAGCTCGCCGAACGTCTTGTCCGCTACTCCGGTCTGGCAAGGGTTTTCTTCGTCAACAGCGGTGCCGAAGCGAACGAGGTGGCCCTCAAGACGGCCCGTTTCTATGGAAAGAGAAAACACGGTAACCGGTACGCCTATATCGCTTTCCGCCGGTCCTTCCACGGAAGGACGTTGCTCACCCTGGGGCTGACGGGGCAGGAGAAGTTCCACCAGGACCTTGACCCTTTCCCGTCGGGGATTTTTTTTGCGGATCTCAACGACATCGAGAGTGTCCGGCGACTCCTCAGGGAAGAGGTCTGCGCCATCATTGTTGAGCCAGTCCAGGGGGAAGGAGGAGTGTACCCCTGCAGTCCACAGTTTCTTGCTGCCCTCCGGAGTATCTGTGACGAACAGGATGTGCTCCTTATTTTCGATGAGGTACAATGTGGCCTGGGGAGGCTGGGGTCCCTTTTTGCCTTTCAGCGCTTTGGGGTGACCCCGGACATTGTGACCCTGGCCAAGGGGCTGGGAGGAGGTCTCCCTATCGGGGCAGTACTCGTGAGCGAGAAGGTGGCTGCAGTGACCAGGAAAGGGGACCACGGGAGCACCTTTGGGGGGAATCCCGTTGCTGCCCGGAGCGCCTGTGTTGTGGTGGACACCATTGCCAGTGAGGCTTTTCTTGAGTCNGTGCGGCAAAAGGGTGTGCTTTTCGGGCAGGAACTGGAATCCCTTCGCCGTGACTTCNNGGAAAAGGTTCGGGAAGTCCGGGGAATGGGCCTTATGTGGGGGCTTGAGATTCCNGGGAGGGCAAAGGAGGTGGCGTACCGGATGTTCGAGCGAAGAGTCCTTGTGAACGCGTGTAACGAGGACACGCTTCGCTTTTTGCCCCCACTCGTCATCGGTGAGGAGGAAATTCGCCTCGGCGTGAATGTCCTGCGAGAGGTTCTTGAAGGTCTTTGAAAAGGGGGTTTTGGACGATGGGCGCAACCAAAAAGGTCGTTCTGGCATACTCGGGGGGGCTTGATACCTCGGTGGCCATACGCTGGCTCCAGGAGGAATTCCAAGCGGAGGTTTACGCGGTGACGCTCGACCTTGGACAGGGGAAAGACGTCGCCGAAATTCAGAAAAAAGCCTTAAGCATCGGTGCGAAAGAAGCCCTGGTTTTTGACGTCAAGGAGGAGTTCCTGAATGAATATGTCCTTCCGGCGCTCTGGGCGGGGGCAGTCTACGAAAAGCGATACCCCCTTTCCACGGCGCTTTCCCGACCTCTCATCGCCAAGTACCTGGTGAAGGTGGCTGAAGAGAAGGGCGCGACTATGGTGGCCCATGGCTGTACCGGGAAGGGCAATGACCAGGTGAGGATTGAGGTTGCTGTGGCGTCACTCAATCCTGACCTCAAGGTGATTGCTCCGGCGCGAGTATGGGGGTGGACCCGGGAGGAAGAAATAGAGTACGCCAGTGCTCATGGAATTCCTGTACCCGTCACGCTTGAGCGGCCGTACAGCATCGACCAGAATATCTGGGGACGGAGCATTGAATGTGGAGTGCTTGAGGACCCCTGGGTTGAACCTCCCGAAGACGTCTTTGCCTGGACCAGGAATCCCCTGGAGGCTCCTGATGAACCAGCGTACATTGAGATTGGTTTTGAGGAGGGTGTACCCAGGCTCCTTAAGGGGCAGTACTACTCTCTCGTTAACCTTGTGGAGGAACTCAATCGCCTTGGGGGAGAGCACGGTTTTGGGAGAATTGACCATGTTGAGAACCGCCTTGTGGGGATTAAATCCCGCGAGGTGTACGAGTGTCCGGCAGCCCTTATGCTTCTTGAGGCCTATCGCGATCTGGAGCAGCTCATCCTCCCGAGGGAGGTCACGCACTTTAAGCCGTACCTTGAGGAGCGGTACGCCCAGCTCGTCTACGAGGGCCTCTGGTATTCACCGCTTCGAGAAGCCCTTGATGCCTTCATGCGGAATCTTGCCCGAAGGATTACCGGAACGGTTCGAATCAAGCTCTACAAGGGGAGTATGCGTGTTGTGGGACGGAAATCNGAGTACTCCCTCTATGACTTTGCCCTTGCCACCTACGACAAGGGAGACCTCTTCGACCACAGAGCCAGCGAGGGATTCATCACCATCTGGGGCCTTCCTTCCCGGACGCAGGCGGTGGTCCTGAGGCGCTGTCGCAAGAAGCAGGGTGAGTGACATGAAACTGTGGGGAAGTCGGATGGAGAAAGACCTCGATGCCGAGGTCTTCTCCTTTTCGACCTCTATTGGCGACGACTATCTCCTGTACCCTTATGACATCTGGGGGAGCATTGCCCACTGCCTTGGTCTTGCCAGAGCGGGGCTCTTGAGCGAGGACGAGAAGGATCGCCTCGTCTTTGGCCTTCGAGAGGTCTACCGTGACCTTGAGGACGGGCGGATCGATCCCTCACCCTTTGAGGATGTGCACAGCCTCGTGGAGATTGCGCTCAGGGAGCGAGTTGGAGAAGTCGCTGGAAAACTCCACACTGGGAGAAGCCGGAACGATCAGGTGGTTCTCGACGAGCGGCTGTATCTTCGGGAAAAGGTTGCAGAATGCATAGAGGGGGTTCTCGCCCTTGAGAGCGCCCTTCTCCGCAGAGCAGAGGAATACCGGGATATCGTGATGCCTGGTTTTACCCATATGCAGCCTGCACAGCCTGTGCTCTTCTCGTACCACCTTCTGGCCTACTTTTTCATGCTCCAGAGGGATATCGAGCGCCTGAGAGATGCCCTGCGCCGGGTCAATGTTTCCCCCCTGGGTTCGGCTGCTCTCTGTGGAACGTCGCTCCCCCTCGATCGCTTTTTCGTGGCCAAGCTCCTTGCTTTCCCGCGGGTTCAGGACCATGCCATGGACGCCGTCTCTGACCGGGACTTCGTTCTCGATGTGCTCCACGCCCTCGCCGTTCTCGCACTGCACCTTTCGCGTTTTGGCGAGGAAGTGGTCCTCTGGAGCACGCCCTTCTTCTCTTTCCTCACGATTGACGATGCTTTCACCACCGGTTCTAGCATCATGCCCCAAAAGAAGAACCCTGACGTTGCTGAGCTCATCCGGGGGAAAGCCGGGGAAATCCTCTCCTCTTGGGTGAGCCTTGCGGTGACCCTGAAGGGTTTACCTTTAAGCTACAACCGCGACCTCCAGCAGGATAAGCGTCCTCTCTTCCGGGCGATGAACGAGGGACTAAGAGTGGTGGCCATCGCCGCACGGCTCGTGGACCATGTTTTTCCCCAGCCCGAGCGTATGCGAAAAGCCCTTGAAGAGGGATTCTTAACGGCCACAGACCTCTGTGAGTACCTCGTCACCAGGGGATTGCCTTTCCGGAAGGCGCATGAACTTGTGGGGAGGGTGGTGCGGAAACTCATTGGAGAGGGCAGAACGCTCAGGGACCTTGTGCCCGAGGACTTCGGAGAATGGGCGCATCTTTTCGACGAAGGGGTACGGATGGTGGTTTTGGAGGAGAACTCTGTAGCCCGGAAGTCAACTTTTGGGAGCACCGCACCCGGGGAAGTTCTGAGAATGTGCGCCGAAGGAAGGGCGTATGTGGAGANAGAGAAAGAAGAAATCGCAAGGCTTAAGAAAGAGTGGGAGAGGAGTTTCAGAGAGCTTGTGGGAGAAAAGAGGCGATGAACGATGCGGGAAGTTCAGGAAGTCCTCAAGGAGGTCGAGCAAGCGGGCATCCGCTTTGTCCGTCTGCAGTTTGTGGATGTTCTGGGTATTCCTAAGAATGTCGAAATTCCGGCGAAGAAGCTCCCAGCGGCTTTGGAAGAAGGGGTAAATTTCGATGGTTCCTCCATTCAGGGGTTTGTCCGGATTGAAGAGTCGGATATGAAGCTCGTTCCTGATCTTGATACATTCATCGTCTGCCCCTGGGAGGAGGAACGGGTTGCCAGGGTGATCTGCGATGTTCGCCGACCCGACGGCAGTCCTTTTGAAGGCTGTCCTCGAACCAACCTCAAGCGGGTCCTCGAGGAAGCACGGAAAAAGGGATATGAACTGAAAGTTGGGACGGAGGCGGAATTCTTCATCCTGAAGCACGAAGGGGGACGGGTGGTGGTAAGCGACCACGGGAGCTATTTCGACCTTTTACCCCTTGACCTTGAGGAAAGCCTCAGGCGGGATATGGTCATTGCTCTTGAAGAGCTCGGTTTCCGGATTGAAGCCTCGCACCATGAGGTGGCACCGTCGCAGCATGAGATCGACTTTGAATACGGTGATGCCTTGAAAATCGCCGATAACCTTATCACCCTGAAGCTTGCGGTGAAGACCCTCGCCCTTCGGAAGGGATACATCGCAACCTTCATGCCCAAACCCCTCTACGGTGTTCCCGGGTCAGGAATGCACACGCATCTTTCGCTCTTCCGGGGTGAAGAGAACCTCTTCTACGACCCCCATAGTCCTGACGGCCTGAGTCGTGTTGCCAAGGGCTTCATCGCAGGTCTTCTCGAACATGCTCCTGCCATCACCGCCATCACCAATCCCCTGGTGAATTCCTACAAGCGTCTCGTTCCAGGATATGAAGCCCCCGTGTACATTGCCTGGGCCGAGAAAAACCGGAGCCCCCTGGTTCGGGTTCCGCCTCAGCGGGGGAAAGGAACACGGGCTGAGTTCCGCAGTCCTGACCCCTCCTGTAATCCTTACCTTGCCTTCGCCGTCATCCTGAAAGCCGGAATTGATGGTGTTGAACGGGGGCTTGATCCCGGCCGTCCCTGCAATAACGTCAATCTCTATGACCTCACCCCTGAAGAGCGGGAGGAATGGGGCATCCGTCATTTGCCGAGAAATCTCGGAGAGGCTCTCTGTGCGCTGGAACGTGACGAGGTTGTCAAGAGTGCCCTGACGCCTCACATCCTCGACTACTTCCTTAAAGCCAAGCGCCAGGAATGGGAAGAGTTCCAGCGAGTGGTTCACCCCTGGGAAATCGAGAGGTACCTTGAGCTCTATTGACCTATCGTTCCTGGGAGAGATGGGCAAGAAGCACCATGATGTCCGATGGGGTTACTCCTGGAACCCGGGCAGCCTGCCCTAAGGTTCCAGGACGAACCTCTGCAAGGCGTTCCTGGGCTTCCCGCGAGAGGCCCCTGACCCTGGAGAAGTCAAATCCGGGTGGGATGATTTTACTTTCGAGTTTCCGGAACTCTTCGATCTGCCGCCTCTGACGCTCCATGTATCCTTTGTACTTGATCTCGATTTCGACCTCTTCGATGATTCGGGGAGATAAAGAAGGTCTTGAGGGGTCAAAGGGCGCGAGATCTCCGTAGGTAATCGAGGGCCGGGCAAGAAGGTTGGTGGCCCTTACCGGTTCTCGGAGAGGGGGCATGCCTTTCTTCTCAAGGAGGGCGTTGAGTTCTGGTGTTGGGGCAATGGTCAAATGGTTGAGCCGCTCTATTTCTTCTTCAATCTGTCGTTGTTCTTCGAGAATCCTGGCGTATCGTTCCCACGAAATGGTCCCCACCTCGTAGGCATACTGGGAAAGCCGGTAGTGGGCGTTGTCGTGGCGGATGAAAAGGCGATATTCAACCTTGCCCGTACGCAACCTGTAAGGTTCCGTGACCCCCTTTGTCACCAGGTCGTCCACCATGACTCCGATGTAGCTCTCGTCCCGCCGGAGAATGAGCGGGGGTTTACCCTGGACGTATCTTCCCGCATTGATTCCTGCAAGGATTCCCTGGCCTGCGGCTTCCTCGTAACCTGAGGTTCCATTGATTTGCCCGGCTAAGAAAAGCCCGGGGATATGCTTGCACTCAAGTGAAGGATGGAGCTGCGTGGGGAGAACATAGTCGTACTCAATCCCGTATCCTGGGCGAACGATGTGGGCATTTTCGAGGCCAGGGATGGACCGGACGACCATCCACTGAACGTCTTCGGGAAGGGAGGTGAAAATCCCCTGGGCGTAGACCTCGTTGGTGTCCTCTCCTTCGGGTTCGATGAAGATGAGGTGCTGGTCTCGTTCGGGGAACCGGTAGACCTTGTCTTCGATGGAGGGGCACTCACGGACGGGAGAACTCTCCGAAACCGCGTAGAGGAGGGGTGAACGGTGGAAATTGGCCCTGATGATGTCGCAAGTCACTTTCGTCGTTCGGGTGATGAACACCGACTGTCCTTCGTAGACACGGGGAACACTGTCGTAGGAAAAGCAGAGTGGTTCCTCGTCGCTTTTTTGTTCCTCCATTCTGGAGAAATCTACTGTCCTTCGGTCAAGCCGTGGGGGGGTACAGGTGTTCAGTCTCCCGAGTTGCAGTCCGAGTCTCCTCAGTGCTTGGCTGAGGGCCTGGGCAGGGAACTCCCCCCGGCGACCTGCAGGGTACGAGAGCTCTCCGATGCGGATGACGCCGTTGAGAAACGTTCCAGCACAGATTACAACCGCTTTGGCGAGAAAATCCGTTCCGTGCTTGACCCGAACTCCCTTCACCGAACCGTTTCTTTCAAGGAGGATGTCCTCAACTTCTCCCTCAAAGAGAAAAAGGTTTGGCAGCGCTTCGAGGTACCGTCGCATGGTGAGACTGTAGAGGTCCCGCTTCGTCTGGGCCCGAAGCGTCTGGACCGCGGGTCCCTTGCCAGTGTTGACCCGCTTGATATGGATGGTGCACTCATCTGTGACCCTGGCCATGAGTCCCCCCAAGGCGTCAACTTCACGAACCACGTGGCCCTTCCCCGGGCCACCGATGGCAGGGTTGCAGGGCATAAGGGCAATGTGGTGGATGGACATGGTGATAAGGAGTGTCCTGAGTCCCATTTTTGCCGCAGCACAGGCCGCTTCACATCCGGCGTGTCCTCCGCCAACAACGATAACGTCATAGATTCTGGACATACTCCGCCTTTCCTCCCTCAGAAAAGATGGTGGCGAGGTGGGTCAGTTGGTCTCTGAGCCTTTCCCAGCGCATGGGGAGCCGACATCTCCAGTTCGGGTACTCCTCAACGGTCCCCGGGAGGTTCACCTGGGTGGTGCTCTCAAGAAGGTCGTCGAGGCTCACCGAGACAACCCGGGAGGGCGTTGCAGCGAGAAACCGAAGAAGGGCAAAAAGCAACGCCTGTGGTGTGGGATTGTCTTCCTGGAGAAAACCCCACTCCCGGAGTGTTTTCAGGCATTCCTCCAGGAAGCGTTTCCGATCCTCAAGGAGCACGGTAGCCTCCTCGGGCGTGAAGATCCCCAGGTCCTTCCGGAGAAGGATGTCTTTTCCCTCGAGGAATGCCAGAAGAGGTGGCATGTCGTGGGTGTTTAGGGTGGCGTAACTCTCCCTGGGGTACTCCCGGNGGTGGCGTGGTGACGAACCTTCCCGNTCAAAGTAGAACACCCGGGTTGAGAGGATGGAGGACCTTCTCAGGGCACTGCGCAAAAAACGCGGGACAGTTCCCAGGTCTTCACCGATGAGCACAACCTCGTTCTTCACGCTTTCCAGGGTAAGGATGGCGAGAAGCTCTCGGAAGGGATACTGAACGTATGTTCCCTCAGAAGGTTTGCCATCTTCGGGAATCCAGAAAAGCCTCTTAAGCCCCATGATGTGGTCAAGGCGCACAAAACGGGCAAAGCGCATATTGTCCCGGAGAAGAGCAATGAAATCGGCATAATGGTTTTCTCGAATCTTCCAGGGAGAGAAGGGGTGGAATCCCCAGTTCTGTCCCTCGGGAGAAAAGTCGTCAGGAGGTGCTCCTACGGTGAAATGGAAGACCAGTCTTTCCTGGCAGAGCCAGCTCTCAATCCCTGATGGTGCACAACCCACCGGGATGTCGAAACAGAGGATACGGTGTTTTTCTGTGATGCGCTCCAGGAAGCGGTCCATGAGCCATTCAAGGAAAGCAAAATAGAGGACGTCCTGCTCGTGAGCCTGGAAAAATTCCCTTAGAGCTTTCTCGTTCCTTTCCCGAAAGGGAGCGGACCACTTCCGCCAGTCCAGCCCTGCTTCAGAGGCAATAGCCTGGTACAGCGATGCCCAGATCACCCGGTCTTTTTCGCGATCCAAGAAACTCTGGAATTCTCCCCAGAGGGCGGCAAAGGTTTCCGTTCGCTTCTCAAAGAAGTGCCGGAAAACCTTCCGGAGGAAGCGGTCTTTTTCCCGCCAGACCAGTTCGTAGTCGATGAGGTTTCCCGAGGGGTTGGGATCCGGAGGAAGGGGAAGGGAGAACCCCGGAAAGAGCGAGAGGACCTCATCAAGGGGGAGGTAAATGGGGTCAAAGAGTCGCCGCGAGGAGGCAGAATAGGGACTGATTCCCTGGGGACCATCCTTGGGCACAAGGTGGAGAGGAAGAAGACCCAGGAAGCGTCCTCCAGAATGTACCACAAGATCCTGAAGGTCCCGTAAATCCCTGAGATCCCCAATGCCCTGGTTCCTCCCTGTGGCCAGGGCAAAGAGTGCTCCGTGAATGCCCCAGACTCTCTCAGGAGGAAGGTAGGCCTTTACGGGAGAGAAGATGAGCAGCGACGAGAATTCTCCGTTCGAAGAAGCGATGGTGAGGTTGTAGTACCCCCATGGGCATTCCGGGGGGAGGAGTACAGAGAGGACAGGGGAGGTAACGCGTGAGCGGAACACCACTTCTCCCTGCTCGTTGCTGATGCGTGCCTCCCCACCGACAGATGGAAGAGGTACCCGAAGTTTTTCTGTTCTTTTCCTCAGAACGCGAACCGCAAAATCAAGAGCGCTCTTTTTTGCTCTCGCTAAAGCAGCAGCCTCGCGCAGTCCTTCTGGAGAGAAGTCCTCAACCCCTATTGCCCGTAGAAGCGCCACAAGGGTCTTTTGGGGGACTTGAATCCTCTCCCCCCGAATGTTCCGGTACTCTGTGGCGATTCCGTATATTGAGGCAAGGGTTTTGAGGTGCTCTTCTTGCATCATGGTCCTTTCCTGGTGATTTTTTGGAGATTATTATATAGGGGAGCAGGGAGAAAGGAAAGGAGAAGTGGAAATGAGCATTCGAGAGCGGCTTGCTGAGCTTGGGTACATCTTGCCCCCTCCACCAAGGCCCGTGGGGGCGTATGCTCCTGGCCTTCTTGTGGGGGAATTCGTATGGACTTCAGGACAGCTCCCTTTCTGGCAGGGAGAACTCCGTTACCGGGGAAGGCTTGGGGAGGAACTCACAGTTGCGGAGGGGTATGAGGCGGCGAAGCTCTGTGTCCTCAACTGCCTGAGCGTGGTGGAGGATATCGTGGGAACCTTGGAGGAAATAGAGCAGGTTGTAAAGCTCACCGGATTCGTGGCTTCGGGTGAGGGGTTCACCGAGCAGCCCAGGGTCCTCAACGGTGCTTCAGACCTCCTCCTGGCGCTCTTTGGCGAGAGGGGGAAGCACGCCCGTTCTGCCGTGGGAGTGCAGGGACTTCCGCTTGGGGCACCGGTTGAGGTGGAGCTCGTCGTTAAAGTTCGGAGCGTTCGCTGATGGGCCGAATTCTTTATTCCAAAAAACCCTTGACACTGCCTTGTCCTTTGGGTATATTTATGCTCGCGCAAAGGGCGTTCTTGCCGGTGTAGCTCAGCTGGTAGAGCAGCTGACTTGTAATCAGCAGGTCGTCCGTTCGAGTCGGATCACCGGCTCCAGTGTGTGGGGAGGTGCCTGAGTGGCCAAAAGGAGCGGACTGTAGATCCGTCGGCTGAATAGCCTACGTAGGTTCGAATCCTACCCTCCCCACCAGAATAGAAGCCTGCGTAGCTCAGTGGTAGAGCGCACCCTTGGTAAGGGTGAGGTCACCGGTTCGATCCCGGTCGTAGGCTCCACTTTTCTTTTTTAGAGAGATTACTACAAGGAGGATACCCTATGGCCAAGCAGAAGTTCGAAAGGAAAAAGCCCCATATTAACGTCGGTACCATTGGACACGTGGACCACGGGAAGACCACCCTCACCGCTGCCATCACCCTGGTCCTCTCCAAGCACGGCCTTGCCAAGTACACCCCCTTTGAACAGATTGACAAAGCCCCCGAGGAGCGGGAGCGGGGGATCACCATCGCCATTGCCCACGTGGAGTACGAGACGGAGAAACGCCACTACGCCCACATCGACTGCCCCGGGCATGCCGACTACGTGAAGAACATGATCACCGGTGCAGCCCAGATGGATGGAGCAGTCCTTGTGGTCTCCGCCGCCGATGGTCCCATGCCCCAGACCCGGGAGCACATTCTCCTCTCCCGTCAGGTTGGCGTCCCCTACATCATCGTCTTCCTCAATAAAGTCGACATGGTCGATGACCCGGAGCTCTTAGAGCTCGTGGAGATGGAAGTCCGGGACCTCCTCAACCGCTACGAGTTCCCCGGAGACGAGGTTCCCGTCATCACCGGCAGTGCCCTGAAAGCCTTAGAGTGCGGCTGCGGGAAGCGGGAGTGCCAGTGGTGCGGAGGGATCTGGAACCTCCTCGACGCCATGGACAACTACTTCCCCCTCCCAGTCCGGGAACTCGACAAGCCCTTCCTCATGCCCATTGAGGACGTCTTCTCCATCACCGGGAGAGGCACCGTGGTCACCGGGAGAGTGGAGCGGGGGACGCTGAAGCTCGGGGATCCTGTAGAGATCGTGGGGCTCTCCCATGAGATCAAGAAGACCGTGGTCACCGGCATTGAGATGTTCCGCAAGGTCCTCGATGAGGCCCAGGCCGGGGACAACATTGGCGTGCTCTTGCGGGGTATTGAGAAGAAAGAGGTGGAGCGGGGCCAGGTCCTGGCAGCTCCCGGAACCATCACCCCCCACACCCACTTCAAGGCCGAGGTCTACGTCCTCACCAAAGAAGAAGGTGGCCGACACACCCCCTTCTTCAGTGGCTACCGTCCCCAGTTCTACTTCCGGACTACCGACGTCACCGGAGAGATCAAGCTCCCCCAGGGAGTGGAGATGGTCATGCCCGGAGACAACGCCAACCTCGAGGTGAAGCTCATCTACCCTGTAGCCATGGAGAAGGGCTTGCGCTTCGCCATCCGTGAGGGAGGAAGAACGGTTGGTGCCGGAGTGGTTACGGAAATCATTGAGTAGGAGGGTTTAAGCAGTGTCGGAAACCATCACTTTTGAATGCACGGAGTGTAAACGGAGGAATTACCAGGGAAGCAAGAACAAGAGCAAAAAGACCGGGCGTCTGGAATTCCGAAAATACTGTCCTTTCTGTCGCAAACACACCTTGCACCGCGAGGTGCGTTGAGGTATACTAAGGACGTGCAGGTCCGTAGCTCTAACGGCCAGAGCACCGGATTCCAAATCCGGGGGTTGCAGGTTCGAATCCTGCCGGGCCTGCCAGTTTTTTTAAGGGCTTTAGCCACCTGGTCATTCTGAAAAACCCCGCTTTGACGGCTGCGCTACGTAACTCTCTTTGCAACTCGGTAAAGCCTTTCCCAGGTTCTCGGAGAGTCCACCCTCCGTCGCGTTGCCCAGGAGCTTGTCCCCACCGTGCGAGAGAACGTCGCCATCGGCTGGACACCGTCCGTGAATCCACACGGGCGAACCTGTGGTCCTGGTGAAACACACCCTTTGCGAGGATAACTCCTCTCTCCGTGATTCGCCGGGGTAGGCCGTGCCGAGCTCAGCACCAGAGGTTTCGAAAGCCTGTGAAGTTCCTCTGCACAAGGGAGCAGGCTCACAGAACTCTCAGGCCAGCGAGAGAGGTCACGCTTCTGTGCTTTCCCTAAATGCAACAAAAGCGTAAAGAGCGCGTTCCTTTCGCTTTCGGGGATCTTTCCCGAGAAAACGTAACGCACCACCCCCTGGGCATCGACGACGAGAACATTGCTCAGATCGGGATGAAGACCGAAGTCGCGACGCATTTTCCCGCTCCAGTCGGCATAGATGGTGATACCGTATCTTCGAGCGTTTTCCCTAATCTTCCGTTTCCAGATAGTTCGAGTGAAGAAATTGGCGCTTGAGGCATCAATGATCTGGAGAATCTGGAGGTCCTCAAAGAGTGAGGGATGCGTGTTGCGGAAATCCACAAGGGCGTACTTGAGGTCGTTGTTGGAGGAAGCAGTGAAACGGGTGTCGTAGAAAATCACGCTTAGTTTTCCCAGAAGCTGCTCCCGGCCAAGGGGTTCCCCCTCGGGAGAGACGACCGTGAAGGAAGGAACCGCGCTTCCTATCTCAAGCGACCGTGCCGAGATTGTGAAAATCCCAAGGATAAGCATGACGGACAGTGAGGTACTGGCCTGAAAGCTCCGCATTCTTCAACCCTCCCGGGAGTTTTTTTTAAGGATGTACAACTGGGGACCGGTAGAGTTATTCCCAGAATACCGCTTTCTGAGTGCGATCCGACCCTGGAAGCCGTGGGAGCCTTTTCGGTGACGCCGGATGCTCTCGAAAAACCCTGGTTATCTGCTGAGTTTCCTCCGTTGTTCTCTTGACGGAAAGGCCCTGAGATGGTATAAAATACGCAAAGTGAAAAGTGGCAAGAAGCGATGATG
>JGI24721J44947_10005236_pt1 | contig 17801 bp, 15 predicted proteins | sample YelNatPaOPGAMG01_FD_44947 | JGI IMG/M metagenome (IMG submission 44947) | reverse complement strand
TAAAGGGCAACCTTTAAAGAAAACAGTAGTCCGAATTCCTGGACCATCATGTAGAGAGAATCTTTGAATATCAAAGATAACGCCAGTAGTCATAAGATACCTAACATATATATACCTAGGATAAAAAATAAAATAGCGGTTAGAGCTTTAGTAAAAACGAGGTTTTTTAAAAAGAAATTATTTATCTGCTTTGAAGAAACCCAGAAAGAAGAAGCTAATACTATTACTAATAGAGGGATAATAAACATAATATTGTAACTAAAAAGATATAGTAAAAATTGGCCTTTGACCTGGTCCTTAATAAGAGATACTACTGGAAGATATATCTGTCCTGTACACGCAAATTCTATAAAAGAGGTCAGAGATCCTATTGCTGCACCAGTAATAAATTTAAAATCTACAGGATGGGCAGTATAAAATCTAATAATATTGTGAGTTTCTATCTTAAACCGTCTAGGTAGCTGAAGCTTTACTCTACTTTCTTCGCCTCTTTTTATATAATAAATATCTATCAAACTTAGAACTCCAAAGATTAACAAGATAGTTCCCAAAATAATATAGAACCATCTAAGCATAGAAGCAAATACCATATTCTGCATAAGTTGAAACAGCCCAACTCCTATTCCAAAGTAAACAATAAATGTCCCAATTGTAAAACCTGAGCCAATAGAAAAAATATCCCTTTTTATTCTCCTGGTAACTGATAGGAAAGAGATAAGGAATATTAACAGGGTTAAAGAACATGGATTTATTCCATCTACTAGCCCACTTACCAAAACTATAGGGAAGAGATGTTCTCCTAAAGCAAGGACTATAAAAAATTTCACCTTTTTAAAAAATAATCCTATCCTATCGTTTAAAGACTCATCTCCTTGCCTCTCTTTTAAAGTAGACTGTAACAGAGAGAGTAGATTTTCCTTAATCTCTTTATAGCCTATAAAGAGTTCTTTCCCTATAAATACTGCAGGAACTCTTCCAAATTGCGATTTATCCTTTAAGTAAACCTCGTCAAGCATCTCTCTTATTTCTTTTACTTTAGGATTAGACATATCTCTTTCAGCTAATTCAAAATAAGGGTAATTTGCAACTAAAGCTTTAAGAAAAATAGATGTTTTACTACATTCAGGGTCATCTTCATAATAAAAATAAGATATGTCTATCTTATCTCTCAAAAAAGCTGGAGGAGGACAGTTTAAACATTCACCAAAAGAAGCTGCTTCTATATGAAAACTAAACATGGACAAGAAGATGACAGCAATTATCACTGTAATTATGTAAGATCTATCTCTCATATAGAAAGCAACTTACCTCATGGTTTTCGTTAAGAGCCTTTAATTCAGGAGTTTTTTCTTTACAGATATCCATTCTTTCTGAACACCTAGAGAAAAACGGGCAACCTACTCCCATCTGGTCACCAACTTCTTCATAAGAGTATTTTATTTCTTCAGATAATAAAACCTTCTTTTCAGGATCAGGTGGCAAAAGAGCTTTCATTAAGAGTTTCGTATATGGATGATAGGGCTCCTTTAATATCTCCTCCGTTTCTCCTTTTTCCATTATCTTTCCCCTATATAAAATAACAACCTTTTCTCCAAGATAATAGGAAGAAGACAAATCATGAGTAATAAACAGACAAGACATTCCATATTTCTGTTTAAAATCTAAAAGAATATTCAAGAAAAGAACTCTAAGAGCTACATCTATCATAGATATAGGTTCATCAGCTACTATGAGCCTGGGTCTTAGAAGATACAGACGTGCAAGCATTATTCTCTGTCTTTCTCCTCCACTTAACTGATGAGGATATCTACCAAGAATCTCATTTGGTCTAAGTCCAATTGCCTCAAGGGATTCTGCAATTAGTCTTTTAGCCTCCTCTCTACTGGAAGCCAGCTTAAATTTTCTTACTGTATTTTCTAATACCCTATCCACTCTATAAAACGGATTGTATATCCCGTATGGGTCCTGGAAGACAGCTTGTATTTGTCTTCTATACTCTGCCCATTCTTGATGAGTAAGAGAAGTTATATCCTTTCCTCTAAACAAAATCCTGCCTGTTGTAGGAGGAAGTAGACCTAAAATAATCCTGGCAAAAGTAGTCTTTCCACTCCCACTTTCACCTACGATAGAAATAATATCCGGTTTCTCTTCTGAAAAAGAGAGGTTCATTTTCTCTAGGGCCCTAGTAGTTTTACCTCTCCTATGGACAAAAATTTTTGAAATATCTATCGCTTCAAGTAATTGGGTCATTATTCTGCACCTCCATAAAGGAAACACGCTACATATCTTTCATCATTATACCTAGTTATAGGGGGTTCTTTAATCTTACATTCTTCTTTTACCTGAGGACATCTAGGATGGAAGCGACAACCGGTAGGCCAATTTGTAGAACTAGGAGCTATTCCAGATATACCTTCTAGCCTCTTCTTCTTGTCATAGTCTATAGATGGAATAGAAGATAATAGCCCACGAGTATAGGGATGAAGTGGATTTTTAAATATCTCACTTGTCTTTCCAACCTCTACAATCTTTCCAGCATACATCACTGCTATTCTATCTGCCATTTGAGCATGAACAGCCATATCATGAGTTACAAGAAGTAAAGAGGCATTTATATCTTTAGAGACTACCCATAAAGTATAGAGGACAGAGAGTTGGCTAACTACGTCAAGGGCAGTAGTAGGCTCATCAGCTATTATTAGTTCAGGCTGTAAAGCCAAAGACATCGCTATAATTACACGTTGCTTCATTCCCCCACTCAATTCATGAGGGTACATATTTAAAACACTTGAAGGTAAATTTACTGCATTTAGGATATCTGGCAATAAAGACATCGCTTCTTCTTTATTCTTCTGAGAATGTTCTATTATAGTATCCACCATTTGATCGCCTATTTTCATAACCGGATTTAAAGAATTCATAGAACCCTGAGGAATATAGCTTATATGTTTCCATCTGATATCTCTTAATTCTTCCTCTGAAAGAGCTAAAAGATCTACACTCTTATATTTACCATCCTCTTTATATGAGAAATTTACGCTTCCTCCCGGTATATACACAGAAGACCTAATAAGCCTAGTTATTCCACTTATTAGTGTAGACTTACCAGAACCAGACTCTCCTGCTACTCCAAATACTTCTCCTGGGTAGACAAAAAAAGAGACCCCATCAACTGCCTTAGAAATACCAGTTACATTCCTGTAGTAGACTTTCAAATCATTTATCTCTAAAAGTTTATCCATAAATTCTCCCTCTCTTTACTGTCTTCTTACTCTAGGATTATAAGTTGCCTCTAATCCCATATTTATAAGCTGAACTCCTACAAACAATAGGACTAAAACTAATATAGGAGGAAGTATAAGATTCCACATGCCTTGGCTCAGAGCACCCCAACCTATCGCCAAATTAATCATCATTCCTAATGTAGTTATTCCAGACGGTCCTAATCCGAGCACCTCTAGTCCAGTAGCAGCAACCATTGCTCCAACAATACTTCCTGCTAAACTTACCCCCAAAAAAGGGAGAAGGTTAGGTAAGATTTCTGTGAATATTACTTCATAATCCTTCATATTGTTAAGTTTAGCAAGATCTACATAAGGAGACTCTCTTAGACTCATTACCTGTGACCTTATTACTCTTGAAGAATATGGCCAGCTAAATATAGCAAGTATAATACCCATAGTGAGGATATTGAGGGTTTTTACATATGCAGATAGTACCATAAGTATTGGCAAAGATGGTATCACAAGTAGTGCATCTGTAAAGGTGCGAAGAATTGTATCTGAGCTTCCCCCTTTATATCCAGCGGTAAAACCAACAACTATACCTATAAATGTAGAGAAAATTCCTGCAAGAGCTCCTATCACTAGAGAATATCTAGTACTTAAAAGAGTGATTGCCAAAACATCTCTTCCAAAACGGTCAGTTCCCAATGGATGCTCTAAAGAAGGCGGCTCATACATAGGAAAAAGAGAAATATTTAATGGGTTATGGTTCCCAATAATAGCTTTATTTAAAAATGGCTGAAATATAGCAATAGAAACAATAAAAAGGACTATAAACATTCCTAATAAAAGTTTGGGGTCTAAATTAGATGTCCTTGTTTTCATAGTTTCTCTCCTTTATCTTGCACGAATTCGAGGGTCTATTAAAGGTAATATCAAGTCTATAATAAGATTAGCAGTCAAAACTGCTACTATAGATAAAATCACTATTCCTTGGATAAGATTATAGTCTAAAATTCCTATAGCATTAGCCATTAATCTGCCTATTCCTGGGTAGTTAAATACCCATTCTACTATATATGCTCCGTTCATAATGAAACCTAAAGAGATAGCTAATCCTGTTATTTGAGGTAATAAAGCATTCCTCATAACATATTGTCTTAGTACTGTAGAGGGTTTTAATCCTTTTGCTTCCGCAAAGATAAGATAGTCTTCCCCAAGAATTGATATCACTAGAGCTCTAGTAGATATAATCCATCCCATAGCAGTAGTTAAAATGATAGAAAGAGAAGGTAAGAGACCATGCTTTATCACACTAAATATAAACTCCAAGTTAAATCCAGGGGTAAGAAATGGATTATAAGCCCCTGAACTTGGTAAAACCATAATAGTGTATGCTAAAAAGAACACTAGGATTAAAGCAAAAAAATACTGGGGAACTTGAGAAAAGAAGATGGCTAAAGCAGTAACTATCTTTGAAGCAAGTAGGTCTCTTTTCCATCCTACAAGAGTTCCTATTAATATTCCTATTGCCCAAGATATTAATAAGGAAAGTCCTAATAAACCTATAGTCCAAGGGAGAGAGGTAATTATTAAATTTTGAGCAGGTGTAGGAAAAGCAGTGAGAGATGGACCAAGATTTCCTCTTAAAACATTTTTAGTGTATCTTATATACTGGGTAAATAGGCTTCCATTTAATCCGAACATCTCTTGATACTTCTCTACAACATTTTCTCCTCCTTGAACCACTATAGTCGAATACCTCTGTTGCATGCTAAGTATAAAAGCTCCTATAGGATTCCCAGGAATCAATCTGAAAAAGAAAAACGTAGCAGTAAAAGTGACAAAAATAGTTAAAAGGTATGTAATAAACCTCTTAACTACATAATTACTAAAGATCTTTGTTATCATCTTTCTCCTCCATAAAGTATTAACAAGGGGGTTCTTATATACTATAGAACCCCCTTGTTAAGTTTAAAACATACCTTACTTAACTGGTTTTAGATTAAATGTAACAAATAAGAAATGACCCCACCAAGTAAACGGTACTGTATACATATTATCTGCGGTAGGCCAACCCTTCCAATAAGTCTGATTCCAATCCATAGTATATATTGTTTGAATTACTGGGGTAGCAGGAAGGTCCTTCATATATTCTTCAAGAGCTTGGGAATAATACTTATCAGCAAGTTTAGTATCTGGATTAACCTTTGCTAACATTGTTACAATCTTATCTAAGTCCTTATCTTTAAGCCTTACCCAGTTGCCTCTTACAGCTCTTTCTCCTATAGGCATTACACGGTCACTAGTAAGGTCTCTATATAGATTATATGGGTCAGTACCAGCACCGCATAACCAGTGGGAAGTAAGATCAAACTTACCTGTTGAAGTATATTCATCAAATACTGGTGATTCTAAATGTTTTACATTCAATTTAACTCCTATTTTTTCTGCTTCTCTTGACATATCTAAGGCAATTTGATACTCATAATTAGCAGGAAGAGTTGGAGTTATGATATCTAGACTTAATGGCTTTCCATCAGGACCAACCCTTACCCCTCCTGGCCCCATCTTATACCCAGCTTCATCTAATAACTTGGCAGCTTTCCCTGGATCAAACGTAAGGTCATATTTTTCTAAAACAGATTTATCTACAAATCTCTCCATATATTTATAAGCTGCCCAAGGATATTTGGCTGGTGTTGTCTCCGGTAACCAGAGAGTCTTTGCAATCTTCTCTCTATTAACCAAATAAGATAGTGCCCATCTTACTCTAGGATCTGCAGTAGGTCCAGATGCACAGTTAAACCATATTCCTCTAGGACAAGGGTCCAAAAATGGAGCAATTATCACGTTAGGATTCTTCTTCATCGCTACTTCCATTTGAGTATAATCTATATTATGAGCATGGTCTATTACATTATTTATTATATCCTGTAAGTCAGCATCTGGAGGTGGAGAAGTCCTATATACCACATACTTAGGTCCAGGGAAGTATCCTAACTTCTTACCCCAATAATCATCTCTACGTTCCCAAATAAACATCGTTAAAGCAGGAATTACTTGCTTTAATTTATACGGTCCAGTTGTAACTGGAGGATTATTCTTAAATGTTAACGGATCCTTTCCCTCCCAGATATGTTTAGGNACGATAGGAGTAGCTGTACATATAAAGTTAACAAATCTGTAGTGAAATCTTGGATTCGGTANTTTAAGATCAAATACAACAGTATACTCATCTTTTGCTTTTACACTAGCTACTTCTTGTTTCCAGTTTTCTCCTCCAAATTCAGGGTGTGACATAATCATATTTACAGTAAATACTACATCATCAGCAGTAAATGGCTTCCCATCATTCCAAGTAACACCACGCCTCAATGTTATTTCGCATCTCTTAAANTCATTAGAATAAAGATANTTTGTAGCTAACCATGGGACTATTTTCCCAGTAGCAAGATTAGCATACCAAAGATATTCAGTAGCTAACTGCCAAAACCCCACAGCAAATTCCACCCCATTAGGGATAAAGTAGTTAAAACTGTCAAAGATTCTAAATGTGGCTGTATCTTCCATAAATAAGGTTTCATTTCTTGGGACTGGAAGTTGTTGTGCTCCAACTGGTCCTATCACAAATGTTAAACATACAAAAAACGCTAGAAGACTTACTAGTCCTCTCTTAATCATATCTTTCCTCCTTCTTATACAATTTGTAGATTTTCGGAAACTCTAAAACCTCTTACAATCTCACTTTCTAGATAACAATCCCTTACTTTACTCTCTTCTGGAAAACCCTGTAGGACTGCTATCTAAAGCTACCCTTTCAGGTCAACTAGACTGAAATGCCTCTCAAACTCTCAAGACTACCATATTCCTCCTTCCACTCACCACTCTCCTTTCATTTACGTAAATCTTCAAACCCTTTAGCATTACTTCTACTTATAACCTACTCCTGTAACTCAATTCCATCTATATTTTATCCCTCCCTAGAAAGTTGTCAAGGAGATTCCGATCTAACAGTAACACCATATCTCTCCCTAGTCCCTCTCGATTATCTTTCTAAAAATTAGAATATCTAATTGAAGGAGGCTAGGGATTCCATAAAGAAGTTCCTCTCACAAGATTGTATAAAATTGACAAAATGATTTTATAAAAATATAATATAAAATATAAAAATTTAAAAGTGGAGGATAAAAAATGAAAAAAATATGGAATAAAGATTTAATATTTCTTCTTTTAGGCCAATCTATATCAAGACTGGGAGACAGTGCTCATTATATAGCTCTTATGTGGTTTATCCTTGAAAAAACAGGATCGAGTGCCGTTATGGGGACTCTATCTGCCCTTGCTTATATTCCCTCTCTTGTGTTAGGTCCATTTGCAGGAATAGTTGCTGATAGATATTCCAGAAAGAAGATTATTTTTCTTACTGATCTTCTTAGAGGTATTATTGTTTCTCTTCTTGCCCTTTTCTTTTTTACCAGGGGATTAACTATTTCAGATATATTTGTTCTTACAATTCTTCTTGGAACTTCTTCAGCCTTTTTCAATCCTTGTATCCCTTCATCGCTTCCAGAAATGGTAGATACAGAAAATCTCCCTAAAGCGAATTCTCTCTTTTCAATAGCAGGAAGAATTACAGATATAATAGGTCCATCCATAGGTGGAATAATCTATAAAATTCTAAGTGCAGGATGGCTTTTTACCTTTAATGCTATCTCTTTTTTTATCTCCGCCATTTTTACTCTTTTTATAAAGATTCCTCAGAGATATAAAGAAGGGAAAATAAATGTCACATTAGATATAAAAGAGATTCTATTAAGGGTAAAAGAAGATGAGAATCTAAAGATGCTTGGTATAACAGCAGCAGTCCTTAACTTTTTCTATGTCCCATATTTTATCCTTCTTCCCATATATATAAAAAATTATCTCCATCTTGATGCCTCTATATATGGATTTGTCCTTGGCTCAGGAGGAGTAGGTAGCTTGGTAGGTCTTCTTCTTACATCCTCNATATCTTTTTCAGGGGATAAGAGATATCATCTCTTTAGGTTCTCACTTATGGGACAAGGGATTTTTTGTGGCTTACTTGCCCTCCCATTAAATAGCCTCCAACTTATCTTTGTGTTCTTTATCATTCAACTTTTAAATATATTTGTGAATATATACTTAAACACTACTCTTCAGCTAATGGTTCCAAGCGAGGAAAGAGGAAGATTTTTTGGAATTTTAGGACTCTTTACAGGCGGACTTATGCCTATTTCTATGAGTTTGTCAGGTATCATAGCAGAATTTGTAAGAATCCCTATAATTTTTACCTTCTGTACTGGTATTATTTTATATGTTAGCTGGAGGATAATAAACTTGAGGTCCTTAAAGAGATTTTTTATCCTTGATTCATAAGGTAGAAGAAGTGATTACATCAGATTGGCTTCTATCAGAAATCCTAGATCTGAGAAGATGCTTTCATAGTCTCCCACCTTCACAATCTCCTTACTCTCTCCCAGCACATATATCTTCTCTGCTATGTCTGGGATTATCTTTAGGTCATGGGTAGCAGTTATAATCGTCTTATTCTCATTACGAAATCTTTTAATAAACTCTAATAACTCCCTAACACTTCTTGGGTCCAGGCCATTAGTTGGTTCATCTAATAGAAGAACAGTAGGTTCTATGACTAGCAGACTTGCTAAAGCTACCTTCTTCTTTTCTCCCTCACTCAATTGATAAGGGGATAAACCTAACAGGTGTGAGATACGAAAAAATTCTGCAGTTTCTCGTATCTTTTCTTTTATCATATCGGAGTCAATTCCAAGCTGAATAAGACCAAACGCTATTTCATCCTCAACAGTAGGAGAAAAGAGTTGGGCATTCACATCCTGAAAGAGCAGTACAACATTCTTTCTAAAAAATCTATTAAAGTTGGGGTCATCAAAGCTTTTCTCTGTTATCTTCCTTCCAAATGCGTATATAGAACCTTTAGATGGAAAGATGAGACCATCTAACATCTTTAATAGGGTCGTTTTCCCCGATCCGTTTGCCCCAATTACAGCGATACTTTCGCCCTTCTGAATCTCTAGGCTTATAGACATAAGGGCAAATCTATGATTTAGATAGGAATAACTTACATCATCAAGTTTAAATATCAGTCTCTGGTCTAATTCTTTCAATAGCTCGACTTGTTACCTCCTTCATTATCTCCTGTATAGGTAATCCTGTCCTCTCGGCAAGAATCTTACAGTCATCATATTCTGGCATTACCTTTGGTCTGCCATTCAGGTAAGAAATCTTCGCNTTGGCTTTTCCCCAAGGGGTGTCAACATCTATCATCTCTCTTGGTAACATAATCTTTTCTACCTCATACATCCTGACTCCAATCGACGTTGTCTCACTAAATATTATCTCTATAAGCCTGCTTATTGCGTACTTTGGAGAGATAANAGTAAGTTTCACTGCAGGTCTAGACTTCTTCATATATATTGGGGTAAAGAAGACATCAAGCGCCCCAGCATTGAAAAGTCTCTCCATAATGTATCCATAAACCTGGGGGTTCATATCATCTATATTTACATCTATAATTGTATTTGTTTCCCTTTGTGTTTCATAATAGGGTTCACCCATAATAGCTCTTACCATATTTGGTATAGGAAATTCCTTCTTGCCAGCTCCATACCCTATTCTCTCTACAGTAATAAATGGGATCTCTCCAAACCTGGAGGTAATGGTAGAGATGATTCCTGCTCCTGTTGGTGTAACCAGTTCTCCTTTCATACCGTTAGAGTATACTGGAACACCCTTTAGTAACTCTATCGTGGCAGGAGCAGGGACAGGAAGCCTCCCGTGGGCAGTCTCAATGAAACCTTCTCCTAAAGGTAGAGCTGAACTGTATATCATTTCAATTCCAAGGAGTTTTAGTCCTAAGACACTTCCTACTACATCTATTATGGTATCTATTCCTGCCAGTTCATGAAGATGAACCTCTTCTATACTTTCACCATGGATCTTAGCCTCAGCAGATGCAATCTTATACAGGATATTAAGGCTTTTCTCCTTTGTCTCTTCATCAAGCTCACTTTTTTCTATCATTTCTAATATATCCTTTGCGTGTCTATGGGTAACATTATCCTCTACTATTACATCAACGTTCGTTCCAGTTAAAGCCCCTTTTTTCACCCTTGAAACTTCTATCCTGTAGCCCTTGAGATTAAGTCTCCCTATCTCCCTCTCCCAGATGTCTTTATCAAGTCCAAGGTCGAAAAGGACACCGAGGAGCATATCTCCGCTTATTCCATTGAAACAATCCAAATATATAGCCTTCATATTACTCTCCTTTCATATGATTTATCATACTTGCAAGATAACCTGCTCCAAATCCATTATCTATATTTACTACTGATAAGCCTGGCACACAGCTATTCAGCATAGTCAGAAGTGCAGATAAACCTCTGAAGTTGGCTCCATATCCAACACTTGTAGGAACCCCAATGACAGGTTTGTTCACAAGTCCGGCTACCACACTAGGAAGTGCCCCCTCCATTCCGGCTACTGCAATTATTACATTTGCTTTTCTTATCCTCTCTAAGCCATCAAGCAATCTATGTAACCCTGCTACCCCTACATCGTAGATTCTCTCTACATAGTTCCCCATAATAACTGCTGTTTCTACTGCTTCCTCCGCTATTGGAAGGTCTGCAGTACCTGCACTTATAACTGTTATATGACCTATAAGGTCTATCTGAGACCTTGATATACTAATAGTTTTAGCTAATTCATTGTATCTAGCCTCAGGGATATCCGCCACTATCCTCTTGAATATCTCTTCTTCTGCCCTAGTAGCTAGGACATTAGAATTTCTAAAAGCTAGCTTCTTTATTATCTCCACTGATTGTTCTACTGTTTTCCCCTGACAGAAGACCACCTCTGGGAATCCTTTTCTTAAGGCTCTATGATGGTCCAGACGAGCATATCCCAGGTCTTCATAGGGAAGAAGTGTAAGTTTTTCTATTGCCTCCTCTATATCTATATTTCCTTTCTTCAGGTTTAGCAACAATTCTTTAAGTGTATCCCTATTCATAGAACTCCTTTCTCTATACCTATATTCATACTTCCGGTTTTATATCCTTCTAGGTCCATAGTAATATAAGAATAACCTATCTCTTTTAAATATTTTACTATATCCTCTCTAGATTTTAGTAGTCTCTCCATATCTTCAGGTAGGACCTCTATCTTGGCAAGATTCCCAAAGTGTCTTAGCCGTACCTGTCTGAATCCTAATCTTCGTAAGGTATTCTCTCCTTTATCTATCTGCAATAGTATATTCTGAGTGAGCCTTTCTCCATAAGGCACTCTAGTTGCTAGACAAGCTAGGGCAGGCTTATCCCAGGTACGAAGACCAAGTTCTTTTGATAACCTTCTTATCTCCAGTTTTGTAAGATCAGCCTCTTTTAATGGACTTACTATACCAAGTTCTTCTAGAGCCCTCATCCCCGGTCTATAATCAGTAACATCATCAGCGTTTGAACCATCTGCTATAGTATCTATATCATACCTTTTAGCTACCTCCTTTATAATAGAAAAAACCCTTATCTTACAGTAATAACACCTATCTGGAGGATTACTGGCTATCTTCTCGTCGCTTAGAACATCGATATCTATTATCTCCTGCTTTACACCTATCTCATCTGCCAGGACTCTTGACTCTTCTATCTCCCATCTAGGATGAATTTGCCCCATTACCGTAACAGCTATTACATTATCCCTCAGTACCATACTGGCTATCTTTAATAAGAATGTACTATCTACACCTCCAGAAAATGCAACAACAAGTTTCTTATAGTTTGAGATTATGTCCTTTAGATTTTCAAGCTTCTCTATATATTCCATCCCAATCTCCTATCTAGATATAGAATAATTATATTTAACATAATTGTTAATATTAAAGCTAGCAGGTCAGAAAGATAGACTTTATTTGAACCTAGAAATGTTATATTCTTATTAACCCCTCTAGAGACCATCCCTTGATATACCTCTTTACTGAGTTGATGGGTTTTTATGGCTAATATTCCGACCGTTGAGCCTATCCATTGTCGTTCCCTTTTGGCATTTATCCTTATAGTTCTCATCTTTTTGGCTAAAAATAGATTCTCTGCTGTCTCTAAAAGGAGAAAGATATACCTGTAACTCATACTGATGATACTTACAAATATATTTGGGATACCTATATATTTTAGAGAAGAGAGGAGCCTTGTCCATCCTGTAGTAAGGATTACAAGAGTTACATAAGAGATGGATGCCGCTACCCTTAATACCAAACGCAACATAACGATTACTCCTTCTATAGTAAATCCAAACTCAAGTCTTCCTGGTACTATAAATACAGATGGAATAGCTATTACCAATGTAAATATAGGAATAAATATCCATACCTTTTTAAAAAATAGAGGCAGGTTTATTCTGGAGAGATAGGCTAAAAGTATACTAAAACCATAGAGTATCAATAGGGAATAAACATTTGTCATAAGGCTTATACCGATGAGAAAGATAATCAGGGATATAAGCTTTATAGATTCATTTAGCCCTGATATAAACGATTCCGGCATATATTCTACTATAAAAGCCTCCTTTAAAAAGGAGGCCATCTCCTTTAATGTCTTGTCTAATACATTATTACTCAAGATTATCTCCTTGATAGTATTCTACCTATGAGAAATGCAATCCCTGCCACTAAGCCCACGCCAATTAGCCCTGAGATTACATACCCTATACTCTGATAAGTAATAGGTTTCTCTTCCCATCCTTTTAGATTATAATCTGGAAGTAAGGGCTTTCCTAGTGATGATAATCTTTCTAAACCTGCTGGTATATATCCAACGAGTTCCTTTATCTCATCTGGACCCCATTCACCCCAAGCTGAACCAGCCTTTACTAGGTATGGAATAATAATCCCAAGCGGGGAAAGGATAACCAGTAAGATTATAACCTTCCAAAGTCTATGCATACTCCCACTCCTTTATAAAATTCGTTCTTAATAGATAGGCAAAGGCAGCCATAGTTACTATAGCCTCCACCCAACCGAATAACATAAGATGTTCTCCAAGCATAGCTGGAACTGTAATGGAGAGCGGATATGGAGAATATAGAGGAACTCCTTTATCGGTATGGCTTATTATGGGNTGTAATCCAAGTTCTATACCTGCAAATAGGGCTGCTATATTCAATCCAACATATCCCCCTATTCCTGCTGCTATTATCCTCCTTTTAGAGTTTATAGGACTATTTCCACTTATCAATCTATACGTATAGTAGCCAACGAATGGCAGAACAAAACCCATATTGAAACAGTTTGCCCCAAGGGCAGTGAGTCCCCCATCTCCAAAGATGAGCGCCTGGATTACAAGAACGATAGTAATCACTAATAGTGTTGCCCATGGTCCTATAAGTATTGAGAGGATTACTCCACCTACGGCATGTCCTGTAGTACCACCCGGGATAGGGACATTAAACATCATAATAACAAAAGAGAATGCAGCTCCAAGCGCAATTAGAGGTACCTGAGACATCTTTAAAGTCTTATTCAATACCCTGCTTGCCTTGATCCATAGTGGGACCATTATCCCAAACATCGTTCCATAGGTCTGCGGGCCTAAATACCCATCAGGTATATGCACAATATCACCTCCAAAAATAAAGACCACAAAAGTCTTTCTGGTTCGTCCAGAACCTTGACCTTCGTGGTCTCAATTTCCACTATATTAAACTAATAAGATTATACAGTAAAAGAAAAGATAATGCAATGGGATTGTGGTATTATATAATAGTATGTATGATTAATCTTGAAGGGAGTGAATGAAATGAATAGTATGTTGAAATCTCTAGATGAAAGCCTTGAAGAGATGAGTTGGGAGGTAAAGAGACTCAAATACGAGGTGAACTTTGCACTAAAGCTTGTAGAGGCATTTCCAGAGAGGAGAGATGAGTGGCTGAAACTTATAGAGGAAGCTGTATCACTAGTTGTTCAAAATCTTGGTAAAAAAGAAACAAGGACTCTAATTGAAGAGGCAGAAAAGATTCTTTCCCCTATAGGCGAGGTAGCTAAGACATTTACCATTCACTATGTTGGTCATGCTCATATAGATATGAACTGGCTATGGGACTGGCCAGAAACAGTAGATACAGCATATAAGACGTTTACTACTGTTAATAAATTGATGGATGAGTTTCCAGACTTTAAATTCTCTCAGAGCCAGACATCTGTATATTCTGCTATGGAAAAGTATAGCCCGGAGACATTTGAGATGATTAAGGAGAGGGTAAAGAAAGGACAGTGGGAGATAACTGCAAATCATTGGGTAGAGGGGGATAAGAATCTTGCCTCTGGAGAGGCATTGATAAGGCACATCCTCTACACTAAGAGATATTTTAANGAAAAGTTTGGCTTCCCTTACGATAAGGTAAAGATAGACTGGGAACCTGATACATTTGGACATCACTGGATGCATCCTCAGATACTGAAAAAATCAGGTATAACAAGGTATTATTTCTGTAGGGCGGGGAAGGGCCCTCGTATTTTTTGGTGGGAAGCTCCAGATGGTTCGAAGGTACTTGCTTGGGACGATAGTAAACTCTGGTATCTGGGACCTNTAAAACCAGAGGATGTNGTAGAGGTAATAGAACTTTACAAAAACACAGGGATGAAGGATTACCTGGTTTCTTATGGGGTAGGTGACCATGGAGGTGGTCCAACAAGGAAGGACCTTCAGTTGATAGAGGAGATGAAATCATGGCCTATATTCCCTAACGTTAAGTGCAGTACTACGGAGGAATTCTTCTCTATAGCAGAAAGGTATGGAGATAGATTTCCAGTAGTAAGAGATGAGTTGAACTTTGTCTTCAGAGGATGCTATACGTCTCAGAGCAATATAAAAGAGGCAAATAGAAAGGCAGAAAATTTATTAACGACCGTAGAGGTTATAGGACTATTAGCAAATAAGCTTACTGGCAAGATGTACTCTGAAGAGTTATTAAAAGAAGGTTGGATAAATACCCTATTTAATCAGTTCCACGATATACTACCTGGCTCTGGGATACCTGAGACATATAGATATGCCCAGGGGTTATTCCAAAACGCAAAGGCGGCTGGGAATATGATAAAGGAACACGCCCTGAAAGCAATAGTAAAAGAGATAGATACAAAGAATACATTTGATGGGGTCCCTATAGTTGTATTTAATCCGTCAGGTTGGGTAAGAGAGGATACAGTGACAGTTGACTTATATGATGTATTTAATGAAAAAGACAACCTTGAGCTTGTGGATGAGAAAGGTGAAAGCTATCCTGTTCAGTATAAAGAATACTCCTTCTTCCAGACCTGTTTGAGGGTAACATTTACCGCTAAAGACATTCCTGGATATGGGTATAAGACCTATTATCTAAAATATAGAGAAAAGGAGCCAGTAGAGTCAGAGGTAAAGATTACTGATGCCTTTACCGGGCAGGTCACCGAGAGTGGAGTAAGGGCTAGCAATATATACATAGCCGAGAACGAATATTTCAAGGTGACTCTTGAGGCTGGATCAGGAGCTATCATAAGCATTATAGATAAGTCTACAGGTAAGGAGTTCGTACCTAAAGGGACAAAATCTGCTCTTCTACAGATGCTCTATGAAGCCCCTCACCCAATGAGTGCCTGGGAGATTGGGCAGATAGTAGAGACTATAGCTCTAGATACTGGAGCTACTCTAGAAATAGTAGAAAAAGGTCCTGCTAGAGCTATAGTAAGGAGTAAAAGAAGGTATAGAAATTCTGAGTTTATCCTTGATACCATATTAAATAACAGTGTTCCCAGGATAGACTTTAGGCTTGAACTATTATGGCTTGAAACTGGAAATAAAGATTTAGGAGTACCTATGTTAAAGGTCGCCTTTCCTGTGGATATAACTAGAGGGAGAGCTAGATTTGATATACCATTCGGTAGTATAGAAAGACCGATCAATGGAGAAGAGGTCCCCAGCCAAAAGTGGGTAGACTTAACAGGAATAGATAACGGGGGAAAAGAGCTAGGAATAACTCTTTCAAGTACAACCAAGTATGGGTATGATGTAAAAGATAATACTATCAGGATGACTCTCCTAAGGAGTTCTTATGAACCTGACCCGGTGCCAGAGAGAGGCAGATATGAGTTTACCTTTTCTCTAATGCCACATATCGGTGAAATTAAACCCTCAAGCCTTACAATGTTTGGAAATGAAGTGAATTATCCTTTAATCCCATATGTTACAGATATACACAGAGGTAAACTAGATAAATCTTTGGAGATAATTAAAGTCGAACCCAAAAATGTAGTAGTTTCTACACTTAAAAAGGCAGAAGATAATGATGATATGATACTAAGAATATATGAGGTAGATGGATATGAAAGAGATGTAAAGGTGACTCTTGGTTTACCTCTCAGATCTTATGTAGAAACAGACCTCCTGGAGCAACCAGTAGGAAATGAGGTTCAGTGTAAAGATAACACTATAGCATTAAGTCTAAAGCCATACGAGATAAAGACAATAAGAATAAAAGGATAATGTAAAAAGGGTGATGGGCATTCGTTTTCAGAATTGCTCGTCACCCTTTTTCTGTTGTTTTTTATAGTACTATCATCATACCTAAAGCAGCTATAATCCCCATCAATCCACCAAAGTAGAATGGAGCGCTGGCTCCTAGGATATTCCAGAGTAATCCTGCAATAGAAGATGCTGGTAATAGCCCTATACCTTCTAGAGTGGCATGAAGCCCAATCAGAGTGGCTCTTGTTTCTACTGGGGCTATATCCGATATTAATGCCTTTTGTACTCCTTCCGTTAGCCCTATATAGATCCCATAAAGACCAAAGAGAAGCCAAAGATAGGAAGATCTACTCACAATTGCAAATCCAAGATAGACGAGTCCATAGAATACGTATCCTATAACAATTAGTCTCTTTCTGCCAATTCTATCCGAAAGTCTTCCTGCAGGATATGCAAATACCATATATACAAGATTATAGGCAAGATACAATAGAAGGACTGTTGCATCATTGAAGCCTAAATTCTTTGCCCTGAGGAGTAAGAACTGGTTCGAAGAGTTACCCAATGTAAATATAAGAGTAACTATAAGAAAACCTTTAAGTCTCCTATCAAGGGTAGACCATTTTAATACGGGCTTTGAACCGCCTGAAGTTTTAGCCCTCTTACTCTCTTTTGCAAAGAAAAGTACTCCAACTCCAAGAAATGCAGGGATAAGAGAGTATAAAAATACCCTAGAGTAATCCCCCGAAAATCTTGTAAAGAAGTAGTAGGCTAAAATTACACCGATGGCTGCCCCAAGTGTATCCATAGCTCTATGTAAACCAAAAGCCCTTCCCCTCTTTGTCGATTCAGTTGAGTCTGCTATCAATGCATCTCTAGGGGCAGTTCTTATCCCTTTACCAAATCTATCTATCCAACGTCCAGCAAATACCATTCCCCATGAGTGTGATAGATAGAGGAATATCTTTCCTATAGTTGAAGAACTGTAACCCAGTATTGCTATAGGTTTTCTTCTTCCTACCAGGTC
>JGI24721J44947_10005228_pt1 | contig 17817 bp, 17 predicted proteins | sample YelNatPaOPGAMG01_FD_44947 | JGI IMG/M metagenome (IMG submission 44947) | reverse complement strand
ATCTGTGGTTCTAATGTTAATCGTTCATTTTGTGTTTGTGCTTGTGCAAACGCCTGGCGTTTGTTTTCCAATTCTGTTTCAATTTGGTCAATTTGTTTTTTCAAACTGTCTGCCTGTAAAAAAAGCTGTCGGGCTTGCGGACTTTTAAATTGATCCGGTGATGAGTAAGTGAGTGTGTCATTCACCACAAATTGGATGTTGGATGCATTATTGGTTTTGGTGTTGAGGGTGGTATCGATCAAAATAGGCGCATGAAGGGTCGGCATCTTTCCCAATTTGTAGGTTTTCAGTTGTGCTGCGCGTCGAATGTAATCGGAATCGGTACTTTGTATCGGAGTGCGTGCTGCGTTGGGAATAAAGGTGTAAATCATCACTTTATTGGTTGGTTGAAAACGATCTGTTGCAAACCAGCCAATGTTATTCACATCGTCCACAACAAGGAGATAATCGTTATAAATGGAATTGAACGGCATGCCATAATTGACAGGTTGAAAATAGCTGTTGTCTCGTAAATTGTAGCGAGTGATAAACAGATCGTAACCTCCCAAAGAGTGATCGCCTTTGGCTGCAAAATAGAGGGTAACTCCGTCGGAAGCCAAAAAAGGATCGTTTAAAGCTGTCCCGTAGTCGTTGACCACACTGCTTAACGGAGTGGGATCACTCCATCCGTCTGTCATTTGAAACATGCTGTATAATTGAGCTTTACCATGTAACGAATCAGCAAAAATGATGCGATTTCCACGTTGTGACTCATAACCTAACAGATCCGAAGGTTCTTGGTGAAATAAATCGCTGGAGTGAAAAATGGTACCGAGATCTTTTGAACAGTGATACTGCTTGAAAAAATCTTTTTTGTCCACTTGCAGACTGTCAACAATTGTCACTGATTCAACATGTTGAATCATATCAGCTCCTAATTTTGCCTTGATAAGCAGGGCTGAATATTTTTTTGTGTCTGCTGCTGAAATGGTTGGTAACGCTAAATAGGCTTGAATTGTGTTGACCGCTTGTTGAAAATAGTAATTTTTGAAATAGAGCTCGCTTAACGGTCCATATGCGGCATAAAATTTCTTGTTGACGGCTTTCTTCAGATATGAAATGGCTGCTTCCTCTTGACCTGTTTTTGCCAGACTCATGCCGTACCCGTAATTGACTCTGGCGTCGTATGGCATTCGTTTGGCAAGAACTTGAAACATTTTTACCGCATCCGTGTAGCGTTGTTGATTGTATGCGTCTTGTGCTTCCTTCAATGTTTGTCCCACCATATGAAACGATAAAACCAATAGTATCAATAAAATACCATGCTTTTGCATAATGAAAGATTTTGTCGGGATTAAAAGATAAAAGGAATATAAACGATTTGAGTGAATAAATGGAGCTGCATGCTGTTTTTTGAATCAACAGGCTTTTTAAGTTGTTGAACGGTTGTCCTTATCAACATCGGTCTGATGACATTACAAAAATAAGCATAAAATTTCATTTAAGGGTTCTACAACGGCATTGATGTCAACTTTTTTATGCTGTCACTTGTTTTTGAAACGGTTCCCTTGAATCCGGCCAAACATCTTTTGTTGATGCTTTTTCCATGGTGAAAGGAAAGGAGCAGTACAGTTTAGTGAACGGAAACAATCCATCGGATGATTTTTACTTGATTTTTTTTGCGTTCAGGAAACCATCTCTGAGGTTGTGTGTAATCGAACCCATTTAAGGATAGGATAAAAAAACAGCAAATCGATTTCTTGTCTTTCTTCGATTGATCATCACAAAAAAGAACTATCTTTGTTATAAATTTTTTGAACATTTTTTGTATGAATACACTTAATTGGTCGGAGTTGACCTTTGGTTTTATACCAACAGATTATAATGTTCGTTGCACCTACAAAGACGGCCGATGGGGACATTTAGAAGTTTCATCGGATCCTTTTATTTCCGTTCACATGGCTGCAACAAGTTTGCATTACGGACAAGAAGCTTTTGAAGGGTTGAAAGCTTTTATGGGAAAGGATGGCAAAATTCGTGTTTTTCGACCCGATGAAAATGCCAAACGGTTGCAACATACGTGTGATGGCATCATGATGCCGAAATTACCTGAAGAGTTGTTTATTGAAGCTGTAAAAAAAGCTGTGATGATGAACAAGCGTTTTGTTCCTCCTTACGGAACGGGTGCTTCGCTTTATATTCGTCCTTTATTGATAGGAACTTCGCCTCAGGTGGGAGTGAAACCGGCCAATGAATATTTATTTTTGATTTTTGTGACTCCCGTTGGTCCTTATTTCAAAGAAGGATTCAAACCAACGCCCATGGTCATCCTCCGTCAATATGACAGAGCAGCGCCATTAGGAACAGGAACGTATAAAGTGGGCGGAAATTATGCTGCCGGACTGTTGCCCGGAGAAAAGGCTCATGCCATGGGCTATTCTGCCGTTTTATACCTTGATGCCAAAGAAAAGAAATACATTGATGAATGCGGTCCGGCTAATTTCTTTGGAATTCGTGAGAATACGTATATTACTCCGGAATCAACTTCTATTTTGCCTTCCATTACCAATAAAAGTTTAATGCAATTGGCTCAGGACATGGGAATGAAGGTGGAAAAAAGGCGTGTTCCTGTTGAGGAACTGAGTACCTTCGAGGAAGCCGGCGCTTGTGGCACTGCTGCCGTCATCAGTCCGATTGAACGTATTGATGATCTGGATGCCAACGTTTCCTATTCTTTTTCCAAAAACGGAGAAGCCGGTCCGGTGTGCACCAAACTGTATCACAAGTTACGAGCCATTCAATATGGCGATGAACCGGATGTATATCACTGGAATTTAATCGTTGAATAAACAATCTGTTTTATTCTCCCCATTTTGTTGTGCCAAAAAAAGCAGATTTCCCATGAATAAGGAGATCTGCTTTTTTTGGAGCCTATGATGTAATAAGTTGAAGTCGTTCATTCATTCCCATGCTTTGTGTTTGATTTCATGCAACGTGTCTTGGTCGAACAAAGAAATCACATCACACCGTGATGAGGAATCGTCAAATGATATGCATGATGAATGCAGGCAAGATGCTTACAATAATTAAGATGATCGCAATGCAAAAGACAAGAAGCTGATGCGTGCGAAGCAGGACTGAAGGAGTGGACATTTCTTGCTCGGTATGGACAAAATACATAGCAGCTACAGGTTTCAAATAGTAATAAACACTGACCATAGATCCCACAATGGCTACAATGACTAATCCTACATAACCTTGTTCAATGGCTGATGCAAACAATTGATATTTTGCAGAGAAACCGATGAAAGGAGGAATACCGGCCAATGAAAGCATAGCGATGGTCATGGAAAATGCGGCTAAGGGATATTTTTTCCCAAATCCTTGAAATGAGTTTAATGAATAAGATCCGGTCTGTTTTCTTACCATGATCAAGACACTAAATGCAATGATCGTTGCCAACGAATAGGCTGTGGCATAGAGTAATAGAATTCCAGCCGTATTTCCTCGAATCGCAATCATCGCAATCAACATGTAGCCTGCATGAGCAATGGCAGAGTATGCCATCATCCGTTTGATGTTTTTTTGATATAAGGCAGCAAAGTTCCCATACAAAATGGTTGAAATGGAGATGACAACCAACGTGGTTTCCCACAAATGATCTATTTCAACTAAACTGGTGCTGATAAAACGAAAGATGGCGGCAAAAGCAGCTATTTTTCCAACCGTTGCCATGAAGGCGGTGATGAGGGTGGGCGATCCTTGATAAACATCGGGAACCCAAAAATGCAAAGGAACAGCACCAATCTTAAAGATAAATCCAACGCCGATCAAAGCAAGACCCATGGAAAACATCACCGGAATGTTCATTTGATGTTGAAGAATGTATCCGTGTAGTTCGTCCATGTTGAAAGTGCCGGATGCACCATACACAAAAGCAATGCCGAAAAGCAAAAAAGCCGAAGCAACGGATCCGGTTAAAAAATATTTCATCGCAGCCTCATTCGAATAGCGATCTGTTTTTTTACTGCCTGCCAAAAGATAGAGCGACAACGAAAGGGTCTCAATGCCTAAAAATAAGATCACCAGATTNTCAAAAGCCGTCATCATCAATCCNCCAATCAACGAGAAAAGCATCAAGGAATAGATCGCTTCGTTGGGTTTGGTCACGGCATGGTAATAACCGGATGCAAACATAAAAACCAAGCCGGTTGAAATAATCAGCAACGCATTGAACGCAATGGTGAAATGATCGTTCAGATACATGTTTTGAACAAAATGAACGGGTTCGTTCCATCCCAATGCATTGACAATTAGTGCGATTAGTAATCCGATAAAAATCAGCGGAAGCAGCAATTTCTTGACATGAAAGACGCCTAAAAGCAGAACGGCTATGGCTGTGATGGATATGGCGATAATGGTGTACATGTATGCTCGTTTTTTTTGTTAATGAACTACGTTTTGAAGCATGGTTAAAATAAAGGACGGATAAATTCCGATCAAAAAGATAGCGATTAGAATGGGAGTAAACAGCATCATTTCTTTCAGCGTTAAATCGGCAAAATGTTCTGTGGCCGGTTGCTTCACTCCGTACATAATTCTTTGATACATTCGCAACATATAAACGGCTCCGATAATGATGGTTAATCCTGCTAAAGAGGCGATTATCTTGTTGGCAGTAAAAAGTCCTAACAGTATGAGAAATTCGCCTACAAAACTATTCGTAAGCGGCAGTGCAATGTTTGCCAGCAAAATGATCATAAAAACAATGCCAAAACGGGGCGCTTGATGTGCAATTCCTCCTAATTGACTGATGGAATCGGTGTTTGTCCGTTTCACAATGACCGCGTAGCAAAGAAAAAAGCCTACAATGTTGACACCGTGTGAGAACGACTGTAATATGCCTCCTTCTATGCCGTATGGATTGTTCGAGAATAGGCCTAATGCAATCAATCCCACATGAGCAAGAGAAGCAAAAGCAATCATTTTTTTTAGATTTGGCTGCGTAATGGCAATGATTCCGCCATAAAGCACACCTATTAAAATAATGGACAGCACAAGGGTCGATCCGTTGTAAAGCACTTGTTGACTGAGAGGAAGTAAAAACCGGATGATTCCATAAAGTCCCATCTTTAACATCAAACCGGCTAAAAGCATCGATCCTTGAACGGGCGAAACATTGTATGTCTCAGGTTGCCACGAGTGAAATGGGAATAATGGTATTTTGATGGCAAAAGCCAACAGGAATGCTAAAAAAACCAACAGTTGAGCGCTGTAGGAAAGATGGAGTTGGTAGATGGCATTGAAACTGAATGAATGCGGGGCGGGAGTCTGTGTGTAAAGATAAAGAATGGCTACTAACATGAAAAAACTTCCCACAATGGTGTATATCAAAACTTAAGGCTGACTTTTTTAGCGTTTTTTCCACCCCAGCGTGCGGTGATAAAGAAAATAGGGAGTAGCGTAAATTCCCAAAAAATATAAAATAAAAGCAGATTGGAAGCTGTAAATACACCGATTAACGAACTTTGCATTAATAAAATCAATGCATAAAAGGATGAAGATCGTTGTTCGTTTCGATACGTGGATGCCACGATGATTGGCACTAACAACGTCGTGAGAATAACAAATAGAACCGAAAGCCCATCCATCCTAAAGTCAAGCATAATGCCCATGGATGATTGCAAATCAATGGTGGCTGTTAATCCGGTTTGTGGCATAGTCCACACCTCAAATCCTCCAATGATGGACACAATGAATAAGATTACGGATATGATCGTCGCCAATCGTTTACTCACCTCACCTGATTTGACGGCAAAGAGCATCAACGAAGTGAGAAGCGGCAGTATGATTAAAAAGAGAATCAACATGAAGCTATCGAATAAAGTTAATAATTAGAATTGCCAGAATACTGAAAACCATAATGATAAGATAGAAACCAATGTTTCCTGTCTGAATCAAACGTAATTTTTCGCCTATCAGCAGGGTATCATTTCCTATCGAGTTGATCAATCGGTTAATCACTTTTTCATCAATGAATTCACGGAAGAATTTTGATAGGCTCATCATGGGGCGCACCACGGTGATTTGATAGAGTTCGTCAAAGTAAAATTTGCGTGCCATGATCTTTTCCCAAAAAGAAAGGTGATCCGTGATTGATTTTTTGGCAAAAAGCATATACATCCAGATAATGAGTAATCCGATGATTAGTAGTGGAATGGTCAGTGTCATCCACTCAAAAGTGGTACCGAGGGGTTGATAGACAGCATGATTCAATTGGGTTGCTGTGGCAAACACAGGAGCAAGGTAGTTCGAAAACAGATTGACATTATTAAATGATGCCGGCATTTGGACAAAGCCCCCAACGAGCGATAACAAAGCTAAAACCATCATAGGAATGGTCATCACCCAAGGCGATTCATGGATATGTTTTTCCGATTGAACTTTTGGGCTTTCCGGCGCATAAAACACTGCAAACAAAAGTCGAAACATATAAAGGGTCGTCAACAGCGCAATGATGGTGGTGATCACTCCCATCAACGTGCTTTGTTCATAAGCTGCCGAAAGAATGTATTCCTTGGAGAAGAATCCCGCAAAAGGAGGAATGCCCGAAATAGCGAGTGTTCCGATAAGAAAGAGAAAAAATGTCAACGGAATTTTGTTCTTTAGTCCGCCCATGTTTCGGATGTCTTGTTCCTGATTCAGCGCATGAATGACACTGCCAGCTGCCATAAAAAGCAATGCTTTGAAAAACGCATGCATCGTTAAATGAAACATGGCTCCGGTGAATGAACCCAGCCCAAGCGCAATAAACATAAAACCCAACTGGCTCACGGTTGAGTAGGCTAATATTTTTTTTATGTCATGTTGATAGATGGCAATCAACCCACTGATCAAAGCTGTCAGTAGTCCGATGATCAAAATGAGATGCATGGTCACGGGCGATAGTACAAAAATGACACTGGAGCGAGCAATTAAGTAAACGCCTGCCGTAACCATGGTAGCAGCATGAATAAGTGCTGAAACGGGAGTTGGGCCCGCCATGGCATCGGGCAACCATGTGAAAAGCGGAATTTGTGCACTTTTTCCGATAGCGCCCATCAACAATCCAAGGGTAATGATCAGTAAAGCGGTGTTGCCTGACGGCATTGTCGTGGCAGCGCCGGCAATCGTTTGAATGTCGAGCGTTTTAAAGGTGTGGAACATCATGAAAATACCGATGAGAAATCCTAAATCACCGATGCGATTCATAATGAATGCCTTCTTGGCTGCATTATTGTTTAAGTGATCTTTGTACCAAAATCCGATCAGCAGGTACGAGCAAAGACCCACGCCTTCCCATCCGATGAATAACATGAGGTAATTGGAACTCATCACCAAAATCAACATGAAAAAAATAAATAGATTCATGTACGAAAAAAAACGATGAATGCCTTCGTCGTGGCGCATGTATCCGATGGAATAGACATGAATAAGCCATCCGACGACATTTACCACAAATAACATCACGATGGTGAGTGAGTCAATGGAGACGGAAAACGGAACAGAGATGGCGCCAAACTGAATCCATTCAAACAAATTGAATTGGAATGATTGATGCGTGGTGTTGATGTATGACCACAACACAAACGTGATGATAACATTAAAAAAGACAAAGGCAGAGGCCAGAATGCCTGCCCATTTCGGAGCCATTCGTTTTGTAAACAAACCGACAGTCAGAAAACCGATGAGTGGAAAAAGCAACAACCACGTTGCCATCCATTGCATGTCGTTAAGGGTTGTCGTTACCATTTCAATCGATTTAGAATATGAATATCAATAGAATGTGAAGATCGATAGATGCTGATTAATAATGCCAATCCGATAGCAATTTCGGCGGCGGCTACGACCATGATAAAAAATACAAATAGTTGCCCCGACGAGTCGTTGCGATAGGCTGAAAACGCAGCCAGCAATATATTGGCTGAATTTAACATCAACTCAATGGACATAAAAATGGTCAGCGCATTGCGTTTTACCAAAATGCCGATCACGCCAATGCTGAACAGCGCTGAACAAAAGATGATGTAATACATCAACGGAATGGTTTGAAGAGGTTGAATGATAGTTTCCATGCGGTTATTTTTTATGTTTATCTCCTAACATGACAGCCCCGACCATGGCCGAAAGAAAGAGGACCGACGATAATTCAAACGGCAATAAATATTCGGTGAATAATACATTTCCAAGGTTTTTGACTAACCCTGATTGACTTAAATTCGGATTGATGTTGATCACTAAATCGGTCGTTTTGACGGAAGCCACAAGCACAACAAAAAGCAACCCTCCGGCAATGACAGCCATCCATTTTGTGATAGTGCTTTTTGAAAATTGGCCTGTCTTGTTCAGATTCAGCAACATCACCGTGAACAGAAACAGTACCATGATGGCTCCCGCATACACAATCACGTGAACAACAGCCAAAAACTGTGCATTCAGCAGAATATAATGTCCCGCTAATGTGAAAAAAGTAAGGGTTAAGTAGAGACACTGTGAACGGGATTTTTGGTAATCAATACCATGGAAGCTGACCACAACGCCAAAACGCTTAAAAATATAAAAAGATACAGTTGAAACATGGTTTTTTTATTGATTATGGAGTTTCGTTTTATCCTTTTTGAAAGCCAATACTTCAGGTGTTTGCCTTTTGGACACATCGATTCTTGCGTCAATGGGCTCAAGCAATTTGTCTTTTCCGTAAATAAAATCGGTGCGACTTACTTCACTCGGCACAAAACGTTCGGTCANAAAAATGGCTTCTTTGGGACATGCCATTTCACAATCGCCGCAATAAATACAACGTAGCATGTTAATTTCATAAACGGCTGCGTATTTTTCTTCGCGATAGAGGTGTTTTTCACTTTCTAATCGCTCTTTGGCAATCATCGTGATGGCTTCGGCCGGACATGCTAAGGCACAAAGTCCACATGCCGTGCAGCGTTCACGCCCTTGCTCATCGCGTTTCAATACGTGCATGCCNCTGTAAATGGGCGACACNGGCCGTTTTACTTCTGGATACTCAATGGTTGTTTTTTTTCGAAACAAATGCGTAAACGTAACATACATCCCTTTGACGATGGCTGGAAGGTACATACGTTCCCAAAACGTCATTCGTTTNTTCGATACCATTTTTGATCGGGTAGTGAGTCTTATGTCAAAGTCTTGTTGATCCTTCATGAGCTGTTTTGTTTGTTTTGATGAATTTTCTTTCCCGAAACCTTCTTTTCATCGTTTGGCACTTATTGGTGAACGGTTTTTCAATGGTTGAACAGGTGATAAAAGATTCCGGTCACAATCATGTTAACCATCGCCCAAGGCAACAATACTTTCCAGCCAAATCGCATTAACTGATCGTAGCGGAAACGTGGCAGCGTCCATCGAACCCACATGAATAAAAACATGAAAAAGCTGATTTTAACAAAGAAGACGGCTACTTCAACCAATGCTAACNAATTGGCGGAAAGGCCTGTATGATCCATCCACGGAAAGTTGTATCCTCCTAAATAAAGAGTTGAAATAACGGCAGATGAAACAAACATGTTAATATATTCCGAGAAAAGATAAAAACCTAATTTCATTGAGCTGTACTCGGTATGATATCCTCCAATCAGTTCCGAATCGGCTTCGGGTAAATCAAACGGTGTTCGGTTACATTCGGCAAAGGCACTGATCAAAAAAACCAAAAATCCAATGGGTTGATACCAGATATTCCAGTGAAAACCATGCTGACCGGCTACGATGGAAGATAAATTCATCGATCCGGTGGTCATGACAACGGCAATGATCGACATGCCCATAGCCAGCTCATAGCTGATCATTTGCGAGGCGGAACGCACTGCTCCCATCAGGGCATATTTATTGTTGGAGGCCCAGCCTCCGATCATGATGCCATAAACGCCAATGGACGTAACGGCAAAAATGTAAAGAATGCCTATGTTGACATCGGTCACCTGCAACGGAAATGTTTTATCGCCGATCACCAGCGAACCTCCCCAAGGAATAACGGCACTGCCGAGCAACGCTACAAACATCGTCAGCGAAGGGCCTAAAATGTATAAAAATTTGTCGGCAGTCATCGGCATGAATTCTTCCTTAAAGAATAATTTCACACCGTCGGCAACCGGCTGAAGAATTCCCCATGGCCCGGCTCTGTTTGGACCTAAACGATCTTGAAAATAGCCGGCAATTTTTCGTTCTATCAGCGTAGCATACATAGCAATCACTAAACTGATGAGCAGAATGACAACGATTAATGCGGTTTTGAAAAGAATGTAAACGTTCATATTATTCCATGGTGCCTTTTAACGGTTTGATTGTGTGTGGTTTGATGAGCTTGGTATAATGGTTTTGGTTGATCACCGAGGAGGATTCAATCTTTCTTGGCCCTTCGATGATCCATTCGTTTGGATCCAATTTTTCATAACGACATTCATTGCAAATGAAATCCTCCACTTCTCCGTATTGATTGCGACGACCTGTGACCCGATAGATTTCATTCCCTCTCATCCAAAGGGTTGCTTTCCCTGAACATTTGCTGCATGCTCGATGCGCATCCATCGGTTTGAGAAACCAAACTCTGTTTTTGAACCGGAACGGCTTATCCGTCAAGGCTCCAACGGGACATACATCAATTAAGTTGCCTGAAAAATCATTTTCAATGGCTTGTTCTATGAAGGTTGAAATTTCCGAACGATCGCCCCGATACAACACACCGTGCAACCGTTTATCGGTTAATTGATCTGCCAGATAGACACAACGATAACACAGAATGCACCGATTGGGATGAAATTGGATGAGCGATCCGATGTCTATTGGCTCATACGTGCGTTTTTCTTCTTCAAAACGTGACTCGGGTGATCCGTGTTTATAATTCAAATTTTGTAAATCGCATTCTCCGGCCTGATCGCACACGGGACAATCTAACGGGTGATTGATCAATAAAAATTCAACCACGGCTTTGCGTGCTTCTACTACTTCGGGTGAGGTGATGTTCTGTACCACCATTCCATCCATGACTTCTGTCCTGCACGAGGCTACCAATTTTGGCATTGGCCGCGGATCTTTGGCCGAGCCTTGCACCACTTTGACCATGCAGGTACGGCATTTCCCGCCGGTATTGTCAATTTTTGAATGGTAACACATGGTGGGTGGCACTATATCGCCACCGATTAATCGGGCTGCCTGAAGAATGGTCGTTCCTTCTTCTACTTCAATCGTATGATTATCAATAGTTACTTTGAGCATAAAGATTACACTTTTTGATATTTTAACAACGAACCATGCTTGACGTTGCGTACTATGTCGGGATGATTGACATGAAATTCAAATTCATCGCGAAAATGTCGAATGGCGGCTGCTACGGGCCATGCTGCCGCATCACCGAGCGGACAAATCGTGTTGCCTTCAATATGCGATGAAATGCTGACCAGCAAATCAATATCCTTCATGCGTCCTTCTCCGTGTTCAATTCGATAAAGTACGCTGTCCATCCAGCCTGTACCTTCACGACACGGAGAGCATTGTCCGCATGATTCGTGATGATAAAACCGTGAAAAATTATAGGTGTTGCGAACAATGCAATCGTCTTCATCATACACAATAAATCCGCCTGATCCTAACATGGAACCACTTTCAAAACCTCCGTCGGCCAGCGACTCATAACTCAACAAGCGTGGCTCGCCTTTGGCTGTCTTCAGAATCAATGATTTGGGTAGAATTGGAACGGATGATCCGCCGGGAACTACGGCTTTTAATTCTTTCCCGTCACGAATGCCGCCGCAATACGCTTCGCTATAAATGAATTCTTCGACGGGAAGTCCAAGTTCAATTTCATATACGCCGGGATGATGAATGTGTCCGCAGGCTGAAATCAATTTGGTACCGGTGCTTTTACCAATACCGATTTGCGAAAACCGCTCCCCGCCATGTTGAACGATCCATCCGATGTTGGCCAATGTTTCCACATTATTGACCACTGTTGGTGATTCATAGAGTCCCTTCACTGCGGGAAAAGGAGGTTTCAGACGAGGATTGCCGCGTTTGCCTTCCAACGATTCGAGCAGAGCCGTTTCTTCTCCGCAAATGTATGCTCCGGCTCCGCAATGCACATAAACATCCAAATCATAAGAGGTTCCCAAAATGTTTTTGCCCAACAAATGATGTTGATAACACGCCTTGATGGCTTCGTTTAAAATGCCGACAATGTATTTGTATTCGCCTCTGACATAGATATAGGCCGTGTGTGCTTCCAGTGCGTAGGAAGCACAAATGATTCCTTCAATCAGTCGATGCGGAATGTGCTCCATCAAATAACGGTCTTTGAAGGTGCCGGGTTCGCTTTCGTCTGCATTGCAAACAAGATAATGAGGTTTATTGCTTTTTTTGTCAATAAAACTCCATTTTAATCCTGTTGGAAACCCTGCACCACCTCGTCCACGCAATCCTGAAAGTTTTACTTCATTGACCACTTCGTCGGGCGTCATGGTTTTCAATGCCTTTTCAACGGACTGATAACCGCCATGTTGCCTGTAAACTTCGAACTGACGTATGTTGGGTATTTCAATGTGTTCTAAGATAATCTTACTTTCCATGTCAAATTCTCCGGTTTAGGCATTTCACTTTCTCGTCGCAATTGATCAATGATTTCGTCAATTTTCTCCAAATTCATGTATTCGTAAAATTCCGTGTTGATTTGCATCACCGGCGCTGATCCGCAAGCGCCCAAACATTCTACGGCTTTGAGCGAAAACAGCCCGTCATCGGTTGTCTCGCCCACTTTGATATGGAGCTTTTCTTCCAGATAGTGCATCACATCTTCGCCACCGCACATGGCACATGGGCCGGTTTGACACACTTCGATCACATATTTTCCTTGTGGTTCAAGATAAAATTGGGAATAGAACGTAGCCACTTCATACACTTCAATGGGCGTGATGCTCAATAAATTGGCTACATAATCCATGATGTCAACGTTTAAGCTTCCGCCAAATTCTTCTTGTGCAATTTGAAGAATCGGAATCAAGGCTGATTTTTGTTGATCTGCCGGATAATGCGAACGGATGACGTCAATGCGTTCGAGCGTCTCGGGAGTGAACGCAACGGGATTGTTTTTCTTGACGTATAATTTATGATAAAAATGACGATCGCTCATGATTGTTGTCTGATTTATGCTTTACGGGACAAAACCCGTTTTAGATGTTGCATTGGTTTGATGAATTTTTGATAGGATCAGTTTACGGTTATGCATCCAATTCGCCTGCAATAATATTGATGCTGCTCATGGTTAAAATGGCATCGGAAATATTCGATCCTTTAATCATTTCAGGGTATGCCTGGTAATATACAAAACAGGGACGCCTGAAATGCAATCGATAGGGTGTTCGTCCTCCGTCGGCTACCACATAAAAGCCCAGTTCTCCGTTAGCTCCTTCCACAGCAGAATAAACCTCTTTTTGGGGAACGTCAATCTCACCCATGATGAGTTTGAAATGATTGATCAGCGGCTCCATTTTACTGTAAACCTCTTCTTTGGGAGGCAGATAAAAGGCTGGCACTTCTGTATTAAACTTTCCTTCCGGCATGTTTTCTAATGCATTCTTTATCAACTTAATGCTTTCCCACATTTCGGTTTGTCGCACACAAAATCGATCGTACGTGTCTCCATGTTGCCCGACGGGAACAATAAAATCAAAATCATTGTAAGATGAATAAGGTTCATGCACGCGCACATCGTAATCCACGCCGGCAGCACGAAGGAGCGGTCCGGTAAAACCGTAATTCAAAGCGCGTTCTGCTGACATTGGACCAACGCCGATGGTACGATCCATAAAAATACGGTTGCGCAACAAAAGCGTTTCAAACTCCTCCAGCACCTTGGGAAGATGGGTCAATAATTCGCGCAGTTTCTTAATAGCCGTTGGTGAAAAATCTCGATCAAAGCCTCCTACACGTCCCAAATTGGTCGTCATGCGGGCACCACACATCTCTTCGTAGATTTCGTAAATCTTTTCCCGTTCTTGAAATACATAAACAAAACCGGTTAAGGCTCCACTGTCAACACCCGTGACGCTGTTGCAGATCAAATGGTCTGAAATTCGCGCCAATTCCATCACAATGATGCGCATGTAATCGATCCGTTTGTTGGTTTCAACGCCAAGAAGTTTTTCGACTGCGATATGCCAGCCGATGTTGTTAAGCGGTGATGAACAATAGTTGAGGCGATCCGTCAAAGGCGTAATTTGGTAATACGGACGTCGTTCGGCAATTTTTTCAAATGCGCGGTGAATATATCCGATGGTCTGCTCCGCATCCACAATGATTTCTCCATCCATTTTCAAAATGTTTTGAAAAACACCGTGCGTAGCAGGGTGGGTTGGTCCAAGGTTTAAGGTGTTGTATGGCGCCTGATCAACGTGAATCTTTGTTTTGGATGCCTTTTTATGTTTGGTTGTATTATTCATGCGTGATTCATTTATTTTTTTTGAAGTCCCTTCGAAAATCGTCACCTAAAAACAGCTTTCGTTGCGTAGATTATCTTCCAAAAAAACGATCATCTTTATCTGTTCTTGTATCATCTTCTAATGGATACTCTTTTCGCATCGGGAAATAATCGAGGTATTCCACATTCAAAATACGTTTTAGATTAGGATGCCCCAAAAATTGAATGCCATAAAAATCATAAGTCTCTCGCTCCATCCAATTGGCAGCCAAAAAAAGTGGAACGATGCTGTCAATATATGGATGATCCTTGCTGACAAAGGCTTTGATGCGAATTCGTTTTCGTTCTTTCAAATGATGAAGATGGTAAATCACTCCCAGTTCTTTGGGTTGATCCGGATAATGAATGCCACATAGATCAGTCAGAAAATCAAAATGTTCCTGATCTTTCAAAAACGCAATGATGGGTTTGATTTGATCTGATTCCACTACCATCGTGAAAATATCCGCTGTGGGATCGATCTCCAAAATGGCTGCTCCAAATTGTTCTTTCAAGTGTTCTGTCAGCGTATTATAATCCATGAGTGTACTTATTATCAAGTTGAATGCCGTAGCTTTTGAGCAAGGCAATGTACTCGGGACTGTATCGACGACGTAAGGATTCGTGAGCCACCAGCTCCTGTATTTTCATAAATCCTTCAATGATTTGTTCGGGACGCGGCGGACAACCAGGNACATACACGTCAACCGGAACTACTTTATCAATGCCTTGCAATACCGAATAGGTATCAAAAATGCCACCACTCGAAGCGCATGCTCCCACAGCAAGCACCCAACGGGGTTCTGCCATTTGTTCATAGACTTGTTGTACTACCGGCGCCATCTTTTTTGCAATGGTTCCCATGACCATCAATAAATCGGCTTGTCGTGGCGAAAAACTGAGTCGCTCTGCCCCAAAACGACCTAAATCATAATGGGCTCCCATGGTTGCCATGAATTCAATCCCGCAACAGGAAGTGGCAAATGGCAAAGGCCATATCGAATTTTTTCGGGCTAACCCTACTGCTTTGTCTAAGGTGGTTGCAAAAAACCCCGGTGAACTATATCCTTCGGGAGGATCCACCACTTGATAGGATGGTTTCTCGTTGATGCTATTCATTGNTTTTGAATGATGGGTTGGAAATGTAACGTGTCTTATTTCTCTTTTTTATACCAGTCGAAAGCCCCTTTTTTGTAGATGTAGAAAAAACCGAAAAGGAATAAGGTAACAAACAACATCATGTATAAAAAACCGTTCCATCCGATATTTTTAAACGTTACTGCCCAAGGATAGAAAAAAATGACTTCCACATCAAATAATACAAATAGAATGGCAACCAGAAAATATTTGACTGAAAAGGGGAATCGTGCGTTTCCTTTAATTTCAATGCCACATTCAAAATTGTCTTCTTTCCGGATGGTTCGAACTCTTTTTCTTTTACTGATAATGTAATGTGAAATAAACATCACTACCACCACAAATGCAAGAGATACAATAATTTGTATTAAAATAGGAAGATAATCGGAACTATTGGGCTGGGGATTCATAATCTTAGTATTTTGATTCCAAATATAAGAATTAATCATTTAGGAAAGGCTTTTGTTCAGATCTTTTTCTGAAATTTAAGAATTTACATGCTTCTTTATGTGGATGACACCTTTTTTCTGAACTCAACGATCATGTGGGTCGGCCTCTCGGATCGATTGTTTAAGGGAGAGTTCAGCAAAGCTTTTGAAGGATTATCACGATAACTGATTATATATCAATTTGATTCTAATTTTCATCGGAGGCTGTTTACACCATTTTTTGACACAATGGTCTTTTTTTGTTTTTCCATCCCTATCTTTGTAATCACAACGTGCGACTTTAAGTCCTTCTGCCAAACGTTGCAAATTACNTTNTAATCAGNTTCGAATGGTAAGCCAAACAGCGAAGAAGTGATCATACGTCCAAAGGCCGTGTCGGACAAAAGTAACACAATAATTTTTGTAACAGATNATAAATCAAATAAAAATGACATTAGAAGAAATCATCCATTTCAGACGTTCAGTAAGACATTATAAGGATCTTCCCATTGATTCCGAAAAAGTAAAACATTGCCTGGAACTTGCCACCTTAGCCCCGAACAGTTCCAATATGCAACTTTGGGCATTTTATCACATCACTCAACCGGACATACTAAAAGAACTCGCTGCAGCTTGTCTTAACCAGAAAGCAGCTACTACCGCGCAACAAATGGTGGTTTTCGTAACCAGACAGGATTTATACCGAAAAAGAGCAAAAGAAGTGATGGAATTGGAAACTCAAAACATTCAGCGCCACAGTCCAAAAGAAAAACAAGAGAAAAGAATCAAAAGCAGACAACTCTATTACGGCAAAGTAATGCCTTTTTTATATTCCCGCTTTTTTGGCATTTTAGGCATTTTTCGAAAAATCATTGTCACCGTGGTGGGGCTTTTCAGGCCTATTCCTCATCAAGTAACTGAAAATGACATGAGAGTCGTTGTTCATAAAACGTGTGCTTTGGCAGCACAAACATTTATGTTGGCCATGGCCAATGAAGGATATGACACTTGTCCGATGGAAGGTTTTGACAGTCGCAAAGTTAAACGAATCTTACATTTGCCTGTAGGAGCCGAAATCAATATGGTTATTTCCTGCGGAATCAGAGATGAACGCGGCGTTTGGGGTGAAAGAATGAGAATTCCTTTCGACGAAGTGTATCAACGATTTTGAAATCCGTTTTTGCTCACATTTCCAAAATGGCGAGACGAAGCGAAGCGCACTGCTAATCGATAATGAGAAAGCATCTGAAGAAGTGTGTAATCGTTCTTTTTAGTTAAATCCACATTAAGCAATAGGAAAATAATAAAGTTCAAATTGTTAATATAGAATGTTTTAATCTCCGAGTTATCTCCGTTGTGATTTGCTTTACTCCCTTCGGTCGTGACCGTTGGTTCAGAATTGTATCTTTGATCTATTGATAACAGCTATTTGTTTGAGATGTAACTATTTGAATAGGTTGTGATTTGCTTTACTCCCTTCGGTCGTGACCGTTGGTTCAGAATTGTATCTTTGATCTATTGATAACAGCAACTCAGAAGGGATCGCAAAATTGCTGAAAGTTGTGATTTGCTTTACTCCCTTCGGTCGTGACCGTTGGTTCAGAATTGTATCTTTGATCTATTGATAACAGCTTTGGGTTAATTGATAGGTTGTATAAGCATGTTGTGATTTGCTTTACTCCCTTCGGTCGTGACCGTTGGTTCAGAATTGTATCTTTGATCTATTGATAACAGCTTGCTGTCTCCCTTTCGTTCTCG
>JGI24721J44947_10005201_pt1 | contig 17869 bp, 13 predicted proteins | sample YelNatPaOPGAMG01_FD_44947 | JGI IMG/M metagenome (IMG submission 44947) | reverse complement strand
CACCTCAACATCCCCCTACCATGGCCCGAAACACGCAGCACCACAACAACACCCAAAACCGCAAACCTAAACCCCCAACTATGCGGAAAACGGGCCTAGCGACCTTGGTCACGTCGTAGGTGTTCCTGTTCGATCTGTATGGCTGAACATCGTCGTAACCGTCGACTAGCATCCCCCGCCATGGCGACGTTCAGCGACCTGTTCGCTCGCCTCGACCCAGACCCGAGGGTCCGAGGCATGCAGTTCGAGCATGTCTGCAAGTGGTTCCTCACCAACGACCCGCTATACAAGCACCGGTTGCGTCACGTCTGGTTGTGGAAGGAGTGGCCGGACCGGCCGAGCGACACCGAGGCCGGTATTGACCTGGTGGCTGAGGACGCCGACGGACACCTGTGGGCGGTGCAGGCGAAGGCGTACGGCGAGGACAAGCCCATCCCGAAGGCTGAGTTGAACAAGTTCCTGTCGGAGTCCAACACCAAGCGGTTCACGCAACGCCTGTTGATCTCAACGACCACTGGCGGCCTGCACCAACTTGCCCAGCGCGCGGTGGACGCACAGGAGAAACCGGTCACCGCGTTGGACCTGATAGACCTGCGGGCAGCCGATGCGTACCTGGACTGGCCGGAGTCCCCCGACAAGCTGCGCCCGTCGCGGCCGCCCAAACCTGCCACGCCGCATGACTACCAGCGCGACGCGATCCGGGATGTGGTGAATGGCTTCAAGATCTCCGACCGTGGGCAGCTCATCATGGCCTGTGGAACCGGAAAGACGCTCACCTCGCTGTTCATCAAGGAGAAGCTCAGGGCCGAGCGAGTGCTGGTCTTGGTGCCGTCGCTGTCGCTGTTGAAGCAGACGATGCGGGTGTGGATGGTCAACCGGCGCAACGACTTCGACATTTTGCCCGTCTGCTCGGATGCGACCGTGTCCCGTGACGAGGACGCCATTGTGGCGCACACCTCCGATCTCGGGGTGCCGGTGACGACCCACCCTGAGGACATCGCCCGGTTTCTCCGGCGGCGCGGACCGCGCGTGGTCTTCGCCACCTACCAGTCCTCACCCCAGGTGGCCGCTGCCTTCGCCGGCGGTCGCATACCCGCGTTTGATTTGGCGCTGGCCGACGAGGCTCACCGCTGTGCGGGACCCGTGTTGTCCGACTTCGCCACGGTGCTCGACGCTTCCCACATCAAGGCCCGCCGAAGGTTGTTCATGACGGCCACGCCGCGCTACTTCACGGGCCGAGTGCTAAAAGCTGCCCAGGAAGCGGAATACGAGTACGCATCTATGGATGATGAGGCCACCTTCGGTCCGGTGTTTCACAAGCTCGGTTTCGGCGCAGCAATCGAACGCGGCCTCCTCACCGACTACCAGGTATCCATCGTCGGCGTGGACGACGCCACCTACCGGGACTGGGCCGAGAAGGGCGCCCTCGTCCGCATCGAGGGAAACAAAGTCACTGACGCCGCTACGCTAGCCGGGCAGATCGGCCTCGCCACGGCGATGCGGAAGTACGGCCTGCGTCGCACCATTTCATTCCACTCACGGGTGAAGCGGGCACGGGAGTTCGCTGCCACGCTCCCAGAGGTGGTGGCGTGGATGCCGCCCCAGCAGCGCCCGAAGGGTGAGCCGTGGTGTGCATACACGTCCGGCGAAATGAACGCTGGCGTGCGGGGAAGGCTCATCCAGCAACTTGGTGCCATCGGCGACGGCGAGTACGGGCTGCTTACCAACGCCCGCTGCTTGGCCGAAGGCGTGGACGTGCCGACGCTCGACGGGGTCGCCTTCATCGACCCGCGCCGTTCCGAGGTGGACATCGTGCAGGCGGTGGGGCGCGCAATCCGCAAGTCCGATGAGAAGAAGGTCGGTACCATCGTTATCCCGGTCTTCGTCGATACCAAGGCCGACCCTGAAGTGGCCCTGGATAGTTCGGCGTTCAAGCCGGTGTGGGATGTGGTGCGGGCGCTGCGGGCGCACGACGAGGAGCTGGGCCAGCAGCTCGATGAGTTGCGCCGCGAACTCGGGCGCAAGGGCGGAGTACCCCAGCTCCCGGACAAAATACACAACGACGTTCCCGTCAAGGTCGGCTATGCGTTTGCACGAGCTTTCACGGTGCGACTGGTCGAACAAGCAACGGCGAGTTGGGAGGTCTGGTTCGGATTGCTGGAAGGATTTGTCGCGGACCATGGGCATGCCATTGTTCCGCAGTCCTGCGCGGTCAATGGCTACCAGCTTGGCAAATGGGTCACCAAACAGCGTGTTAAGCGTGCCCACGGCAGTCTGAGCAGCGACCGCGAACAGCGCCTCAACAAGCTGCCTGGGTGGACATGGGAACCCAAGGCGGATCAGTGGGAGCACGCTTTCCGCCACCTCCTTCACTATGTCGAGGTTCACGGCCACGCCCGTGTCCCGCTGGCTTACGTGGCCGATGGCTACCCGCTCGGTCGGTGGGTCATCAAGCAGCGCGCCAGGTGCGCCGGAGGCACGCTTGATAGCGACCGCCAATCTCGGCTCCAGCTTTTACCCGGCTGGACGTGGAACACGGTCGCCGACCAGTGGGAGGAGGGCTTCCGGCGGCTGCTCGACTACGTCGAGCAGAACGGGCATGCGCGCGTCCCCCTGCCACTTACCCTCGACAGCTACAAGCTCGGTCAGTGGGTCGCCAATCAACGCGTCAAACAAAACAACGGCACCCTCGACATGGAACGCCAGCGCCGGCTTCAAGTTCTATCCGGCTGGACGTGGGACCCCTTCGCCGACAAGTGGGAGGAGGGCTTCCAACGGCTGTTGGACTACATAGGACGCCATCAGCACACCAATGTGCCCGCGAAGGAGACCTTCAAGGGCTACCGCTTGGGGCAATGGGTCACCCTTCAGCGGCAGGGTTATCGCAGCGGCAAGCTCGACAAACAACGTCAGCAGCGTCTCCAGGACATCCCCGAGTGGACGTGGACACCGGCAGGCAATCCGTGGGAGACCGGATTCGAGCACTTGCAGCGTTATGTCGAAGCAGAGGGGAACTCCCGAGTTCCCCAGACGTACAGGGCAGTCGATGGCTTCCATCTCGGCAGTTGGGTCAATACTCAGCGCGCCCGATACAACCAGCAGAGGCTAGAGCCTGACCGCGCCGACCAGCTGGCTAAGCTGCCGGGCTGGGTTTGGAACGCGTCAGAAGTCAAATGGGATGAAGGGTTTCAGCATCTCCAGAAGTTCGCCAAGGAGAATGGGCATGTTCAGGTGCCCATAGGTTATGAGGTTGACGGATTCAAGTTGAGAACCTGGTACGCCAACCAGCGGGCCAAGTTCGACAGACTTAGCGTTGAACGCCAGCACCGTCTGAAGAGTCTTGCTGGGTGGAACGACTATTCCCACGACGTGAAGTGGGAGAAGGGCTTTCATCAGCTTCTCACCTACGTGAGACAACACGGCGACGCCAAGGTTGAACGCTCATATGTGGTCGACGGCTACCCACTTGGAACCTGGGCGATGACACAACGGCTGGAGTTCAAAAGGGGAAGGCTCGCCATTGACCGGGTGAAGCGTCTGGACGCCCTGCCGGGGTGGGACTGGGACCGTCGAGGCAATAAGTGGGAAGAAGGGTACGACCGATTGGTCGAGTACCTAAAGTCGAATGGCTCACTCCCGCCCTTCGACCATATCGGGGAAGACGGTTACCGGCTGGGAGCTTGGATTCGCGCACAGCGCCACGCCAGTCGAAAGGGTGAACTCGATCCGGACCGTCGGAAGCGACTAGAGGAGCTGGAGGGTTGGGATTGGAGTACTCGCGCCGACAGGTGGGACGAAGGGTTTGATCGACTTGCCACCTATGTCAAACAGAACGAGGGTGGTCTACCGAACGCGAAATACGTTGAGAAGGAAGGCTATCGCCTCGGAGCATGGACGGCGCAACAGCGATCCCGCGGCAACAAAGGGAAACTAACGCCGGACAGATGGAAACGGCTCGACAAGTTGGAGGGCTGGGCATGGAATCTGCGACGTGGCGGCTCGGCACGCCGTGCATAGCGGTCCGCCCAGCCCGTCCCGGTACCGGTACGAGTCAGGCGGTCTTGTAGTTGCACACGTTCTGACCGCTTACACGGGTTGGACGTAGCTCGGGACCTCCCAGTACTCACCCAGGCCCTCCCAGTTGACGAGGTACATCCCGTGGTAGTACCTCGGGTCCCCTTCTACTGGGCCGGGTTCATCCTTCCCGTCTTTGACAACGGTTCCGACACGGCCCCGAATACGGCGGTCAGCCTTTTGCAAATCAGGACGGAAGACCACGCGGTCACCGACGGCATAGGTAGTAGGAAACTGGTCGGCCATGTCGGACAGCTTAGATCAAAGCTGCGCACCGCCGCCGGTCGTCTAGCCCCAGTCACCGCATGGAGCAAACCGTCGTAGACCGCGAAAGGCTTCCGTCGTCGTAGCTGTCGACTAGCATCCCCCGCCATGGGGGCATTCGACGACCTATTGGCCCGCCTCGACTCTGATCCGAGGGTCCGAGGCATGCAGTTCGAGCATGTCTGCAAGTGGTTCCTCACCAACGATCCAATGTACAAACATGAGCTTCGCCGAGTGTGGCTGTGGCGCGAGTGGCCTGGGCGGTGGGGTGTAGACGCCGGGATCGATCTGGTCGCCGAAGACCGCAACAAGGGCCTGTGGGCCATCCAGGCCAAGGCTTATGACCCCGCCTACCGGGTGACCAAGCGGGACGTGGATAGGTTTCTCGCTGAGTCCGGTCGGGCCGTCTTCTCCTACCGGATGTTGATCGCTACCACCGACTTGATCGACCGCATTGGTGAGCGCACGATCCAGGACCAGGAGAAGCGGGTCAGCTTCTTCCGGCTCAACGACCTCCAGGCCGCCAACGTGGACTGGCCTGGATCACCGATGGCCCTGCGTCCGAGTCGACCGCGTAAGCCGGCCCGCCCGCACGACTACCAGCGCGAGGCGATCAAGAAGGTGATCAAGGGGTTCGCGTCTGCGGATCGCGGGCAGTTGATCATGGCGTGCGGAACCGGCAAGACGCTAACGGCGCTATTTATTCGCGAGAAGCTGGCCGCCGAACGGACCCTGGTGCTGTTTCCGTCGCTGTCGCTGTTGAAGCAGACACTAAACGTGTGGCGCGCCAACTGCACCGCCGAGTTCGTCTCCCTGCCAGTCTGTTCCGACGACACGGTAGCTCGGGATGACGATGTGGCGCTGGAGCACACCAGCGACCTCGGCGTACCTGTCACCACCGACCCTTCTGAGATAGCGGCATTTCTGCGGCGGCGATCCGGTCCCCAGGTGGTGTTTGCCACTTACCAGTCCTCGCCACAGATCGCCACAGCGTTCACGTTGGGAAGGGTCCCAGCGTTCGACCTTGTCATCGCTGACGAGGCGCATCGCTGCGCGGGACCGGTTTCGTCGAACTTCGCCACGGTCCTCGACCCGGCGGAGATTAAGGCGAAGCGGCGACTGTTCATGACGGCGACCCCCCGCTACTTCACCGGTCGGGTGCTAAAAGCCGCAGAGGAGGCGGAGTTCGAATACGCCTCAATGGACGACGAAGCGAAGTTCGGCACGGTGTTTCACCGCCTCGGGTTCGGCCAAGCCATCGAGCGCAAGCTTCTGACGGACTACCAGGTAGCCATCGTTGGTGTGGACGACGCCACCTATCTGGCGTGGGCGAAGAATGGGGTGCTGGTCACTCGCGACGGCATGGAGGTCACCGATGCCGCCTCGCTCGCGGGACAGATCGGGTTGGCGAAAGCGATACGGAAGTACGACCTGCACCGGACCATCTCGTTCCACTCACGCGTCAAGCGGGCACGGGAGTTCGCCAGCTCCATGCCGGAAGTACTGGCGTGGATGCCAGCCCGGCAACGCCCGAAGGGTGAACTCTGGTCCCGCTATGCCTCGGGCGAGATGCCCGCCGGTGATCGGTACGTCCTACTCCAGCACCTTGGACGCCTCGACGACGGCGATCGGGGACTCCTCGCCAACGCCCGCTGCCTGGCGGAAGGCGTGGACGTTCCTACCCTCGACGGGGTGGCGTTCATCGACCCTCGTCGATCAGAGGTGGACATCGTGCAGGCGGTCGGGCGTGCAATCCGTAAGTCCGATGACAAGACCATTGGCACCATTGTGATCCCGGTGTTCATCGACACTGATGCGGACCCCGAAGCTGCCCTGGACGATTCGGCATTCAAGCCAGTTTGGGATGTCGTCAAAGCTCTTCGCGCTCACGACGAGGAACTCGGCGAGCAGCTCGACGAGCTGCGCCGAGCCATCGGCCGCCAGGGTGGGCGGCCCCGGCTGCCGAACAAGATTCACTCTGACATTCCGGTCACGGTCGGAAAGGCTTTTGCCGACGCTTTCAAAGTCCGGCTGGTCGAGGAAACCACCGCGTCGTGGGAGTTCTTCTTCGGCGTGCTGGAGCATTACGCGGACCGCGAAGGGCACACCCGAGTTCCGCAGTCCTATGTCATGGACGGTGTGCGCCTCGGCAGTTGGGTGGGTCGCCAACGTCGTCTTGAGGCTCTGGGGGTCCTCGATATCGACCGCAAGAGCTTGCTGGAAACTCTGCCTGGGTGGGCTTGGGACGCCCGCGCCGACCGCTGGCAAGAGTCGTACGAGATGCTGGTCGCCTACGTCGCTGAACGTGGGAGTGCACGAGTCCCACAATCGTTCAAGACATCCGACGGCTTCAGGCTCGGTGGGTGGGTTCGTGAGCAGCGCGGTGCTTACTCCGAAGGCTTGTTGGAGGGCGACAGGCAGCAGAAGCTCGAATCCCTGAACGGTTGGTCGTGGAATGCTCGTGAGGACAACTGGGAGGACGGATACCGACACCTGCTGAACTACATTTCCGTCCACGGTGACGCAGCCGTGCGAAAGGGAAGTGCTTTCAACGGATTTCTACTGGGCAGGTGGGTCTCGCGGCAACGGGTGTGGCGCGGGAAGGGAACTCTCAGTCAAGAACGGCAGGACAAGCTCAGTGCGCTACCAGGATGGAACTGGGACCCCTTTACCTCTGCGTGGGAGGAAGGGTACAGCCACCTAGACGCCTATGTACGCGAGCACAAGAACACCCTCGTTCCTCAGTCCTATGTTGTTGAGGGTCATCGACTCGGTGCATGGGTGAGTCAACAACGACTGCTCTACGCAAAGGGAAAGCTCGACCTCGACCGGCGGAAACGTTTAGAGGAGCTGCCCGGGTGGGTGTGGAACGCAGACGATGACGAGACACGATGGTTGCGGTTCCTCGGGCAACTAAAGACATACGTCGCTCAACATGGCGACGCCATGGTTCCTCAGACCTACGTCGTTGAGGGCCTTCGTTTGGGTCAGTGGGTGACAGTACAACGCGTTGCCTATGCCAAAGGCTCTTTGGCGCTGGAACGGCAACGACTACTCCTGAAGGTTCCCGGCTGGTCGTGGCACGCTAGAAACGAACGCTGGGAACGGAACTACGAACTTCTCCTTCAGTACACGGAGGAGAACGGGAATACGCGCGTGCCCCAGTCCTATCAGGCCGGCGCAGTCAAACTCGGAGTCTGGGTCGGGGAGCAGCGGGCAGCTTTCAGGAGAGGGACCATCTCCGCAGAACGGCGCAAGCTCCTCGAAAGCCTGCCGGGATGGGCATGGAACACGCAGGACGAGCAATGGGAGCAGGGTTACGAACGGACCGAGGCGTTCATCCATGCGCGTGGCCATGCCCGAGTGCCGGTCGCCCATGTCGACGAGGACGGATACCAGCTTGGTACGTGGGTCGCCAACCAACGGCGGAAGTACGCCAGGAACGAGATGCCCGACAGCCGGATAGCCCGCCTGGAGAAGCTCCACGGCTGGACCTGGAAGGCGCGATGAAGCGCATCCCTCGGGGATTCGTCATTTTCTCAATACTTTAGATATGAGACAGGTGCCACGAGTGGTCAATGACAAGAGCAACACCCACGTCACTGTGTCTCAGAAATCGCTTCAAAACTACCGTCTCAATACTTGTGCTTATGATACTTTTGCGACATGCTTGAGCCATGACCGAGAACATAATGGCCACCGCAGGCACGCAGCTCGGGTACGCCCGTGTCAGCACAGGGCACCAGTCTTTAGACCAGCAGCTCGACGCGCTTGTCACAGCAGGGGTTGAGCCGAACCGGGTTTACACGGACAAACTGTCTGGAACCTCCACCCGCGAGCAGCGGCCAGGGCTTGCCGCGCTCCTGGATTACGCCCGTCCCGGTGATGCCATAGTTGTCGTCGGGATCGACCGCCTCGGAAGGAACGCTGCCGAGGTCATGACCACCATTCGCGAACTCGGCGAGCGGAATATTGTCCTTCGGTCGTTGCGCGAGGGCGTCGACACATCAAACGCGACAGGCCGGATGGTGGCAGGTGTCCTTGCCAGCCTTGCCGAGCTTGAGTTGGAGTTGGGCCGCGAACGCCGGTTAGCAGCCCGCGAGGCGCGACGCGCGCGTGGGCAGCACATAGGACGCCCAAGGGCGCTCGACGCAAAAAACGCTGCGCTGGCTGAGCGGATGCACGCGAGCGGGGAGTCGGCAAGCACCATCGCCACGACGCTGGGCGTAAGTCGGGCAACGGTGTATCGGGTGCTCGCCGACACCTCCACGACAGCCGAATGATGTTGGAACCGCACTAAGGAGTGACAGCCATGAACACCAACGAGGGCATCGAGAAGTTGCGGGAACAGCGGCGCAGGCACATCGAAGAGGTCGCGCCGCTGGTCAATGCCAGGCTGAAAGATGCGGCTCAGACCACACCGCACCGGATCGTTGGCAAGTGGCGCGGTAAGTCCGTCATCGACACGGCCCAGTACCAGTTCAACGCTGGAAAGCCAGTCACCGCCAATGAGTTAGCTCGTTACACGGTTGTGTTCGCTAATGCGGTCAATGACGAAGTTTTCGCCCTTTGTCACGTTCATCAGACTGCCTACTCGACCTACAGCCAAAGCGACGCGCGCAAGACGGCTTCGCAGACTTGGTGTCCAGGCTGCAGCAGTGACCCGACGTGGCCGCCTGGCGTTGCCGACCCCGCTGCTGTCGCTGTCGAGAATCAAGCTCGACAGCAGCGAGTCGAAAAGATCAAGGCGAGCCGCAAGGCCCGCATTGTGAAGGTGACGCAGATCGCGATGGAACGTGGCGTCATCGATGAGCAGCAGGCCGCACAACTCTTGACGGTGTGGCACGAACTTCACTCACCGCAAGACTGAGTGCGTGCCTCCACGACGAGGCCGCCACCGGGAACCAGTTGTGCCAGTTGTGCCACACATCTGACGTGGCACATCGCGGACCGCTCGCAAGGTGAGGTGCGCTGGCCGCTGGCCGCCTGGAAGTGGTCCGTCACCTCTTCGCCTGGCGGGGACCCCGGTCGCGAACATCGCTGGACACCCCAGGCAAATCAGCCCGTCCCTCTAAGTTGATTTCCCGTTTTACGGTTTCATTTGCAAAGTACGATTGAGGGGTGAATGCGTCCTCTGAGCAGCCAACATGCTCCGAAGAGGGCTGCGACAGCAAACCCGCGAGCCTCGGCCTGTGCGCGAAGCACTACAAGGCCCACCAGCGGAAACGTGGCATCCAGCGCATCAGCACCAGGACGTGCGACACCGATGGCCGCGACCGTCCGCACTCGGCGAAGGGCTTGTGCAAGCGCCACTACAAGGACTCTCGGCCTCGTGCCCCGTATCAGTACGACCCGAGGCGCAAGAAGGGCTGCCTGTTCGACGGCTGCGATGGTCGCCACTTCCTGCTGGGTGTGTGCGCGAGGCATTTCCGTGGCGGTCGCGTGGACGGGTGGAAGCCGAGTTATAACCCGGCTGACCACAACCTGTTCTACAAGTACCGCATTCGCGGCTGGGAGCGCGACGCGCTGTTCATCGCCCAGGACGGCCTGTGTGCGATCTGCCGGGACGGCGAGGCCGCGCACATTGATCACCACCATGCGCATGCTTGCAGCGATGACCCAAAGCGAGGCTGCCGGGATTGTGTTCGCGGCGGGCTGTGCTCGCGGTGCAACATCACCCTGGCCGCATACGAGCATGGCGCGTGGGGGTGCGGCGCGGCGAAGGAGCTTCTGGACAACCCGTGGTGGCGGGCGCGGGCCAACCTTCTACCTCCAGGCCCGCCCGTTCGCCGGTACAGCAGACATTGAGGAGGGGTCGCGTGACCAACAGGAACTTCAGTCAGTGCGAGTACGGCCCGGACGGCGAGTGTGGCCGCAAGGCGGTTCGTCAGATCAAGGGCAAGGGCGCGTGCAGCTCGCACCGCCGTGACTGGCTGGCCGGGAGGCCGCTGGATCGCCCCGTGCGTGGCTACCAGAAGCACGAAGAAGGCCCGGACGGTAAGGCGGTTGCCTCATCCATCCGGGCCACTCCCGCGCCGTCTGCTCGACGCAAGCCGTTCGAGAAGGAGTACGAGCTGCTGGCCTCGCTGGGCCTGCGCTGAGCTGTGCCAGCTATGCCACGGAACTCGTGTGGCACAACTGGCACAGCGGGTTTCAGGGTTGCTCGCGCTCCTTGGTGAGCTGGGCGACCCGCTTGAAGAGGTCGATCACGTCGTCGCGCACGGGCAGCGAGTCGGCTGCTTCGTCGGCCAGGCCGGTGATGAACACCGGGCCACGGATGATGTCGCGGCCGGCCATCTCGGGCTGCAGCGCCCACCACAGATAGGTCGCGACGCGGTTGATGGGCATTTCAAGCCGGATACCCTCTCCGTTGCACCAGATGGTGCAGCAGTACGTGTAGATGGCCTCTAGGTAGTCCCCGACGATGCCCTTGAATGTCACCAGATCCTGCTCGACCTCGAGGATCTCATAGCTCATGTCCGGCTGAACGACGACCGCTCGTATGTGAGGTGCGGCCATTCCTTGATATGAGATCGTCTGACTCATGGTTAGTCCCTTGCATCGCGTCGGTACGGCTCGTGTTGCCGGTCCGGCAAGTCTTACACACACGAATCATATTGTCTAGCAACCATTTTCGTTCTCCTTCTTCGTTTGAGTAAGAAAACAGCAGCACTTCGTCGGATGCACGCGGTTGCGACAACCCAGTGATACCGACTGTCCGCTTGTCCGTTCGGGCGGTCGGTGCAGGTCATCCCTTAATCCGAAGTTAAGGCTGTTGAAATAGGCGAATACCCGGGTTGACCTGGGGATTCGCTGGTTGGTGGGGTGGGTTGTTCTGGCTACGCGGCGATGGTGAGCGGGATAGGGGTGTTGAGGAGGTCGAAGGCACGGCGCTGTTCGGGGGTGGGGTCGGTGAGTTTGTCGATTTCGATGTTGGTGTCGTGGTAGCGGATTCGGTCGCGGGTGAGGGTGGCCAGGTGGTCGAGCAGGTCGCGGAAGCTGCGGAGCTGGTTGCCGTTGGCGTCGTGTTTGGTGGAGGCCTTCGCATCGGCTCCGGGTGAGCGCTGTGCGGGGGCGACGGGGTTATCCCGGTGGGGTGGNTGCTCGTCGGTGAAGGTCAGCGGCGCCCAGGTCTTGCGCAGGTGCCAGATGAGGTAGCAGGCGAGCAGGCAGATCAGCACGTGGGCTTTGACGCGGTCGTCGAGGCGGTGGTGGATCGGGCGCAGGTCCAGGTCGTCGGATTTGATGATGCGGAAGTCGCGTTCGACGTTGGCGAGGTTCTTGTAGCTTTGCACCACGGCGGCGGGGTCGAGGCCCTCGGCGGGCACGCTGGTGCGCAGCNCGTAGATGCCGTCGAGGGCGGCTTCGGCGTCGATGCGCGCCTGGTCGCGACGGTAGGTGAAGGTGGTGTCGGTGACGTCGCGGTGGAAGTGCTTGCCCATCTTGTATTTCCCGATGGCCGCGCCGACCGCTTCTCCGATCTTGCCGGCCCCGCGCAGCCTGCCGGCGCTGACCCGCTCGGCGATCGCGGCGAGGAGTTTCTCGGTCGCGGCNAGCAGGTCTGAGCGTTTGCGGGCGCGCTGGTCGGCCAGTGCGGGGTTGCGGCAGGCGATCAACCGTTCGCCGGGGTAGTCGGGGTGGGTGATCTCGGCGAGGTCCTGGGTGTCGAACAGGCTCATCTGCAGCGGCCCGTCGTCGGCGGCGAGTGCGGCGATCGCGGGTGCACGCAGCGCGGTGATCCAGTCGAAATCCGTTGGGGCCTTGCGGTTGTTGTTGAGTTTGCGCAGCGCGTCGATGCGGGCGGTGGTGATCATCCCGCGATCGCCGACCAGCACGAGTTTGGTGANGCCGAGCTTGTCCTTGACGACGGTGACGATCTCGGTGAACGCGACCGGGTCGGCGGTGCTGCCCTCGAACACGCGCACCGCGACGGGGCGGCCGGCCGGGTCGGTGAGCACACCGTATTCGATCTGCTCGCAGCCCTTCTTACCGTCGCGGGAGTAGCCGCGCGCGGCCAGCCCGCAGCACCGGCCGGTCACCCACGCGCTGGTCAGGTCGAACAACGCCATCCGGTGCGGGTTCACCTGCGGGGCAAGGTGTTTGGCTGCGAGCTTGCGCTCGATCGCTTCCTGCTGGCCGACCAGCCAGTCCATGGCGGCATAGATCTCGTCGGTGGACGCATCGGCCACGCTCAGGTCCTCGCCCAGCGTGGTGTCGGACCACCAGGCCAGCGTGGAGAGTTTCGAGCGGGGCCGGATCACCCGCGACATGACCAGCGCCAGGACAATATCGCGGGCCCGGCATGCCGGGCCCAGCAGCGTGGGCAGGCCCAGCGTGCGCGCCATCGCCGCGACCGCGGCCACGTGCCCGTGCGGCAGCGACCGCACNATGGTGAACTCGCTGCCAGCCGGCACCAGCGTCTGCCCCTTCAGCGTCGCCTCGATCGCGTCGACCGCTTCCGGCGGCAGCATCGACAGGTTGGCCACGGTCTCGTTGCGCACCTTGCCGCCCTCGCGGAAGGTGCGGCGCAGGTATGCCGACTCGTACTCGCGTCGCCCGCCCCGCTTGTCCACATGGGAACTCTTAACCCTGGCTACATGCACCGGCCCGATCTTCTGCCGCATACCGTTAATGGTATGCGTTCTCGTCAACATTACGTCGCATTGACACGCTAATTCCTGTCTACACTTTCGTGACCTGATCAACCAGTATCCTCAGGTCACACCTCAATTCCGCGCGGGAACCCGTCGCAACTTCGGCCTAAAGGACTGGTTCACCTATCTGGCTGGTCACGGCCGTGACTGGCGGTCGGTGACGCTGGAGGATGTCGCGGGGTTTGTGGCGTGGCTGCGGCTGCCGCCGCAGGCTCGTGACGGGATGGTTGCGGTGTTGCCGACGGTCGCGCATCACTGTTCGGCCGCCAGCGTGAACCGCAAGCTCGCGGCGTTGACGTCGTTCTGCGGGTTCCACGCCCGCCACGGCGTCGCCTTGACGGGGCTGCTGGTCAGCATGGCGCCGGAGGGCCGGCGCTACTTCTCGGCAACGGCGTATAAGCCGTTTTTGCACCATGCGACCAAGAACGAGTTCCAACGGCGTCGCACGATCACACTTACACAGCCTCGGCTGCGCCCGAAAGTCCTTACCGCCAAACAGGTTCAGACGATCCTCGACGCGTGTGAGCATTTGCGGGATCGGCTGCTGTTTGCCCTGCTGCTTGATACCGGCGTCCGCATCGGTGAGGCGTTGGGGCTGCGGCACGAGGATCTCGATATCGCGGGCAAGACGCTTACCGTGCGGCCGCGGCACAACGACAACGGTGCCCGGGCCAAGGCTGGTGTGTGCCGGACCGTCCCGACCAGCCCGGAGCTGATGCGGCTGTATGTCGATTACCTGAACGGTGAGTACGGCGCCCTGGATTCGGACTATGTGTTCGTCAACTTGTGGTCGGAGCCCAAGGGGCACCCGTGGGCCTATGCCGCGGTCTACGACTTGGTGCGTCGCCTGCGGGTGCGAACCGGCGTCGACTTCGGGCCTCACCAATACCGGCACACCTATGCGACCTGGCTGCTGCGCCGCGGCGCCGGAATGGAAAGCGTCAAACAGCTTCTTGGTCACGCGTCGGTCACCACCACGATCGACACCTATGGGCACCTGACCGTCGAGGATGCGCGAGCGACCCTGGAGGCCGCGGGCTGGTTCACCGGTCGGGAGGTGCAATGGTGAGCGCACCGTCCCGGCACCATAGGCGCGAACGCCCCGGGCTGCTGGGAAAGCTGCTGGCCCGGGTGCGCCCGGAGTTCCGCGTCGAGGTCTATGTCGCCGACCCCGATGACCCGGTGCTGGGCCGGCGACCGTGTGCGGTGCCCGAGTGTGATCGCTCCCAAGCCGAGAACGGGCTGTGCTCCGCCCACGGTCAGCGCTGGCGCGCCCGGGACCGCCCGGCGATGGCCATATTCCTCGCCGACCCGGGGCCCACGCTGAACGGGCGCCGGGATCTGACCCCCTGCTCGGTGACCGGATGCCGTTACGGCAGCAACGGTTTCGGATTGTGCAGACGTCACCGGTCGGCCTGGACCAGTGACGGGCAGCCGGACTCGGGCACCTGGTCAGCCCGGGCGGTTCTGCTCGGGCCACCTGATCCGGCGGAATGTCAGCTGCCGTTTTGCACGCTATGGACCGAGAATGCCCGGCAGCTGTACTGCAAGTCTCACGCGACGCGGTGGGCTCAGCTGGGCCGCCCGGACAGCGCAGAGTACGCCGCGCATTGCGAATTGCGCGGCAAGGCCCGTATCGACTTCCGCGGACTGGCGCCCCAACTCAAGCTGGAGTTGCAGTATGCGGTTCAATGCCGCCACGACCAGGCCACCATCATCACCGCGCCGCCGGGTCGTGGCCTGGACGATCCGCGTGGCCACCGGCGCCGGCGTGATCTCAGTGCTCGACCGCACCCCACAGCAGTGGCGGGAGCTGGCCGGCCCGAAAGAGGGGAGCTACCAACGGTTCCTGCTCTTCGCCCACGACGTCGTCGAAACCCTGCACGAAGGCACCGGCTGGGAGGTCGAGTATCCACGTGACATCTGGCGGCTGCACCGGCTGCCCGGTCTGACACCGATGCCCGGCAAGCGGCCGCAGTCACGCATAAACCTGCGTTTTGACCGGCTCGCCCAGCCGTGGCTAAGAACACTGGTCAAACGCTGGACCCGGCTGCGGCTCAGTTCGGGGCTCAGCCCAAGCACCGTGCAAAGCGATGTCCAGGGTCTGATGCGGTTTTCCACGTTCCTGACCGAATCCGCCCCCGAGGTCGACGCCCTCGCCGGCATCGACCGTGCCCTGCTCGAACGCTACCTGGCCTGGCTTATCACCCAGCCCATCGGCCGCGGCGCCAAAGAGGACGCCGTCACCGCGCCCGGCGTCTTCTTCCAAGCGATCCGCCAACACGGCTGGGACCAGACGCTGCCGACCACGGCGGTGTTCTTCCCCGGTGACATGCCCGCGCGCCCGCCCAGAGTCACCCGCCACATAGCCGAGCACGTCATGGCCCAGATCGAAGCACCGGCCAACCTCGACCGTTGGACCACTCCCGAAGGCCGTCTGATCACCATCATCTTGATCCGATGCGGGCTACGCGCCACCGACGCATGCACCTTGGCTTTCGACTGTCTGCTCCACGACGGGCAGGGCGCCCCATATCTGCGCTACTTCAACAACAAGATGCGTCGCCAGGCCGCCGTCCCGATCGATGAGGAACTCGAAAGCGAAATCCGTGCCCAGCAACGGCGAGTGACGACCCGATGGCCCGAACGTCACCCGCACCTGTTCCCCGCTCTGGTAGGCAACGCCGGCGGTCAGAACCCAATCACCTACTACAGCTACCGCGGCATGCTCAACACCTGGCTGGTCACCTGCCAGATCCGTGACGACCACGGCCGCCCGGTGCACCTAACCCCGCACCAGTGGCGTCACACCTTCGCCTGCCGGCTGATCAACCGCGACGTCCCCCAAGAAGTCGTGCGGGTCCTGCTCGACCACGAATCACACCAAATGACAGCGCATTACGCCCGAATCACCGACCAAACCGTCCGCCGACGCTGGGAGGCCGCCACCAAGGTCAACATCAAGGGTGAGCGCGTCATGCTCGACCCGCAAGGGCCTCTGGCGCAAGCGCAATGGGCCAAGACCCGCTACGGCATCGCCACCCAGACGCTGCCCAACGGCTACTGCGGGCTGCCGCTGCAACGGTCCTGCCCGCACGCCAACGCCTGCCTGACCTGCCCGGTTTTCCTCACCGGACCCGAGTTCCTGCCCGAGCTGCGCGAACAGCACCGCCGCACGCTCGCCCTCATCGATGTCTCCAACAGACAAGGACAGACCCGGATGGCCGAGATGAACCAGCAGGTACTCACCAACCTGGAACGCATGATCGGTGAGGTCGAAAACAGCGAGGACGAAGGTGCCGCCGATGCCGCGGGCTGACAATTCCCGCTTCGTCATCGCTGCCGCCCGCCGCAGGGCAGCAGCCACCCACAAACGCGCGGTATCGACACTGCGACGTATGGACAAAGCCGGTCTACCAATCACTTTCGAGGCAGTAGCCCGTCAAGCCGGGGTCTCCCGATCCTGGCTCTACAACCAGCCGGACCTGCGCACCGAAGTCGAGCGCCTTCGAACTCGGCGACACCCTTCGACACCGCACGCGCCAGTCCCAGACCGGCAACGCGCCTCCAACTGCTCCCTGCTGCAGCGGCTGCAAGCTGCTACCGAGCGCATCAAGCATCTGCAAGACGAAAACAAGCAGCTCCGTGAGGCGCTGGCACAGGCGCTCGGTCAGCAGCGGACCAACGCCGTTCACGGCGATCACCGCGACACGCCGGCAAGAAAATCCCCCGCCATCATCGGCCCCTGCTGACCATGCGTCGAAAACACTGTCCTCAACACATAACCGCTGGTCACAGCCACGACCATGCCATCAGCTCTAGATAAGGCAGGGCAGGTTGGTCAGGCCGGCGGCTTTGGCCTGGCGGATGCGGTCCTCGATGCGGGCGTGCTGACGGTGCCGCAATTCCAGGCCGGCGACTTGGCCGGGCACGACACCGGCTGCGGTGTCGGTGATGAACGCGGTNACCCGCATGCCGTCGGCGTCGGTGAACCGCAACTGCGCACCGGGATGGGGGCGTTCTTTGCGCAGGATCAGCCGGGTCCCGGCCGGCCACGAGGACAGCGTGACCAGGGTGGTGGCCTCGGCGACCCAGGCGCCGTCGCGGATCCCGCCGTCGGTGTCGATCGCCGGATACCAGCACTGCCCGAGGTTGAGGGTGTCCACGGCGTCTTGCACCCGCCCGTCGACGGGATAGCCGAAGGAGAACCCCGCCCCGGCGGTGCGGCAGGCGGCGGCGAAATCGTGGGTGGCCCCGGCGGTGTCGCAACGCACCAACACCTTGCCTGCCTGAGGGTTGTCGGGGTCGGGGCGCACGCCCGGCGGCAGCGACGCCAGCGCCTGGTCCAGAACCATGATGTGGTCGGCGGCGGTGTTGGAGCCCGCGCGCCCGGTGCCCAGCAACCCGGCCAGCGCTTCACCCCCGGCGATCTCGGGGCGATCTAAAAATGCCAGCACGGGTGGTGACCGTAGCTTTTCTTCCAGGTCGGCGCCGCCAGTTCCTTGTTGTCGGAGTGATCGATCACCAGCGTGGCGTCGATGTCGATGTGCAGCCACTGCCCCGCGGTGGGAGCCGCTCCGGCCGCCCAGGCCGCCGCTCTGGCGATGCCGCGGGCAGCGCGGATCCCGGGTAGGTGGGCGGCGTCGATGCGTTCATCGACCAGCCGCCACATCGTGGTCGTCGACGCCGTCGCCCCGAGCACGTGTTCGCGGTCGCCGCATAGTTGTCCGACGCCGTCGATGCAATCGGCGCCGTCGGCGACCGCGGCCGCCAGATCAGCGAATACCTCCCCGGGCGCGTACACCCACGGGCCGCGGTAGGTGTCGGCCAACGCGGCGGTGACCTGCGCCGATAACCCAGTCCGGTCGGCGAGCTCA
>JGI24721J44947_10005190_pt1 | contig 17898 bp, 10 predicted proteins | sample YelNatPaOPGAMG01_FD_44947 | JGI IMG/M metagenome (IMG submission 44947) | reverse complement strand
CGAGAAACCGTTCCGCCTAGCGCAGTCGATGGTAGTGCAATGATGGATTTTCCACCCGGTGCCTTACTAGCGCCCCGGCCGAAGTCAACTTGTCCGCCGACCCCGGAATAAAATTTAGACCCTATAGAATCAGCACATACCTGGCCGGTAAGGTCGATTTCTAATGCTGTGTTGATGGCGACCATCTTATATTGTCGGCTGATAACGAATGGGTCGTTGACATATTCGGTGGGGTAGAACGCAAACATTGGATTGTTATGGATAAACTCGTAGAGTTTCCGTGTGCCAAGTGCGAAACTTGCCACAACTTTACCCCTGTCCAATGTTTTTTTAGCGCCTGTAACGACCCCTGATTTTACAAGGTCAACAATTCCATCGGTAATCAACTCGGTATGGATACCAAGGTCTTTCTTGTCGTAGAGGAGGGCCATTACGGCTTGGGGGATACGACCGATCCCGAGTTCTAATGTGGCTCCGTCTTCTATTAGCGCTGCGACGTTTTCAGCGATTTGGTGGGTTACGTCGTCGATTTCGGGACTCGGTACTTCAATTAGTGGGGTGTTGGTTGGCACCAATACATCAAGGTCGTAAATATGTACGAAGGAGTCACCCAAGGTTCGGGGCATGTAAGGATTGACTTGAGCAATCACTAGTGAAGCATTGGAAATGGCAGTTTTTACAATATCCACGGACACGCCTAGACTGCACATGCCCCGTTCGTCGGGAGGGGTGACTTGGACGATTGCTACGTCCAATGGGAGTTTTCCTGAATCAAGAAGGCGTGGAATATCTGACAGGTGTATAGGTGTATAATCACCTAAGCCTTCTTGGATAATTCCGCGAACGTTTTCGGCTATGAAGAAGCTGTTGACTCGGAAGTATTGGGTCATTTCTTTGTGGGCATAAGGTGCTTGGCCGAATGTAAGAAGGTGCACAATTTCAGTATCTGGGAGCTCGGGGGCCCGTCGGACCATTGCTTCAACTAGATCCAATGGTTCGGCTGCACCTGTGCCTATGAACACACGTTGACCTGGCCGAAGGAGCTTTACCGCTTCATCGGCTGTTTTAATAGCGGACTTGTATTTTTCCGTCCAATTAGGATCGTAACAAAAAGGATTCTTCATTGGATTCCAAGATGAATGGGTTTCAAAATGAAAGAGTCATTCGAGCATCAGCCACGTATGCATCGGCACCAACTTCGCCGACTACAAAGGGGTTTATATCAAGTTCTTTTATTTGTGGGAAATCAGTTGCGAGTTGACTTATCCGTTGCAGAGCCTCCGCTATAACCTCAAGGTCAACTGGCGGTTGACCGCGAGCGCCTTTGAGTAGCGCGTAAGATCGAGTGCTTTGAAGCATTTGTAAGGCTTCATCACGAGTGATCGGGGCCAAGTGAAAGGTTACGTCCTTGAGAACTTCGACGAAAATACCACCCAAACCAAACATTAGGAGTGGCCCGAATTGTGGATCTCGAGTCATTCCAAGGATTACTTCTCGACCCCGCGGACCCATTTTTTCCACATAGGCACCTCGAATGTATGCTTGTGGCGCCTTTTGTTTTGCGCGCAACATCATTAGATCAAATGCATCTCGAACCTGATCAGCATTAGCTAAATTAAGTCGGACACCGCCAAAGTCTGATTTATGTATGATATCAGGCGAACTGATTTTCAGGACCACGGGATAACCGATTCTATTTGCTATTTCGACTGCTTCATTTGCGGTTGTAGCCAAGCCACCATCAAGCACTTTAAATTCGTATGCCCTGAGAATTTCTTTAGCTTCGACTTCCCCGACTTGGTGAATGTTGCTCTTAATGTGCCATTGTATCACACGCTCGACTCGTCGGTGGTTAACAGGGAACCGTATGACAATCCGTTGGGGCCGTTTACGCCATGCAGCATATTGACACATTGCACGTAATGCGGCCACAGCTCGGTCTGGAGAAGGATAGTTTGGGATTCCTAGTTCCATTAACCGTTCTTTTGCTTTCTCGACTTCGACTCCGCCCATGAAGGCGCAAAGAACAGGCTTGGTCTTCTTATGAGCCGCGGCCAGTTTTTCCGCGAGTTCAAGCGGCCTAGTCATGTTTTGGGGAGTAACTACTACTATGAAGGCGTCGATGTTCTCGTCCTCCTGTAAAATTTCAAATGCTTTTACGTATCGGTCTGGGTCGGCGTCACCAATCACGTCCACCGGATTGCCCAATGCTGCGGCAGGTGGGAGAGCCGCTTGTAATTTTTCCCTAGTCGTTTGGGAGGTAGAGACGATCTTAAGACCGGCTTCTTCAGCTGCGTCAGCTGCCATAATACCGGGGCCGCCAGCATTTGTAATAATACAAACCCGGTCACCGGTTGGCAAAGGTTGGAAAGTAAATGCAAGGGCGTAGTCGAACAACGCCTCAAATGTTTCTGCTCGAATGACCCCAGCTCGTTTAAATGCTGCCCAGTACGCCATATCTGCCCCGGCCAAACTGCCAGTGTGTGAAGAGGCTGCCCGGGCTCCTGCCTGAGTTACACCTACCTTCTGAATGATTATAGGTTTGCGGCTCGCTGCCGCTTCTGCTACACGCAAGAATTTGTCCCCTTCTGTGATGCTTTCGAGGTAGCCCGCTATAACATTTGTTTCTGGATCTTCAGCCAAAGCTTCGATGAAATCGACCTCGTTTAAGTCTGCTTTATTGCCGATGCTTAAGACTTTACCCAATCCGACTTTTGTATGGACGGCCCAGTCTAGAATGGCTACGCAAAGTGCGCCCGATTGTGAAATTACCGATATCCGGCCTTTTTTGGGCCAGCTTGGTGCAAATGTGGAATTCATATTATGGTGGGTATTCATGACACCCAGGCAATTAGGCCCCATCAGCCGGACGTTGGCTTTGCGGCAAATTTCGACCAATTCTTGCTCCAACGCTGCACCCTCAGGTCCAACCTCTTTAAACCCGGCAGTTATTACCACAATCGCTGACGCACCAGCGCGAATAGAATCTTCCACGGCCGCTTTTACATATTTGACCGGGACAGTGATTACACTTAGATCAATTTTCCCAGGGTATTCAGTAACGCGTTTGTAAGTTTTAATTCCGAGGATCTCAGAGGCTTCAGGATTAACAGGCACGATTGTGCCTTTGAACCCGCTGTTGATTAGGTTGGATACTACAGCGTACCCAACTTTACCAGGGTGGCGGGACGCGCCAATTACAGCTATCGTGTTCGGGTATAAAAGTGATTCCAGCATATCGCAAGAAAGTTGACGCGAGTCTACATATACCTACAAGTTCGGTTTTGCAATAATCTTTTATCCAGAATTAGGTGTTAGTTTATGGGCTCTGAATCGAGTCGTGGAACGCACCTAGCACTAACAAAGCCCGCACCAGAAACTGGAATGTATCTGCTGATACGTTGGCTTGTGTTCGGATGCCCTGGTATGGCTTGAACCCGTAATTTTGAATTAACCGCATGGCAATTTACATAGAATGGGGAACCACAACGAAACGGTTTGTGTGTTGGATACCCTCTAGAGGCTTTCAGGGACTAGGTCCTTTTGACACACATGGTGGTTTTTCGAAGAGAATCTGCGCAGATTCGGGACACGCATTCAACCTTTTTAATGGAAGCGGTTTTGCATGTTTTCAAGTCCTGCGCCCAGAAGTTTAAAAACGGGGTCGCATGTTTTTAGTGATTACAATGCTTGGCCTTTTCAAGTAACGCGCGGATTTCTTAATTGGCATCTTTGAAGTTATCTTTGATAGGCGCCGGGGAGGTAATTTTGGCGAGTAGGCCAGCCTAAAAGGGTATAAACTGTGTGCGGGATAATTTCCGCAGGGATTTGCAGTGGGTTTTCAAGCACAGGCTGGAATTGTTTTAGTTCAATCGATTTTATCACGGGCCACGCAGTGCCATTAAGGTACACGCTCCGGGTTTCGAACACTTGAATGATGCGTGTTAACTCAGCTGGTTCACGGCAGGTTATGAAACATTCTCTAGGTGTCGGACTCCACTTATAAAGAGGCGCTGGAGAACTAGCAGGGCCGCGGACATAAAGGTTGTAGTCACACCGAGCCAGCTGAGCATTAGTGAGTCGGTTACATAACATGGGTGTTTGCTCTACTTTTAATAGCGGCTGGTCGTATTCGTGGGTCGTTACTATAAAATTACCAACAAATTCATGGCCTTCCCGCTTGTCGACGTCTGGACCGGTAGCTGGGTGCCAACCGAATCGGTCACCGACGGCGCTTCTGGGCGTCCTTTCTATTAAGACTGGAGTATTTACCAAAGTATTGTGATACATCCGGACGTTACAGCTATTGAGGACGCGGATCCCATTATGGCAATTAACAAAGACATTTCCCGCACAGATGGCCCCTTTAGAAATCTCAAAAAAGAATCCATCGATGCAGTTTTCAATCCAATTGTTGATGAAAACCCCGTCGACGTTACCTACGTCATACCAAATCCCATTGGAATCTGGTTGGTCAGTGACGAGGTTATCTCGACACGTGACGCGGTGGCACTGGTTGAAGATTTTTACCGCTGCGGGGTAATACCCAGTAATCTTTTCGACATTGTTTCTCATGAAGATGTTACGCTCGAGCAAGCAATCCGATGACGCTAGTATGTAAAGCCCTTCAGTACTGGTATCACTGATGAGGCAGTTTCTTACGATAAGGTTATCGCCTCGGAGGTAAGCTGCTACACGAGAACAATGTGTAATTGTGACGTTTTCGAGCGTGGTGCCGACGACATCTTTCCCGTACGTGGCAGGATCCGCTGGGCCTTCAGGTTCTGTACCTTCAATCTCAATGGCTCTATAGGCGTATTGTGTTAGTGTGATCCCTTTTAATGTAAATCCACGGCCATCGGATTTCTTTCCGTGGCAATTGTTGGTTGTTCGAAGGAGGCAAACATCCCATGCTGTGATTTCTATGACTCGGCCGGTGGGATTCACGCCTATGTAAACGTGTTTGTTTTCGTAGTCTATGTAAAAAGAGTTTGTATCGACGTCACCTTCCCAACCAACGGTCTTTAAAGGCTTTCCGTCAACAAATACCATGTCATTGTTAAACAACCACATGGGAGTTTTTACGCCTTCTTTTGCCCGGTGCCACCACTCCGCTGGACGTGCAGGGAATAGGTTCGTCCAAGTGGTGCGCCATAGACCGCTTGGTAAGCGCACCCAATTAGTTGCGACTAAAGTGCCCTTGAGGATTGGTTTTTCATCTTTATGAGGTTGGATGGTTATTCCTTGGTTAAAGACTAGATCACCTGTGCGGTAGGTTCCGCCCCTTAATACAATTGCCTCGCCCGTCGAAGCTCGGGCAATGGCAGATTCGATAGTAGTGGGGTTTTCCAAAGTTCCAGGTGCATCAGGTAGGCCATCAGGACTGACTACGTAGACACGTGGAGCATTGGAAGGCCAAGGATATGTAATTAGGATTGACCCGTAAGGTCCCCCGGAAGGTTGTGCATATATATTCAGTGCGATTGCGATTGTGCTAAGCAAAATCACACCGAAGTAGCTAACTATGGTCGGTGTTCTCATACAGGACTTGGATATCCTTTTGGAGTGAACGAGGTGCGTGTTGGAGGCCGACATACCTTTTGGTCGATATTTTGGGCAATTGGGTGTTTTCGTACAAGCAGTATTGTTGTTAGTAGGACATTCCGGGTGGGTGCATTTCGCAATCCAGGGGCCCAGAGTCAAAAATATTTATCGAATCCCAAGGGTAAAATGAGTTTTTACCAAGTGGTTACCATGAGGGTTTGAAAACCGGGTAGGGTGAAAAGGAGTTCGCTCTTTAAAGCATCACCCCGGGCTGTGACTTGAGGTGCACGATTACCTTCGCCGTAGCACTTCCAAAGGGTTGAATGGGAGAGCGGGAGGATTAGTTGATGGTTGGTTGGTGTTGGTGGAGGGTTGGAGAATTTGGGTAGCCATATTGAGCATTTCAGCGGTTTTGGTTGCGGCAGCGCTTGGTAGCGTTGAGATTGATTTAGCCAGGAAGCTAGCAATGACAGCCTTGTCTGTGTATATTTCGGGTTTGTTGAGAGTGCCACGAAGTTTTGCGAAAATTGGTAATTGCACCAAATTTGAAGAAGGCAAAGCAGTGGCGGGTAACAGTCGGCTCTTTTGAGCTAGTTGTGAATGGATTGCAATTTCAATTGGTAGATCATTAAGTCTCGAGTTACCTAGTTCCGATGCGATAGGGATTTGCCCTTGCGTATGTGCGCGGAAGAGGTCGGTTTCCAAAAGGCAATTAGCGATTGTAATGGCGCCCTGTCCAAGGTTAACGCTAAGAACAAAGTTAGTAAGCGAGGCTTTTAATACGTCATCGATGCCCAAGGCTAAGACCAGTGGGGTCAAAAGCAAGGTGGCCTTTTGTCCAATAAGACGCATAGTGCAATTCGTAACACATAGGAGTAGATTTCCATTTAAGTGTTTTTGGAGGCTGGCACCAGTGAGTCCTTGCCCTCTTATGTCTGCTTTTGCGGTAAGTTCTCCCGTTGCTTTCCCGTGGTACTCAGTGGAGAAGGTATTGATGATCGGCGTGAGCGGCAAACGTTCAGAGACCAAGTTAAATTCGTACTTATAACCAGGTTTGCCAACATCTAGCTTTAAATCGGCTTGTAGAGGGGCGTTGTTTATTTTGCAGCGAAGGTTGTGTATAGAAACAACTTCTGGTTGGAGAACCACTTTCAAGTCGAGATCTTTAATGTCTATTTCTTGGAGGCGGATGCTGGTCATTTGGGCAGTTATTTCAAGGTTTGCACAGGGTAAACGTGTGGGTGGGGGATCAACAATTTGAGTTGGTGGTTGTTGTGCAGGAGCTGGAGGTTGGCGGGTTTGGAAAATAAGTTTGCTGTAAGGTGTCAGGTCGATTCTATCAGCAGCGATTTTTATGGATCCTTGGATACCGTGTGGTACTGGGTTTTGGAGAAATGCGGTTAACGTAACTGCATTACTGGTACCATTTGGATCGGCTATATAAAAGTGCCCCTTTGTAAGGGCAAAGTTGGTAGTGCCAGCGCCTGTGGAAGCTAGATGAATGCCGAAATTATACGGTCCGAACTTCTCTTGGCCAGCCTTGAACAAAAGGTTACTCACGGTGGCTGTTATTGAACTTTCCCATGCAGAGCCCTTTTTACTTAGATAGGCGTCAGCGAATAGGTTCCCCGGAATGATCGTCGCAGGTTTTAGCAAAGAAGCCGTTGCAAGAGTCAGAATTGGTTCGGTGCAAACAGGAACGGTGATTTTCATGGTGATATCCCGGGTTTCAGTGTTTAGTTGGCCATCTCCCTTGAGGTCGAACACGGAATTCCCTGCTTGAGAGAGACAAAGTTTGAGATCTTTGAGCATTATCTCGGAGCCAAGGCGGTGAACCAAAGCCGAAAACTCGCCGTCGGTAGGTTGCAATGTCTGTCCAAGAAATATGCATTTGGCACTGTTGAGCTTGCCTGTGATTGCGAGATTGCAGTTAGTGAGGGATCCTTCGAGTGAACCATGTAGGGAAGCGGTGCCACTCGTGATGTTGATGGTGGGTGGCATGGTCAGTTTTGAGAGGTTTTGCAGGTTTGCCTCGAACCTAAACTTTAGGTTTGATAGATATTGTTGTAAGTTTGCTTGGCCGGCCAAGTGGGCTTGCAAAAGAGGATTTGTAGCCCGAGATAAACTAGAAGTAAGACTCTCGATGTTGATGTTTTGAAGGTTTTCAAGAACTAGCCGGCCGAGACAGGAACCGTTGAGGTTTTGGATTGCCATCGAGTTGACCGTGAGGGTTATTCCTCTCCACTCTGTAGCGAAGTTGAGTGTACCGCCTGTATTGTTAGTTGAAGGGGCAAGTTCTATTTGGGCGTTTATGATTCCGGATGGAATGAAGGTCGAAATAGGAGTTTTCCATGCGCCTAAATCTAGATCGGTAACTTTCGTCAAAAAGTGGCTGGAGTAAGTTGGTATGAGTGAAGTCTGCCGGCTGATTTTTATTGGGGCTGTAAGGCGGCTTTGGAGTAATGGTTTAGAGTTAGTGTAGCCATCTATTTCGAACTTCTCTATGGCAAGTTCACCGGTGGTCCCATTGTATGATATGCGGAAGTTCGCACGAAAATCCATCGGCGGGATAGAAAGGTCTCTGCGAGAGATTGAGAATTTTGAAACATTGACGTACCCTTCAGTTGCAATGGATTGACTGTAATTGGCGAAGGTAATGTAATTAGACGCGTTAATTATTGTGTCGCCAAACTTGTATCCAAACGGGGCTGCGAATAATTCTAAGGCCGGTGCAGATATACCGACCAAACATAGTGTGATCTGCCCAGTTCCGTCTTTAAGGTTAAACGGTCCATAAACCAGGATTTTCCCTAGCGGTGTCGAGTGTTGTGCAAAGTCAATGGTTAAATTTTGTATATTTTGAGTTGTAATCTCACCCACCATGGTAAGCCCCACGCCGAGTAAATGTGCTAATTCGCCTGTGGCTGATTTGACTTCGTATTTATTGTTTACTGAGGCGTTTTCGATTTGACCATCAGTTGAAATGCGCATCCGAATACTATTGGTTATCGATCCAACGAAGGACTTTACTATTTCCCCGTTGGAGGTTTCTTCAGACCCACGAATCATGGTTTTCAATGAGAGTGTTCCTGTAGAGGCATTTTTAAGGTTAACGCAATCACCTTGAAGTTCCTCCAAGATTAGTTTGAAAGTGCTTCCCTTCCCGGATTTGTTGATGAATGTAATCCGGCCACCGGAGATGGTAACGCGACCAATATCGATTTTCATAGGAGCTGGGGGAACTGGTTTTCTGGGGGTGGCAACTTTGGGTTTTCCACTCAAAGTGTTTAGTATTGGGTCGATGTTTGACCGACCATCTCCTTGGCGTACTATTGTTATCTCGGGGGAGTCTATTACTAGGCTATCTATGGCTAGTTCGCCCCGAAGCAGTCTCATTAGGGAGTAGCGCGCCTTTACTGTGGATAGTTGAAAAACGGGTTCAAAGCCAGCTGGTTTGACAAGCAGGCCTTCCAATACAATTTGGGAAAAGGGATGAATTTTGGCCTCTTTGACAGTAATTTCGGCGCCCACACCTCGCGAAACACGCGGCAGAATGACGCTTTTGAAGAACCAAGCACTAGTCACGATGTGGTAAACTGCCAATCCAGTTCCCATCAAGGCGACTATGAGCACAATTACGAGTTTGTACCATTTATGTGTCCGTCGGATTGCGCTTTTTTGCACGGTTGTAGATTCGCCAGCCATAGTTTTGCGAACAGCCCTTATTAGGCTACACTCCCTGCGCTGTCTTGCAAGAATGCTCTGCACTGCAAGGTTTTCCTGTGACACAGGCAAGTCGTGTCTAATATGAAAGGTATTCACGCCTTGCCCAAGTATGGGACCTCCTTGTAATTACGGCACCAGGTGAACGGGCATTAAAAATAGAAGGAAATTGTAGCTAATAATTGGCGACAATTAGTAAAGGGATTGCACACAGGTGAATATGTTGTCATTCGTGACCTATTACAAACCGTTCTTGATTGCAGGTGATGTGCGTAGGGATGGATATGCAATGTGTTATGGCTTCAACCGTTTGGATGATTGATGGTTTGGTGAGTCAATGGTAGAAGTAGATTGGATTTCGACGGGTAGCCCTGCTAGTAAATTCCAGCTACCGCAACCTGGTAATGCTTACTTGAGCGAAAAGGTATGTCCTCGGAGAACATGTAGGGTGTTTAAAAACGAAATTGCGTAAGTTGTAATGAGAGTCGGCGTCAAAGTGTTTTTAGTATTTGTTATTTGGTGGGTGTTAATTGGTAGGTGTTTTGCAACCCCACCTTCAGCTGCATGGGAGGCTTCTTGGGTGGATGAGTTTGACGGCACAAAGATAGATACATCAAAATGGAGTTACGGAAGTTTGCCTTGGGGTGGCAAATATCACAACGATGAATATGCGAGTTATATAATGTCTGAAGATTCCTACGTTACGAATGGGATGTTGGTTTTACGGTGCCGGAAGGCGTCTGGGAAGGAGTTTGGTGGCTATCCATACAGCGAGGGATTTGTGCATAGTAATGGCAAATTAAATTTTACCTATGGATACGTCGAGATAAGGGCCAGGTATCCACGCGGCAAGGGGGTTTGGCCTGCATTTTGGATGCTGCCACAAGGATGGCCTCCAGAGATTGACATTGCAGAATACTTTGGTTCGCAAGATCGCATGCACATGGGATTGTGTGTTGGCACGGCGTCGAACCCGATTTGGGACAGTTCGAACTTTTATGGGGAGGGCGTGGACAGCTGGCATACCTGGGGGCTTGAATGGGGTCCTGGTTACCTTATTTGGCGAAAGGATGGTGTAATAAAAAAGACCGTGTTCACTAACGTAGTGCCCTCAGTGCCTATGTACGTGATACTGAATAGTGGGATGCGCTGGGACGCCGATAGCTCTACACCTCTCCCAAACTATTTTTATGTTGATTGGTTTCGCAGGTTTAATCCACCTGCGGTTGTTCTGAACGACAGTGACACCAATTGCACGTTTCCAGTGTTAAGGTATGAGGGTAGGTGGGGTTACGCCAAGCAGAATGGCGCTTTCTTCGGAGATAACCATTGGAGTAGTGATACAAACGCGTATTTAGAAGTAACGTTTGCGGGAACTAGATTGGACCTTTATGGTGCACTTTCCACTAATCACGGAGTAGCAGCCATCTCGGTCGATCACGGTCCAGAGGTACTCGTAGACTATTATGCGAGTTCTAGGCGTGACATGGCTCTTATATGGAGTATTTCAGGGTTACGGGCAGGAATTCATGAGGTGCGAGTTCGTCCAACGGAAACCAAGAACAGTGCCAGTAGTGGATTCGCAATTGCTATTGATCGAATCGATATCTGGCATTCGGCTGTAAACTTAGCAGGGAGTATAGTTGGTACGCCTGGAGCCTACGGAGGGTCTGGCAATACCAAGGAAAAAGTGTTTGATGGAAATCTGCGCACGTTTTTCGATGCACCAGTTGCTTCAGGTGGATGGGTTGGTCTAGACTTGGGGTCACCAAGGGTAATCAAACGAATCTTGTTCGCTCCTCGAGTAGATTACGCTAACAGAATGGTTGGTGGGAGGTTCCAGGGTGCAAACCAACCGGACTTTACCGACGCCTTGGATTTATATGTGATTACAGAGACGCCTTTCGAACAGAGGTTCAATTCTGTGGAGGTGAATGTGGATTTACCTGTACGCTATGTGAGGTATTTAGGACCTACTAATGGGTATTGCAATGTGGCTGAAATTGAGTTTTATGGGACCACTCCTGGTGATGCAAACGGTGTGTGGAAGGTCGACGCAGATGGATTTTGGTCCGATCCAGTTAATTGGCTATCAAATACCGTTGCGAAAGGAGCGGGCTATTTAGCTGATTTTTCGGCTATTGACATTACAGACGATAGAACCGTCGAGGTGACTAACCAGATTGTAATTGGTGAGATGCGGTTTGCAGACCGGATAGGCGCTCAGCGCTGGGTTCTCTGTGGAAACGTAAAAGAGGCAGCAATGGTTTTGGATCCGGCGCGTGGTGTTCCCCCGATAATTTCGGTGACAAATCAGGTAGATTTGGCCGTGCCTCTCGTAGCCCCAATAGGATTTAAAAAGGTGGGGCCGGGAACCCTCAGGTTTTGTGCCAGCAATTGGGTCGAAGCTTTTGTGTATCTTGATTCTGGTTCAGCCGTAGCTGACGACGGCGTAGTTTGTTTGGCACATCCCTGCGCGCTGAGTGGAAGACCGCTATCTGTCTGGTTGAGAAATAACAATTCGGGAAGATCGGGATTGCAGTTGGACGGGAGCGCCGGCAGGATTGTAATCCCTTGTGAGTTAGTTGTTAGTTGTCGAAACCACACGGCCCCTGCGTTACAAAATTTATCGGGAACAAATACGGTTAAAGGCGAGATAAAAATCGAGGTTGGTGGACAGTGGACAGTCTTCCAATCTGACGGTGGTCAGCTTGAGTTGGCAGGTGGTATCCGATATGTTGGCACTTCGACGGCCTCCCGCAATTTCCTTTTCTCAGGGGCTGGAGATTTCGTTATCACAGGGCCTATAAGGGAACCGCCTAATTCAGCCATAATAGGTTTGGTGAAAGATGGACCTGGACGGCTTTGGTTGAATGGCCGACATTCATACAACGGTCCCACTAAGGTCAGTGCCGGCACCTTAACCCTAATGGGTCAAATCGATAGTACTAATCAAGTGGAAATCCTAGGGGGTACCTTTGGTGGCTCGGGAGTGATCGCTGGACCTGTCAAGGTAGGACCAAGCGGGACAATTTCCCCAGGCCCAGGAATCGGAATTTTAAAAGTAAAGGGGTGCGTTCAATTAGAAGGAATAGTAGAGTTGGAAATTGATCCTGTAGGCAGAACAAATGACGTGATTGAGTGTGAGAGTGTAATGCTTGTGGGTGGGCGGCTTGTTATTAATAGCTTCGGAGGATCATTCGAGCCCGGGTTGGAGTTTACCCTGTTGAAGGCGCCGACGATCATTGGGGCATTTGAGAGAGTGGATTTGCCTCAGTTGCCCCTCAATTATACATGGGATACAAACGCTTTGTATTCAAATGGTAGAATCCGGGTTGTGCTTGCTAACCCCCCTTCCTTGCCGAATTTAGGGGTTGATTTGATTGACAATAGATTACGGCTCCGGTGGCCAAGACAGAATATGGGCTGGCTTCTTCAGATGCAGGTATGTACACTTGAGTCAGGGCTCGGTACAAATTGGATCGATATTCCAGAAAGTACAGTGACAAATGAGTTTTCGTTTCTCCCACCATCTACCAATAAGTGCGTATTTTTCCGGTTGATTTTTCGGCCGTAGCAAGTGGAGTTGAGAAGAGCCCCTATAAATTTGAATGGCAATCCTTGGCTTGTGACATAGCCCGGGAGACCAAAGGAAACAGAGTTTCTGTACTAGCTTTATGCGCCGATTTGCCCGGTCGTTTCTTGAAAGGACGGATCCTGAACGTAATCCGGATGTTGAGGGTATGTTGCGATTTATAAAAACTGCTTGGGAACGGCACGTTGACGATTGAGGATGGGGATAAAATGCACGTCTTTTATCTCTCTACATTCTCCTTTTCAATTGTACCTATATGTGTAGAAGGCTAATCACATGGTTCCAGTGTAGAGCAGAAATGCATGATTTAAAAGTGGTGCCGCTGTTCTAACAATATGATACGCGGGTGTTGGTTTAATCGATCTAGAGCTATACTCACTTACTACGTAGGTGTGGTTGGGAGACGCGATGATATTAACTCGGGGAAAGGTAATGAGCACGGTGTGGTTATAGAGGGCTGGCTGTGGGGGGAATGCTCTGGACTCGATGAAAACGCTTTTTAGAGTCGCTCTTCTGCTCAACACAAAGCAACAGTGTATTGCCTTGGCAAGCAATAAGGGGGGGAACTTCAGAATAAAATGTGGCCGATTAGATTTGTTTTTTTGCATAGGATTAGGTATTTGACAATTGCAGATGGTTTCACGAAAGCACCGAAAACAGCCGCGTAAAGGGACGTACCGACGATCCCCGGGACGTCATTCGCGCGAAAGAGGAGCGTCACAAATTGCGGCAGAGGAGCATCCTAATGTCCATCCTCAATTAAACCCTGAGGTAGTGCCAGAAAACGCCCCTGTAAATACGTCAACCGAGTCAGAAGTCGCAATGCAAGAAGAAAGGCCTGCTATCCGGGAAGCGCTTGCAGAGGTGCAAGGTATTATTCGCAATTTGAAACGAGTATTGGAGGAAATGGAGGAAGTAGCGGAGCTGCTAGAAATTGCCCAAATCCAACGGAATCATGACGTCCAGGAGATCGAACAACTCACCCGCATGTTGAAAGAAATCCAGAGTAAAGATTAGAGTTTAAAGCGAAATTGAAATGCGTGCCACGCTTTTTACTTAAGGGGTCTAGAAGTGGCATTTGATTTTACTTTTCGTCCCCGGAAATAAAGAAGGCAGAGTTATGTACATTTGGTTACCTTTGCAACTTCCCGTGTCTCGAATGCGTTTGGAAAAGAAGAAAATACGTCTTGGAAATTATACAGGATTGAATATGGCACTTTTTGAAGAGGACGTCGGATGCGAACTTTAGGTTCTAAGTACGAGGCATTTGCAATCGGCGGGCTGTTAAGAAGTTAAGGTTTTCGAGCGGCATAAAAACGACCAAAAAATTCCCCCTCTCACCGTTTGGGAGGGGGTGAGAGGGGGAACGCCACCTACCGATTTACACGGGAGGTAGTTGGACTCGCCCTACCGCCGATTCCGCCGCAGCAACCCAATACCTGTCAACCCTGCCAGACTCAAAATCGCCCAGGTAGAAGGTTCAGGGACGTACATATATCCTACGCCATCGAGCCATGTCCGTTGGTTTGAATCCTGTTGGTTGGGATCAGGACCTAGGTACACATATACAATAGTAGGTTGTGTTATATTTAGGGTTCCAAGCGTGGCTTGTAGCAATCGTCTGTTGCCTTCTCCAACCATGAGACCCTGGTTTGAGGGGGTATTGTAAATCGGAACCCCGTTTATTTCGGTCAGGTATTCGGGGGAACCCAAATTAGGATGGTCGTTCTCCCCATTTGGGCCATTTGAACCCAATTGAATTAAGCCTTCCCGCAAGCCAGGTTGATGGATATAAAGCGTCAGCGAGTCCAAACTTAGCCCTGTTCGCACTCGCCATCCACTTTGATCGGACCAAAAATATGCGTAAATCGTGTAATCCCCGGGAGCTTGTAATGATAACGGCACTCGCAAAATAGGCGCGTTGGTATCAATCAGGCCATAACCAGCATTTTGCCAAATCGTACCACCGTTTCCAAACGTCCGGACATCCCACACTCCATCATTTGAGGCCGAAGTTTGGCCATTAATGTAGTGTGTGCCCTGTATCAAAGGATTGCCGTTATATAATTGCGCGGTTTGGGGTGACACATCCACATACCAAATATATGGTGGAGTTTGGGCTAAAATCACCCCTGTCAGGCTGGCAGCTACTGCAGCTGTTGTTAGTAATTTTTTCATACGTTTCCTCCTTTCTTTCATCTTTTAGGCACACCTCAAAACGACCCTCTTAAACACATGTTTATAGTGGCAACAAATTAGTATTTTGTCAACATCTATTTTACCTCAGTTATACTGCTTTTACTGGGAGATATGGTACCTAGAGTGTTGCAGTCGGCCTTTGCGATTAACCTTTTTGAAGGTGATTTGGAGGTGTAAAGAATTTTTTATTAGGTTTAATTTTGGGAAAAAGCAAGAGGGGTACGCTCCCAGTTAAGGACGCGCATAACAGGTGGCTACCATAGTTGTTAAGATGACGTTGTATGTGTGCACCAAGATAGTTCACCCCGTGCCCGAATTAGAAATGCAAGAGGCGGTATGAAGAGGGGAGCAAATTAGATGTACCAACAGGAAATGGGTTACTGTAAGCACTTTCTTATTAGGCATTAGACCCAAAATAAACCAGTGGTTTGGAATGTCTTAGTGATGTCGGAGTTGGTTTTCTCTACAAGGAGATGTAGGTTTTTTAGGTTCCAATGGGAATTTATGAACGATATCTCTAATTGGATAGCTTTAAAGTAGGTGGGTGTGGGTGTCTTTTAAATTGTATGGGGTGCCGGGGCAATACTGTGGGTTTCTAGGAAGCTATATTTCTGTGCAGGATGGGGGGAGGTGCTGGATTGTGAAGCTAAGGTTTGGACGAATTGTTTGTCTTATCTGCGCTTAGTAATAAAGCGCTTGTTTTTACCCGTGGTTTTGGTATTAGGAGGAAGGTGGATCTGAATGCAGTGAGAACGTGTAGCTCGCATTTAACTTCTCGGCCGTGAAAAAGATAGATCTCTCATCGTTTAAGGTGGCGGACAGTGGGACTGCCCGCGAGATTAACCGTCGGATTATTTTGAATCTGATTCGGACTTGCCAACCGGTCTCCAGGGCGGAATTGGCTCGGCGATCTGGTTTGCAGCGGAGCACAGTGTCCTCTATTGTGGACGAATTAATCCAAGAGAAGTGGGTGATTGAGGGGGCGCTGGGCGATGTGCCCCGGGGTAGAAAACCAACCATGCTGTATCTCAATGGTGAACGCGCAGGTGTGATAGGCATTAACATCCAACCTACACGCACAAACATTGTGGTATCGACATTGGACCTGCATTTTATTTTGGCAGAATCGATTCCCACTGGTAAAGAACCGCAGCAATTTTTGGATTTTTTGGCGAATAGGGTGGTTGAAATAGTGCGGGCGCATTCTGAGATTACTTACGAAGGTATTGGAGTTTCAGTGCCTGGCCGGATCGATTTGACCACTAAAAAGCTGGTGTTTGCTCCTAATCTTAGTTGGATGGGAGTGGACATTCGTATGCCTTTAGAGAAGACAACTGGTTTGCCTGTGGAAATAGACAACGCTGCCAATGCTTGCGCACTTGCGGAATTATGGTCGAACGAGCGTAAAGAGCAGGTAAAAAACATTCTTGCAGTAACGGTTTCTGAAGGGATAGGCGTTGGCATGGTGTTGAATGCGCAGCTTGTGAAAGGCGCACGTGGATTAGCCGGTGAATTTGGCCATTTTACGATGGATCCGAATGGGCCTCCATGTAATTGTGGAAATAATGGTTGTTGGGAGACGCTGGCTTCTAACACAGCTTGTTTGCGTTTTTATGCCCAGTCAAAAGCCCAACACCTACCCAGTAAACCACTGTCTACGATCACGTACGATGACATAATCAAGTTGGCGCTCCAGAACGATGCGCGTGCTGTCGAAGCAGTCCAGAAACAGGCATACTATTTGGGGTTAGGTCTTTCCATGTTGGTTGTGGGTTTTGATCCCGAGGTAATCCTTATTGTCGGCCCTATTACAAGGGTCTGGTCTCTTGTGGATCCGATAGTTACCAAGACCATTGAAACTCGCGTTCGTACAGGAGCCAAACCGAAAATTATACCCACGGATCCAGATACCCAACCGCGGTTGGTAGGAACGGTGGCAATGGTACTGGCAAAGCACTTTGGCGCCCCACAACTATTCTGATCTTGGTGAGAATTTTGAGGGATTCTTTGGCTTCAAACTAATTTCCCTGAACCAGTACGAGAGATGCACGAAAAACAGATGAAGTGGGATGCTATTCGGTGTCATTGTGAGACTCGATTCGGATACAACTCGCGGAAATTTTGCACTGCTTTTGAAACTTCAAATGCGATGGATTAAATGGTATTAACCGTAGACTCGCATGTACTTTCGGATTTGTGGGGGATGCCCCCGGGGTGCCGCCAATTAATTTTCGCGTCGGAAAGACGAAATCTTGTTCCGGTAAGAGGTACTCTGATTAGTATTGGGTAGCCTTGAGAAGCAGATGAGCCATTAGCTTGCTAAAAAGCACTTTACGAAAAGAACTCACCCCGCGCATAATGGGACCATGCGCAGAATGTTGTGGTGGACGGCGGGTTTGCTGGCTTCTGTCTTAAACAGTTCGGCTTCCGAACAATTGCCTTTAATTGCTCCGATCTTTGGGAATAACATGGTCATTCAAAGGGGTATTACAAACACCATTTGGGGTTGGGTAACCCCGGGAACCACGGTGGAGGTTGTTTTACTCGGGCATGCTTATGGCAGTGTTGCTGACACAAATGGGCTATGGAAGGTGAGGTTTCGACCGCCCGATGTAGCAGAGCCTTTTAATGTGAGGGTCATAATAGGGGGGACGAACGCTTTCACGTTCACAAATGTAGTTGTTGGGGACGTATGGGTGTGTGGGGGGCAATCAAATATGGAATTTCCGCTGCGGCTAGCTAGAAATGGGGAGGAAGAGGTCAAGAATGCTAACTATCCGGGGATTCGTTTTTTCAAGGTACGTAATCAGCCGGCATATGAACCAAGATCGATTGTG
>JGI24721J44947_10005188_pt1 | contig 17901 bp, 16 predicted proteins | sample YelNatPaOPGAMG01_FD_44947 | JGI IMG/M metagenome (IMG submission 44947) | reverse complement strand
GAGGGTCCGGCCAGCTTTGAGGTTAATTTTCTGGACTGGCTTTACCGACTGAGCGAAAAAGAAATTGCAGAAAGGCTGAGACTGGAATAAATTCGACCACTGGCAGGCGCAATCAATCCAAGTATCAGCAAAAGAACTAAAAAGGTTAAAGAAGAAAGAAAAAGAAGAAAATGACGATAGATTCATTCCAATCTATGGCTCCAAAAATAGCTCATCCCAAGAATATATGAAGACTTGTTCATATATTAAAGGAATAAAAGAAAAAATGAATAAAAGAAAAATTGATTTAAGTCTTTATCTGGTGACGGACCGCCGGATGCTCAAAGGCTTAACTTTAATTGATCTGATCAGAAAAGCCGTAGCCGGTGGCGCCACGGTGGTGCAACTTAGAGAAAAGGAATGTTCTTCCCGCGAATTTTACCAGCTGGCCATAATGATAAAAAAGATTATTCCTCCCGAAATTCCCCTTATCATTAACGACCGCCTGGATATTGCTCTGGCCGTTGGCGCTGATGGCTTGCATCTGGGACAATCTGACTTGCCGGTAGAAATTGCCAGAAAGCTTCTCGGTTCTGAAGCCCTGCTCGGTCTTTCAGTAGAAAATATAGAACAATTAAAGGAAGCAAATCACCTGCCGCTTGATTATCTGGCAATTAGCCCCATTTTTCCCACCCCGACTAAAACCGATTTTAGTCAACCGGCCTGGGGTCTGGAAGGCCTGCGCCTGGCCAGAAGCTTAACCGATTTACCCCTGGTGGCTATTGGTGGAATTAATGAAGAAAATGCGGCTGAGGTTATACAGGCTGGAGCCGACGGTCTGGCCGTGGTTTCAGCTATCTGCGCTTCAGCTGACCCAGAACAGGCTGCCCGCACCTTAAAGGGAAAAATTGAACAGGCCAGGAAGAAAATAGGTTGATTTCAGAGTGAATAACAGAAGACCTGATAAATTCTCAGCTTATGCACCGCTTTAAATGATTGTTAACTCTTTTAATTTGTATGATAATGGAGCTGAAAAACAGCGGCCTTTGGCCAATTTATAGAAAGCAAAATAACAACGACGGATAGAAAAAATATTTATAAAAGTAAATGTTAATCAAAATGGACAAATTAAAATCAAGCAATAAACCAAGAAAAAACAGGAACTTAAGACTCACAGATATTGGTGAGTTTGGCTTTATTGCTCACTTTTCGCCGGACTTTCTGTCCGGCCTGCCAAAAAATATCAAGGGCATCGGGGACGACTGTGCAGTTATTCCCTGGAAAGGCCGCCAGCGCCTGCTGGTGACTACTGACCTGCTGGTTGAAGGTGTTCATTTCCTGAAAGAAAAAATACCAGCGGAAAACCTTGGTTATAAAGCGCTGGCTGTCAATCTCAGTGATATAGCGGCCATGGGCGGACGCCCTCTTTATGCTTTTCTCTCTCTTGCCATCCCCCCTGAAACTGAGGTGAACTACTTAGATGAATTCTTTAAAGGCTGGCAGAAGCTGGCCCAGAAAACAGACGTTATGCTCCTTGGCGGCGATACTACCAGAACGGTGGAAAAGATGGTCATTAATGTGGTCATCCTGGGCGAAGCTGAGGAGAAATTCATCAAATATCGAGCTGCAGCTAAACCGGGTGACATCATCGCTGTTACCGGCCAGCTGGGTGATTCAGAAGGAGGATTGCGATTAATATTAGCCAGTCAAGCTGAACCGCCATCAGGAACGGCTGAAAAATATCTTTTAAAACGACATTATTGCCCCCGTCCCCATCTGGAAGAAGGTTATTTTTTAGCCCATCAGTCAGCGGTCAGAGCAATGATGGATGTATCAGATGGGATAGATTCCGACCTCAGGCGCATTATGGAACAATCAGGCTGCGGAGTAGAAGTCTATCTGGAAAAACTTCCTGTTTCTTCGGCGCTAAATAAATGCAGCCAGAAATATGGCTGGAATCTCATGGAGATAGCTGCAGCAGGAGGCGAAGATTACTGTTTACTGATAACTGTTAATCCGAAGAAATTTTCAGAACTGGCTCAGAAATACCTGAAGCGGTTTAAAAGGCCACTTTTCCCCATCGGTAGCATCACTGATAAAAAAGGAGATTTTATTTACCTGAAGAACGGCCGGGTTGTTAACTTTAAAAAATCTGGCTTTGACCACTTTAAAAGCTGACAGTTTTCAGGCTTTTCATTTCCCCATAGAAAATGCAGAAAATTAGGTAAACAAATAATTTCATTTCTTAATTACATTTTTTTTATTTCAAAACTTCTTTAAGAACATCAGCCTGTTCAGGGGTCAGAATTTTATCTCGGAAAATCACCTGAACCTGAAGTTGTTGCCCGCTGGCTTCAACCAGNAGAAAATGATTGTCTCCACCGTGNTTGATATAAAGCTTATTTAGGCGAGGCCCCCCGCCGCCGCTGATATAGTAGGTAATTCCATCAATCTTCCTGGTTGGACCAAAACGATGATAATGACCGGCAAAGACTGCCAGTACTTTATGCTGCACAAGAAGGGGATGAATTTTATTCATCCAGAAATCTTTATCCGCCTGATGGACATATTTACTGGTCNTCGTCCAGAGCGGCACATGGACAAAGACAAAAGCTCCTTTCCATTGGTCGGAATTAGTTAGGTCAGCTTTCAACCATTCATATTGCTCCTGGCTAATATGTCCAAGACGGTTATCTTCTATGTCCCAGAGGATAATAAAATGATACCCTTTAAGATCAAAAGATAAATAGGTTTTTTTATAGCGCTGAAGATAAATTTCTAAAGACTTACGGCTGTAAATATCATGATTTCCGGGCACCCGGTAAAAAGGAGCCTGGATCTGGGACACCAGTTGATCAAATTCATCCCACTGTGATTTAGCCCGGCGAAGCCCATAACCGGCAATCATATCGCCCAGATGAATAACCACATCAGGTTGAAGAGAATTTATCTTACTAATCATATCTTTAAAAAACGGACTCTTTTTGCTGAAAAACTCNGGGCTGGTATCACCGATCACCACCATCTTCAGATCAGCTGAAATCAAAGGCGAAACTAAAATCGTAAAAAAGGCTAACAGGACAAGAAAAATAATGGATAATGGGAACAGTCTTAATTTTGTTTTTATCATTTTAAACCTCAATTTCAATAAAACTACCATCCTTCAGAAAAAGTTGCCAGTCTGTTTTTCAATCTGATTTGAATCTTAAAGAATAAACTTTTCGGGGAAAGTCTCCACTGGCAAATTCAACTTTAATTTTTTTATTTACCATATCTTCCTCGGCATAAGCTTCCACTACCTCGCCTATAAAAAGCACTTTATCACCTGTTTTCACTTTTTTCCTGAGCTGACACTCCATATGAGCCAGGCATTCGGCTATAATTGGCGCCTTAACCTTTCTACCCGGCAAGGGGGTTAAACCGGTAGCTTTAAATTTATCAATGTCTGCTCCTGAATGAAAACCGCAGAAATATATTTCTTTTCTCATCGTGGCTGGAGGCACATTAACTATAAATTCACCGGTAGAATCAATCAACTTTCGCGAATAGCAGTTCTGACCAAGAGCACAACCGAGAAGTGGCGGATTTTTAGATAGGGGCAAACAAAAACTAACCGAAATGATATTGGATAGACCACCGGTCTCACCACAGGTGATCAGGAAATGTCTCATCGGCCACATAAATTCTAAATATTCTACCTCAACTTTCATAATTTTCTCTCCTTGAAGGCAATTTTATAACAAGCCTTTGGTTTCGGCCAATTTTCTGACGATTTGATTTTCATTTAAGCTCAGGGGGGCGAGCTTCTTCAGGCTCCTTTTATAAACACTCAAATTGGAAATAAAAGCCACTCCTTATCAAAGGAAAACCTGCATTTAATTCTTGATTCCCAGCGGAGACAAATCGACCACTAATATCTTTTTAACCGAAGGAAGCAGGGAACTAATCTTCCTCAGCTCTTTCCAGGAAGAAGTTCCTGGTTCGCCGCAGCGGATCGTATAGATTCCAGGATTATAGAGCGGGGGACGGAACTCATCTCCCGATATCCTCAGGGTATAAACCACCTCACCTGATTTCTCTTCCACTACCTGAACCACCGGATTTTTAATTCCTTTAAATTTTAAAGTCGGAAGATAGGCTACTGCTTTTCTTCCATCATTTTCTAATTGCTGAAACTTTAGCGGCCAGCCAGAGTAAGTTTTGGCCTGAGGGCTATCAGGATCAACATTTCTTGGCCAGTTTTCAAAGACAATCTGCCTGCTTTCCCGTTCAAACCTGACAATTCCGTAGCCGGGAGCTCCTCTATAGACAGGAGAAACTTCAGAACCATAGGGATTGGAAACAGCCCGGAGATTAAATTTATTACCAAAAGCATCTTCAAAATTGCCGGTTGGCTGAAAATCTTTCGGCCGAGCCGTTCTGGAGGCAGGTCGAGGGAACCAGCGGGCGGGCCAGGAATTAATGATAGGAGAAGGCTGGAAGGCCCAAACCGCATCGCCATATTTTTCCAGCCCATATTTCAGGCTGCAGGCCGGACCACCCGACCCGGCTAAGTGAATAGCAAAAGCTTTTCGCAGTATTTTTATGGCTTCATCCCTGCCTGATGGTGGCCATCCACCGGTATTAAAATCACCTACCTGGCGATCATTCTGAGGATATTCCCCCGGCTGAAGCAGAGGAAGACGGAAAAGGTCTTCATCCCCCAACGCGCCTTCGGGTAAAGTAATGAGCGAAACCCATATACTGGAAGAAAGGGCAGCTTTCATCCAGATTCCATTCGACCAATCAGAAGCCCACCTTTCCAGTAATTCCAGCTGTTTTTGACCTAGAAGCTGGGCCCCTTTTACCCGGCTCTGGGTTTTCAGATCAAAATCAGGATTAAAAGCCCAGCCATTTTTGATTTGAGCGCCGGGCAGAAGCAGCTGGGGAGCTGATTTAAACGTCCGGTCGTCAATGATGGCCAGACTCAAACCGCCATAACTAATTTCAGCATAAAAAGATTTTAAATTGGAGTCAGAAATTTCCCAGGCAAGAGAATCCGGAAGGTGAGAAGTTTGAGTCTTCAAAACCAGGCGAATAAATTCAGCCGGCAAAAGAAAACCACCTCTGTCCTGAAGAGTAACAGTCCCGGCTAAATTCTCGGCACTACCTGTTCTTCCGCCATTCCCCCAAAGTTTGAGCTGAAAGTAATCGTGAGCATCAGGAATAAGGACAGCAGGTCTATCTTTTAGAAGATCAGAAAAAGCCCAGGCAAAAAGAAGCCACTGCCGAAAATACTCCTGAGTCAATTTGTCGAGGGTAACATTTTCCTGCCATAAAGAAGCCGGCCGGCCGTAAACTTGATTGCCGGCAAAAAATATAATATCGGGATTATGCTTTTTGAGATTATTCACCAGCTCAGTATGAGGAAAGCCATCCTCCTGATTATTATTTAAAATAGCCATAACCAGTTGCTTTTGATCAAGCGGCAATTTTCTTATCTTCCCCTGATAAAATGGAAGCGGGCTGTTGAAGCTTTTATCTTCAGTGGCAATTCGATAATCAATGTCCTCTTCAGCTTTCCAATCAGGAATTTTAAACAGGACTGTCCAGGATTCTTTGTCCACCTGCCCCACAGCCACTGTATTCCAGTTTCCATCTTGCTTAATTTGCATTTTTACCGCTGAATTTTCAGAAAGGCTTCCGGGAATAAGCTGGAGATTAATTTTCAAGAGATTCTGGCTCAGGGTATAAAGGCTCAAAACTACCGGGCCCCAGGTCCTCTCCGGATAATTTGCCAGCATTTCACCTCCGGCTTGAAGCGCTTCAAATTGGGCTATAGCCTGACCGGCTGAGCCCCTGACCTCAGGTAAGCTGGCAACAAGGGATAATCCCCCTCTTATTTTTTCCGAAGTGGAGCTAACCTCTTGAAGCTCATCCAGCACTTTGTTTTTCTCCGGTTCAATCACTGTTAAATTAACCTTTAATCCTTGGTCACCAGAAGCGATCTCCAGCCTGAAAACTACTCCTTTTTCTAAGGCTTCTCTCACTTCTTCCTGTTTCTCCTCAGGGCTGACGCTCTCTAATTCGCCTATAAATAAGAGCCCTTCTGTAGTTACTCCTACCTCCAGTCCCTGCCCGCTGAGCGCTGCTTCCCGATAATCATCGCCCTGACTTTTGATTCCTAATCTGAGGCCAATAAAATTTCTGGATCTGGTTCTCTCCGGAAGCCTGGGGACAGAAGCTTTAAAAGAAATACGAACATCTCCTTTTCCGTTCTTTATCTCCCTGGTCAGCCAGTAAAGATAGCGGTTAGAAGCAGCTGTCAGACACTCGATCCTCTCACCATTAAGACGCCAATCTTCTAAGCGATTGGCATAAAATTCCGGGCCAATCCAGTTGCGAATTAGCTCGGGATTCTTCTGCCCAGAGGAAGAAAATACTTCCGCCCCAGCCAAATTAGCCGCGCTGGCCAAAAGCAAAATTAAGCTTATCCTCAAAAAAAGAAGGCACAGGGATTTATCAGCAAGGGAGCAGAGTCCTTTTAATCTCAAAATAGTAAGCCTGTTTTTTAAGCTCATTTCTAAGCTCATTTTAGCCTTCCTTTCTGACCACTTTTCCCTCGTTTCCCCAAGCTTTTATAATATAAAAAGACTAATTTATCCCTCCATCTGATTTAACTTTTTTATTTTATTATGCTTAAAATTCCCCAATTTTATTACTCTTTTATTTTTGCTCTTTTATTATCGGCCAATCAGCTCAATTTTCAAAGCCCGCTATGGTCTGCTCCTTCTCAGATTATCTTTTTATTAGCTAATTGAAGCCAAAGCAATCAGAGCGCGAGCCAGTCTGAAGCCTTCCAGGTAATCCCCGGTAGTGAAAGTTAAAGTTCTCGGGCTTATTCTTTTAACCCCAGGAATCAATGTTCCGGCTTCAGCCTGATTGCTATTATGGAAATCCAATTCAAAGGTAAAAGGCGGCTGGAAAACGAAAGGCTTGAAGCTCGGCAGCAAACTTAGGGCTTTTTTGGCTCCTTCCTTTAAGTCGATCAGGACTTTATTTCGGGCAAAGTTGAGGGCAGCGAAGCGATTGACCGCTTCTTTAACTGGAACCACAACCAGATTTTGACCGAGAATTTCTTTGGCTTGCCAGCAGGTAGTAGTATCCCCTGTCAGCATAATTACCGGGACTCCATAGCAACCAGCAATAGCTGCATTCAGTCCCAGCTCAGGCATTTCCAGACCATTTACTTTGATGGAATAGATAGCCGCTCCGGAAATCGTGTGGTCAAGAATCGCCGGCGCCGAGCCAGCCCGGGAATGATAGCCAACAAAAATACATCCCTGAAAGGTCGAATCTATTCCTTCCATCATGGAAAGTGGCTTGGGCGAGCCAGAGAGAAGCTCAGCCCGAGGATCAAGGTCACTGGCGATGATGTTACGCATGCTGCCATGGGAATCATTGACCACTACCTCGGTAGCTCCGGCCTCAAACAATCCTTGTACGACAGCATTGACATCTTCCGTCATCCATTTTCTGGCTACCTGATATTCTGGAGAATCAGGCAGACACTGATTGGTGTGAACTACTCCCCAGATTCCCTCCATATCAACAGAGATATAAATCTTGAGCTGATTGCGCTCCGGAGTCGAATTTTTTGCACCGGCTGCAAGTGGGCTATTTAACCAGATTATTGATACCGCTACCATTATTAGCAACCATATGTTTAATGGCTTTTTTCTCATCATTCTTTGCCTCCTTTTTATAATTTTTTTTACTTTGTCCTATTTTTATTATCCATTATCTTTCTTTGTTAATGATTTGAAGCCTCATTTCTTATTTACCAATTTTTTTAGAGAAATATCAACTGCAATTATTTGCTTCATAAAGGTATCTGCCCTTAAAATAATCAGCCTTGCTGCTGATATGATTTAAAAAACCTTATTTGCTTCGGATAAATCTGGTATAATTTTAAACGGGTTATGTAAGATTATGTTTAAATTTGCCTTGATTGTGGCCCTGGTTTTCTCCCCCATGGCTGCCATTTCCTCTTTCCTCATCACCTACGCTGAATACAGAAGACATTTTCCAGAGAACCTGCCACTGGCCAGGAGATTATCCCTGAACTTTGCTCTTGCTACCTTTTTTTTCTTTGTCATCCTGACTTTCCTGGCTGTATTTGCTTTTTATAAGTTTTTGCCAAAATGAATCCCGCACTCAGTATCGTCATTCCGGCCTATAACGAAGAAAAAAGGCTTGGCCTCACCCTGAGAAAAATAATTGATTATCTCAATAGTCGCAAAATTCAAGCTGAAATCATAGTGGTCGATGATGGCAGCTCGGATCGGACGGCTGAAGTTGCCCATGAAATTTTAACTGAATGGCCAGCCTCAAAGGTAATCATCCAGCAAAAGAATAAAGGAAAAGGAGCTGCCATAAAAGAAGGTGTCCTGAAAGCAAGCGGTGAGTTAATACTCTACACTGATGCTGACCTATCCACACCAATTGAGGAAATAGAAAAATTTTTGCCCCTGACTGCTGAAGGATATGATGTAGTCATAGGTTCGAGAGCTTTGCCTGGCTCGGCGATTCGAAAAAGACAGAGCTGGATACGAGAGCACATGGGGAAAGCTTTTAATTTCCTCGTCAGGCTAATGCTTATAAAAGGCATAAAGGATACTCAGTGTGGCTTTAAACTTTTCCGTCGGGAAGCAGCTCGAAAAATATTCACCCAGCTTGAGTGCCAGGGTTTCGCCTTTGATGTTGAAGTCCTATGGCTGGCTCAGAAATTCGGCTATAAAATCGCCCAGGTACCGGTGGTCTGGGTTAATTCGCCTGAATCAAAGGTCATGTTATTCAGAAGTTCTATCAGAATGTTTCTGGACCTTTTAAAAATGAGGAAAGCAACAAGAAAATTCTGAGAAGCCTGGTTTATTTACTGATATTAAAGGATATCTTTCTAATTTAAATTTAAAAGGCCAGCCAGACGTTTGCAGATTAAAAGGATTTCATCTGGCTTATATAAGTTAATTATCCTAATTAATCTAAGCCACAGAAGTTTTTTGTTTTTCTCTGCCCTCTTTTATTAGCTCATCAAGCAGAAAGCAGGCATCCTCCACAAAAGCGCGGCAATATTTCTGGAAAAGGCGTTTTTCGTTGGCCAGAGCTAACCCCTGAGGAGTTTTCAAACTGCAGCCTATAAGATCAGAACAGTTAATCGAGCCATGAAGTCTAATGAACCGTTCACAAAATTTTTGCGCCAGGGAATAAGTTAATTCTTTAGCCTTCCTATCTTCAGCCCTACACCGTCCAAAATTAAGGCTAAGAGCCAGCCAGGCGCCGCTAACCACACCGCAGATTAAGCCCATATGCGATATGCCGCCACCTAATACCTGGCTTAACTTGAGAGCCATCTCTTCCGAAAGTCCAACTTCCACCGCATAAGGAACAAAAACTGCCTGAGAGCAGCTAAATCCTTTCTGGAAAAGCTCCCGCGCCTTAATCGCCTTAGGAGACCTCTGATTTTTAGACAATTTCTTGTTTGGCTGCCTTCTTGAAGATATGGAGTCTCTTTTTGTCTGCTTCATTTTTCTCCTCGACCTCTTAAATTAAATTTACCCTCAATAGCTTAAAATATTTTGCTCAGGCTAATCTCTCCGAGCTTTTCTCTCTTCCTTATTCTTAATTCAAATTTTTGCCTTTTGGCCTGGGCTTTTTCCCAACTCTCCAGCTCTCTCTCAGCAGTTTCTTCTGACTCGCTTAACTCTATCAGGTTCACTCTGAATCTCAATTCCCTGACCTGAAGCAGAATGTCGCCAAGCAATGTTCGAATTCTTATTTTGAATTCAGCCTTGATTTTATCTTCTTCCAGGAATCGGCTATAAGGAAGCTTTCCTCCATGTCTTCTACCATTTCCTTAAACTTTTTAATTGGCACTGAAATGGAAAAATAGTTGGGCTCAACAAAAGGCCTGGCGCTGATATCAAACATCCCCAGAACCGCTGCCGGTCTTTCCTTCATTGCCTCCAGCCTCGGATAATAAACGATGCTGCCACAACCCGAAGCAAAAGGACAAATTACTCCACCTTCGGCCTCTCTAAACCCTGCCAGCGTAAAAAGAGCTGAAATGACATCAGTCCGATCAAGAAAAATAACCGCCTCAGGCGATTCTGCTTCCTCCAGGTGATCAAAGCGCTTGAATACCAAAAAACGAGACGGGGCCGGCAAAAACTTCATCTTTGTCAGGATCTGGTCGACTATTTCGGGACTTTTCTTATATCTTTCCCCCTCTATCTCTCCTTCCAGCCCGCAGGACAAAAAGTAACGAAACTCAGGTCGTAAATCAGAGGAAAATCCGGTATATCTTCTTCCGCCAGCACATCCAATTCTCTCTGCTTCCAAAGAAATATCCCGGCCATTGAATACCTCTTCTACCAGTTTTATAAGACAGTTGACACTACCTCTCTCTCCGGCTGAGGGCGGGGGAGGCAAGAGTGAGTCATACCTTTCCTCGCCCGAGTAAAAGAAAACAACTGGCCAGCGAGCTCCTGGAAAATATTCCAGCCACTTCTCCCTAAAATTTCTCCTCCATTCTTCTGGCATTTCTTTCTCCTGAATTTAATTTAACTCCTTAAGCTATTTATTAGCTTATTTATTTTATCTAATCCCACAGTAAAAAACCAAAATCAAGCTGGTTCTTATTTCTTAAGCCCGGGACAGTTTGACTGAAGCTATCTAATCCTGTAATCTAATCTATAAAATTTCGGTAATTTTGCTTTTTACTTGTTTTCCTGAGCCGCTCAGGAGAGTATAAAAACCGGATGGCAGTTAATTATTTGCTTTAGAAAATAAATTGTCCTAATCTTGAACATAATAAACTTGTAGAAAAAAAGGAAAACTTACATGATTCAATTCAAGTCAATGAGCCTCAAAACAAACAGCTCCAGATTAAACTTCAAAAAAAATATTAAGCNAAGCCTCAACTCCTCTAAATCTCATAACCTACTTTTTGGTCTGATTTTAGTTTTCGTCCTAAGTTTTCTCCTGGCTAACTCACCTGCTTGCCTGGAACAGACGCCCCGTCCGGCCAATTGGGCTCAGCCCCTGAAAATCAGGGGGGTACCTAATCTCCACAAGGTATCTGCTCTTCTTTATCGGAGTGCTCAACCTACAGCCGAAGGTTTCAAAGAATTGGAACAATTAGGTATCAAAACGATTATTGACCTGACTGGAACTCACCGTGATCCTCATTTGATGTCCGGAACCAGCCTGAAATATTTGGAAATACCTTCTAAAGCCAGCGAGGTCCATGAAGGCGATCTTTATCAATTTTTGAAGATTGTCACCAACCCGGCTGAAGGTCCCTATCTGGTTCATTGCCACCACGGGGCTGACCGAACCGGTCTGTTTGTCGCCGTCTATCGCATTGTTATTGAGGGCTGGCCCAAAAAAGAAGCTATTTTAGAGATGCAGAAAGGCGGGTTTGGTTTTCATAACACTTATACCAACATTGTTAAATATCTTCAGAGCTTTGACCCCGAGAAATTCCGCCGGGCACTTAATCTGCACTCATCTGAAACCGCTCCAGCTCCCCTGCCTAACTGATTGCCATAAAATCAAAATAAGCTATCTGCCACCAGTTACAAATTTCTTTCGCTAATTATTTTTCGCCAATATGTTCATAACTAAAATCAAAAACTAAATTTAAGTTAGCAGAATTGATTCACCACCCGGTTGAAGAGCCGGTCAAAAAGCTATAAACTAATAAAAAATGAAAAAAAAGGAATTCTGGATCTTTTTTATTATTCCTTCAATTCTCGTGGTGGGACTTTTTACTCTTGTCTCTNAGCTTAACCAGAATTTTATTCAGGCTCGGGTTCAATCCCTAATCCAGGATCAGCTCAAGGCTACCGCTTCCATCTTAAAAGTGCATATTAAAGAAATGCTGGAAGAAGGCATCCCTCCCGGGCAGGTTCTGGACCCTTATTCAGGCATTGAAGATATTTATTTTATAGCCCTGCTCGATAATCAGGAAAAAATCCTGGACTGGCGCTCTCAATTTGAAGGCTATCTTCCTTTTTCCCGCCGTCAGCGGCCAGCTTCTGAATTCTGGATTTTTGATTCGCCCCAGGGACCAATTTTTAATCATTATTCCTCTTTCACCCTNAATGANGGAACTCTTTACCATCTTTACCTCGGTTATTCAATGAAAAAGTTATCATTACTTATTGCTCATTCCAGGCGAAATTTCTGGCTGATGCTGGCAATTCTGACTGCCGCTGGAGTAGCTATTTTTGCCGGAGTCTATCGCCTCCATTCCCATTATCAGCAGGCTTCAGAAGAAGCTATTAAACAATCNCAGGAAAAAGAAAGATTCAAGGAAATCTCCGGTTTCACCTCAGGGATAGCCCACGAAGTAAAAAACCCGCTTAACAGTCTGGCTCTCCTGTTTGAACTTTTAGAAAAAAAGGCTCCAGAAGATTTTATCTCCCTGGTCCACTCTGGCCAGCAAGAAGTCCAAAAAATTGCTTCTATCATTGACCGCTTCTCTGAAGTCATCAAGCCTTTAACCCTTAAGNCAGAAAAAGTTCGATGGATTGAGCTCGTAAATCAAGAAATTCAAAGCCTGGAAAAAGAAATTAAGGAAAAAGGAGTAAATACTCAGATTGAAGTGCCCCCGCTATTGGTTCTTAATGGAGATCGCCTTCTTCTCAGCCGAATAATTCACAACCTTATCAAAAATGCCCTGGAAGCNTCTGCTGCGGGTCAAACTATAAGGGTCGGGGCAACNCTGAAGAAAAAATATCTTCTGTTTTCAGTGGAAGATGAAGGCTCTGGCATCCCGCTGGAAAATTCAGAAAATATCTTTGAACCTTTTGTTTCCACCAAGAAGACGGGCCTGGGAGTGGGGTTGTATTTAGTGCGCAAAATCGTTGAAGCCCATCAAGGAAAAATATATTTTAAGAATAAACCGGAAGGCGGAACAATTTTTATTGTCGAGCTTCCTGGAGGAAGATATGAACAGCCATAAAGGAACTATTCTGGTAGTGGAAGATGATAAGCTACAGAGAAACCTCATCAGCGAAAATTTGAGACAAGAAGGATATGAAGTTTTTGAAGCAGCCGACAGTCAGGAAGCCTTAGAAATCATCAGCCAGAAGCCGCTGGAAATTGCCGTGGTTGATTATAAGCTCGGACAGGAATCTGGCCTGGAATTAATTAAAGAATTCAGGCGCCGCAATCCGCTGATAACACCGGTCATGGTCACCGCTTTTGCCAGTATCGAAACTGCAGTCGAAGCTATCAGGCAGGGCGCCTATGATTATGTGGTCAAGCCCATCGACTTCAAAAAATTCCTGTTAGTGCTGGAAAGAGCCAGGGAAAGATTCAGGCTGCAGAGAGAAATTTCTGAACTCCGGAGTAAGCTGGAAGAAAAATTCAGCTTCAAAAATTTTGTCTTCTCTTCAAAGCCTAATGGAGCAGGTGACCGGGTTAATGGCTAAAGCCGCCCGCAGTGAAGCTACGGTTTTAATCACCGGTGAAACTGGAACAGGAAAGGACTTGATGGCCAAGCTCATTCATTTTTCCTCAGTTAGAAGCCGGGGACCTTTCTTAGCGGTTAATCTACCATCAATTCCAGAAACTCTGGTTGAGAGCGAACTTTTTGGCGCAGAAAAAGGCGCTTTCACCGATGCCAAAGAGAGAAAAATCGGCAAGTTTGAAGCTGCTGATGGCGGAACGCTTTTCCTGGATGAAATTGGCGACCTGAGTCCGGCTGTTCAGGTCAAAATTCTGCGCTTTCTCCAGGACAGAGAATTCTACCGGCTTGGCTCCAACAAACCTTTAAAATCTGATGTCCGGGTAATTGCTGCTACCAACAAGAATCTGGAAAATCTGGTTAGCGAAGGAAAATTCAGGGCTGATTTATATTACCGACTGAATGTAATCAGAATTGAGGTACCGCCCCTGCGGGAGCGGAAAGAAGATATTCCCCTTCTGGTCGATCATTTTATTCGGGAATATGGCCGCCGGGAAGGGAAAGCCATCAAGGGCATTTCGGCGGAGGCACTGAACGTCCTGATGAACCACAATTTCCCGGGGAATGTGCGAGAACTGGAAAACGCTATCGAGCGGGCAGTAATTTTTGCTGAAGGGGGAATAATTACCAGAGCCGACCTGCCGGTGTTTTTGGAAATCAGATCAGAAAAAGATGTGGCGGAGAGCGGACCGGATTTTTCTAAGCCTTTAACTGACAAGGTCAGAGACCTGGAAGTCAGAGAAATTCGCCGGGCTTTAGAAAAGGCTGGTGGTGTTAAAAGCCGGGCGGCAAAGCTATTGGGCATCACCGAGCGTATGCTCAGCTATAAGATGAAAATTTATGGTCTATAAGGCATTATATTCCATCATCATTTTTTTAGAGATAGAAGAAAGACATCCTTTCCGGACCTTAGTCCATCACAATCAATTTTCTAACTGCTAAGGTTTCTCCCGCTTTGCCATTTCTTTATATGAAGGGATAGATACTCTTGTCTGCTCTCTGTATCCCAAAAAAGAAAAAAGCCAGGAACTTTACTTTTTCCCTGCTTCAAAGGTTTACACTTCGAAGCCAGGAAATTCAGCTTCATACCTGGCTTTTGTTTTGCGCTAAGCTACTAACTTATCTTTTAGATTTGATTAATAGCGGCGACCACCGGAAGAACCACGTCCCCGTCCTCCGCCGAAACCACTGCGGGGCTTATCCTGCCGCGGTCTGGCTTCATTAACGGTAGCGGTGCGGCCCTTCAGGTTTTTGCCGTTCAGTCCATTAATGGCCGCCTGGGCTTCTTCCTGATTGGGCATTTCCACGAAGCCAAAGCCTCGGGATTCACCAGTGTAGCGATCCTTAATGATGGAAGCGCTGTTGACTGTTCCGAAAGCTTCAAAAGTTTCCTTTAATTCAGCTTCGGTCAAGTCCCTGGAAAGGTTTCCTACGTAGATGTTCATACTCATCTCTCCTTTTAAAATTACCGTTATAAAGGAGAGGAGTATGACCGATAAGGGCCCGTGCCCTCTTCCTTTATAATCGAGCAACATCATTGTAGCACAAAATTGCCAAAAAATCTCATTTCTAAAAAATTTTTTTAAAGTATTTTCGACCTCAGAAAATTGGGGGCATAATAGATATTTCTGAACCTCCGGTTCCTGTTCTTGGCGTCTGTATTTAACAGCCTCAGTTTGAGTTTGCATTAAGAAGTAAAAAAGTTTAATTTTATTATTAGAATTTATTTTGAATTGAAAAAGATTTTTAAAGGAGGCTGCCATGCTCAAATTAAAAAACATTTTTAGGGCAGGAGTTAATCATTTTGCTATTTCCATTCATCTGCTTTTGGTCGCAATCCTCACGGTGGCTACTCTTTCCTGCAGTTTTTTGTTGGCTCAAAATAACAGGGCTGGTGATGACATCCAAAAGATCAGACCAATTCGCGATGATGTCGGCTTCTGCTGGAATGCTGATAGCATGAAAATTCTGGTGGATTATTTAGCTGCCCAGGAAAAAGAAAAATTTAATTCTGAGGGCCTGGTAGCAGCCATCTCCCCCCATGATGATTACCTTTATGCCGGTCGCCTTTATTATCCGCTGTTCAGCCATATTAAAACGAAGGAAGCGGTTATTTTCGGAGTTACTCACGGCACTGTTCGTAACGAAATTAAGGGTCTGGATAGCATCCTGATTCTTGATAACTACCAGCTCTGGCCGGGGGTATTAAAACCCATTGCTCCTTCCCCCCTCCGCGAATATCTTAAATCCCACCTCAGGCCGAATTATTTCATCGTGAATAACCATGCCCAGGAGCTGGAGCATTCTATCGAAGCTCTCCTTCCTTTTCTCCAGTATTTCAATCCAGACGTCAAAATAACCCCGATTATGGTTGCCCCCATGCCTCTGGAAAAAATGGAAGAAATTTCTACTGACTTAGCCCGGGTTATTTCAGCTTATATTAAGGAAAATCATCTAACACCGGGAAAGGACATTTTTTTCTTAATTTCGGCTGATGGTAATCATTACGGCAAGGATTTTAACAATCTGGCTTTTGGTGAAGGGCAGGAAGCCTGGGAAAAAGCCAGAGCTTTCGACCAGCAGCTTATAGCCAACTTTATGACCGGCATAATTGACCAAAAAAAGATAATCGGTTTGACAGGTGAGTTCTGGGGAAAGACTTACCTGGATTATAAAAATTCTTACTGGTGCGGCAAATATTCCATTCCTTTCGGGTTGTTGACCACAGAAAAAATTATCCATCAAACAACAGGGAAAAAGCTCAAAGGGGTGCTATTCCGTTATTCAGATAGCTATAGTGAGGGGGTACTACCATTAAGAAAAATTGGTCTGGGGACAACTGCTCCCTTTTCCCTCCGCCACTGGGTAAGCTATGCAGCCATCGGCTATTATGAAGAATAAAATTTAGAATCAAAAAATAAGATCGAAGGTAGCATTTTTTCAGTTTTTGGTTTATCAAAAGTAAATCATAAGCTATCTTTTCTTTTCACTCTAATTTTCTAAAAATCGAAAAAAATGCGTAAGATGCCGACACCCGAATTTTCATAGGGCATTCCACGTTTTCAAAAAATAGGAAATATAGATTATGTCCCGATTTTTCAGGCTTTGCCCAGAACCATAGCCAGTAGGCCATCCTGACATATAGACCATATTCCATCTGACGGAAATAGGCTGCTCTGGGGTCTTTGTCGACTTCCATAGCAATTTCGTTTACTCTTGGCAGCGGGTGCATGATAATCATTCTATCTTTAGCTTTTTCCAGAATCTTAGCCGTGATCACATAGGCATCCTTTACCTGCTCGTATTCTTTTAGATTATCGAAACGTTCTCTTTGCACTCTGGTTACGTAGAGCACATCAGTTTTCGGTAGCACCTCATCCAGGGTTAAATGTTCTTCCTGGGGCAACCCTTTTTCAGCTACCTCATCTATGACTTCTCTTGGCATACGCAGCACTTTCGGTGAAACATAGTGCAGCTTGATGTGTTCAAACCGGGTCAAAAGCCGAGCCAGGGAATGTACAGTCCTACCGTATTTCAGGTCTCCGAGCATGGTTACAGTCAAGTTATCCAATCTTCCTAGCTCTTCTTTGATGGTAAACACATCCAGAAGGGCCTGAGTAGGATGCTCCCCCACTCCATCTCCAGCGTTTATTACCGGTTTTCCAGCATACTGGGCAGCCACAGCCGCTGAACCGACTTCAGGGTGTCTGATAACAATGACATCGGCATAAGCTGCCAAAGTTCTGACCGTATCCGGCAAACTTTCTCCCTTAGCTACAGACGAATACCGCACCTCGCTGATCGGTATGACTGCTCCACCCAGCCTCTGCATGGCTGCCATAAAAGAAGCAAAGGTTCTGGTCGATGGTTCATAGAACAGGTTAGCCAGAATTTTCCCTTTGAGTAAATCAAAGGTCCCTATTCTTTCGACCATCACCCGCATCTCATGGGCTACGCTAAAAATATATTCCAGGTCTGCCCGGCTGAACTGTCTCACGGATAAGATATCTTTGCCGTACCAGGGAGCGGTTTGCTGGTCTCCAAATGGCAGATATGGACTTTTCGGCTTCGTAGGCATAATTACTCCTTTTTATTCCACACCAGAAATTTAGCTTTTCTTAATATATTCATCCAGGGCATTNATGTCAATTAAAAATAGCNGCAGCGGCCTAATTCAATCATACNTACCGGTGCAATTCTCTTTTTCTCTCCTTCATTATGNCTCATTATTCCTCTTGGCTGAGTTTTTTAATTTTCAAAAATNATTTAACAAAACCATGCTTTGAAACCCCTAACAAAACCCAGCCGTTAACCCAGAAAAGGCTGTCTTTATTTTAAAATTAANTTAAGATAAGATAAAATAAATAATTGTAATTTTCTCTTTAGAGGAGAGAAAACATGAAAAA
>JGI24721J44947_10005151_pt1 | contig 17981 bp, 18 predicted proteins | sample YelNatPaOPGAMG01_FD_44947 | JGI IMG/M metagenome (IMG submission 44947) | reverse complement strand
GGTTCGGGATCCCCGGTTGCCTACGGCGTCTTAGAGTCGGATCTAAAGGATGGGGTGACCGTTGAGGAGGCCCTGCCGGTCGTGGTTAAGGCTGTCAACTCGGCTATGAGGAGGGATGCCGCCAGCGGGGACAGCTTCGACGTGGCCTTGATAACCCGGGAGGGGTATAGGGAGCTCACGGAGGAGGAGAAGAGGAGGGTGCTGGGTGGCCGCTGAGGCGCCGCTGAACGTGTAATGGCCTTCATGGTTTCGGTTTCCCCCGGGGGAGTCGAGGATTAAAACGGGTTTACTCGATGTATATTAGTGGTAATATTGAGAAATTCGAGGATTAAATCATAAAAATATAAAGTGTGAAGAGGCCTAAAACTCAAAGCAACGTATAGATGGATGTATGGATGGAGGATAGGAGGTTTTGCCCCCTTCGATGCTGAGTAACGCCCATGAAAAGGCTCGGGACACGATCTTAGCCTATATGCCCCGCGACGCCGAGGTTACAAGGATAGAGTTCGAGGGGCCGACCCTCGCCATATATGTGAGGAACGCCGATATAATCTTGGATCAGAGCTTTATAGTGACGGATATAGTGAATGCCCTCCATAAGAGGGTTGTGATCCGTTCGGATCCGTCGATTAGGATGGATGAGGCGAACGCTGAGAGGGTGATTAAGAACCTTATACCGCAGGAGGCGGGGGTTACAGGCCTCCTCTTCGACAGGAACCTGGGCGAGGTGGCGGTGGAGGCTCGGAAGCCGGGCCTAGCCATAGGGAGGGAGGGTGTGATACTGCAGGAGATTCTGAGGAGGACCAGGTGGAGGCCTAGGGTCGTGAGGGCCCCCCTNATACCTTCGAAGATAATATCGACTACGAGGCATGTCCTCCATTCGGAGGGGGATGAGAGGGGTAGGATCCTCAGGGATGTAGGTGAACGCATATTCAGGCCTACCCTGAAGGGATCGGATTATGTGAACCTTACCCTCCTCGGGGGGGCTAAGGAGGTCGGCCGTTCAGCCTTGCTCGTGGAGACGAAGGAGAGTATGGTCCTCATAGACTGCGGGGTGAACCCGAGCTCCAACGATCCATCCCAGGCATATCCCCGGCTTGACGATCCTAAATTTGACGTTGAGAGGCTTGACGCCGTGGTGATATCGCATCCTCATATAGATCATTGCGCTATGACCCCTTTCCTCTATAAGTATGGGTATGATGGGCCTGTGTACTGTTCGGAGCCTACGGCGTATCTTATGACTTTACTCCAATTGGATTACTTGGATGTGGCGAGCAGGGAGGGGGTGTATCCACCCTATGATCAGAGGGACGTCAAGAATGCGGTCCTCCATACGATGCCTTTGAAATACGGTGTGGTGACGGATATAGCGCCGGACATAAAGTTGACGTTGCATAATGCAGGGCATATCTTGGGCTCGAGTATAGTACACCTTCATATAGGCGAGGGTTTCCATAACATCGTTTACACCGGGGACTTCAAGTTTGGGGAGACGATGCTTCTTGAGCCTGCTTCAACGGTGTTTCCTAGGGTTGAGACGCTTATAATGGAGAGCACTTATGGTGGGGCGGAGGATGTGATGCCGGAGAGGGGGGAGGTTGAGGGGAGGTTCACCTCTATGGTGAAGGATACCGTTGAGGATGGCGGTAAGGTCTTGATCCCTGTGCCGGCGGTGGGGAGGGCTCAGGAGATAATGCTGGTCNTAGACAGGTATATAAGGGAGGGGGTGATCCCTGAGGTACCGATATTNATAGAGGGCATGATCTCCGAGGCTACGGCCATCCACACCGCCTATCCGGAGTATCTTGCGAGGGAGGTCAGGAACCAGATCCTTAAGAGGGATGTTAATCCCTTCGAATCGGAGTATTTCACGATTGTATCCCATCCGAGTGAGAGGGAGGAGATAGTTCAGGGTGGCCCCTCCATAATCCTGGCCACTTCGGGGATGCTCGAGGGCGGGCCCGTCATAGACTATTTTAGGTATTTGGCTCCTGAGGAGAGGAACTCCATAATATTTGTAAGCTATCAGATTGAGGGAACCCTGGGGTCCAGGGTGAAGAATGGGCTGAAGGAGGTTTCGTTAACGGGTCAGGGCGGCAGGATGGAGATCATAAGGGTGAACGCTAGGGTGCATATGGTGGAGGGTTTCTCCGGCCACTCCGATAGGAGGCAGCTTCTAAGGTTTGTGAGGAAGATGACGCCGAAGCCGCAGAGGGTGCTGGTGATCCACGGTGAGAGGAGGAAGTGCGAGGACTTGGCTGAGGCGATAAGGAGCGGCTTGAAGATAGAGGCCTCAGCCCCTGAGTTGGCGGAGACTATAAGGCTTAGGTGACCGGTAGGGATCTTTATCCATGGAGGGCCGGTCTATAAGGGGTTTATTCGCCCCTCCATATCCTGATGGATGGTGGGGTTATGACGATCCTCTCCGTCCCTAGGCGGGCTATGTCCCCTCCGAGCATCGCGGTGAAGGCTTTAAGTTCGTTCACAGCCTCCTTGGTCTCCTCGACGCTGCGCTTCGCGATGGGGGTTATCCTTACGATGAGTATGTTTCCTTCGGATACCTCGGCCTTTATCTTATCCAGTTCTGAGAGATTCCTTAATGGGATGGCCTTCACGTAGATTTGGCCGGTTTTCGTGTCGGGTTTTCGTTCCTCGAGGCTTGAGGCTGCCCGCAACATAATCCCCTGTGAAATTAGATATAATACTACAATCTTTTAAACTTTTATTGCTTGATCGAGTCTAAAACGCCCCACGCATCGTCTCCAACATAATGCAAATTCTTAACTATCCTTCCGCGGCCGAGCCTTGAAACCTCGGATGAGGAGGCTAAGGCCACGCCTATGCAGAGTGTCTTGCCGTAGCGTTCGTCTACGACTCGGACGATCCCATCCATCTCGAAGGCGCCTAGGATGGACTTGACGCCTGGAGCCATGACGTCCGCGCCCCGGCAGATATGGGGGACAGCCCCCATATCCACCACGACCGTGGGGAGGCCCTTCAAGGCCTCCTCGAACCTTAAGGTCGGNATCATATAATCCTCAACCTCGAGTATTAGGGGNGAACCGTCCACGATAAGGAGCCGGCCGTTCCCAACCTCTAGGGCTTCAACCTTTCCATGGGGACGGATGAGCCTCGCAGTCCACGGATACTTCTCCGAGAAATCCCGGATTATCCGCTTAGCCTCCTTAGACCTCAAGGTAACCCTCCTCAATGACGCTGCCTCCTCCGTGAAGATTATGCGAGACGGGATATGATAAGCTTTAAATCGCCTTGATCAATCCTTAAAGTAAGTTGTGGCTTACAGGTGGTTAGGCTGAGATGTCGGATGTAGCGTCGAAGGTATTCGAGGATACCCTCGGGAGAACCGTCCTGGTAGAGCTTAAAGGTGGGAGATGCATAAGGGGGAGACTCTACAGCTTCGACCAGCATATGAACCTGGTCCTTGAGGAGGCTGAGGAGATAACCTCAGGGGAGAACACGAGGAAGCTGGGCACGATAATCGTGAGGGGCGACAATATAGTCCTGGTATCCCCGCCGCCGGCGAAGGAGTAACCACCTGACAGGAGGTTTATCTAGATGAGCAAGGGGACGCCGTCCAAGGGCAAGAAGGCGAAATCTAAAACCCATATAACGTGCAGGAGATGCGGACGCCACTCATATCATATCCGGAAGAAAAGATGCGCGGCATGCGGATTCGGAGAGACCAAAAAGATAAGATCATACACATGGCAGAACAAGAAAATAAACAGAACACGCATAATATAACGAACGGCGATTAGCAATACAATTGATTATTAATAACAGTAGCTGGTTGGTAGGGTGACGGGAAATAAGGAAGGGTGGGGTGTAGCCGGCTAAAGGAGAAAGGGGAAGAAGAAGGAAAATTAAATAGTTGAATGNTGATGGAATGGTTGGAGGTGTCCTTGGAGATAAGCGGCGGCAACCCCTGATTATATAGGCTAAGCTGGAGCTTAGACTCCTGATGGTTTGAATGGAAGGTGAATCCTGAATTTAATCTCGGTGTGGAGATGGGCCGGTCGTCTAGCTTGGTTAGGACGTCAGCCTGACACGCTGAAGGTCCCCGGTTCAAATCCGGGCCGGCCCACCTAGCTTTAAACGAGCATCACTCCAGGTATGTAAGTTGTCGCTGTTACAGTTTACTTTTGGATCTCTTAGCCTTATGCTGCGAGTTGAACGCTGGAGATGCTAGGTTAATGCTTGGAATCACTGGGTTTAAGGAGTTCAGGGATGGCTTTCAAATTTTTAGGTTGAAAGTCTTTAAGGGATCCGGGTCTCCGATCGGCCGATGTGGATGGGGGCTGCGAGGCTCCGTGAATTTCATCGACTTTTGTTTAAGGGGTGTCGCTTGTGTCTTGTGGATTGCCTATTATTTTGAGGGTTTTATTTTACGATTTTTTTGAGGGCCTAATATCCTACCCCCCTCCCCCCTCCGGGATCCGCCTGAGGGGAGTGGGAGTCTATGACTTCAGGGGTCTCTGGGCCGGTGGAAGTCCAGTTGAAGGGTGAGGCGTGGAGGATGGGCTTGCCCCGTCGAGGGGATCGGGATCCCTATGGGCTCCTCGAGGATGGGCCGCGACGGCGATTTCGATTCCCCGTCTGGTATCGATACCCCGTGTAGTTCTGGTGGTGTCCGCCTCCATGGTCATGGGGTTCGGCTTTTTCGTCGATGGCTTTTCGGGCTCGGCGTTAACCCTCTCGGCTATGCGGCCTATACCCTTCCCTAGCCGTTTAGGGCTTAAGGTAACGAGGGAAATCTGTGCTCTGTATTGGCTGGGGACTCCTTTTTAGCGTCAGCTTTATTTATTTGTTTATTTTTTGATGATTTGAGTATTTTCTTAATATTTTATGGGGAAAGTTTTCTAGATTTTTATTCTTCATCCATTAATAATAATGATTTAATTTCCTAGGATTTGGCGTGGAAGGTTCGGGGAGGAGGCTTCTCATCGGATTTCCGGCGCGTTAATAGTTTGCTATCCGTGAAATTCGTGAGGATCATCTTTTAATTTATAAGATTTTTATCCATTATAGCCCGCTACTACGCTGAAAGTGAATACCGCACCGTCGCCGGTCACTATTTTAAGTAGGTGGCTTGAGCCTGGCGTAGGGTTAGGTGGGAGCCCACGCCAAACCCAGTCTCCGGAACCACCGGTTCGATTTAAATATATTACATGGCTTTCTCCAGGGTTCAAAACAGGATAATTTGATGTGAGCTTTGTCAAAGGTTTTCCATCAAAATATATTTGAGCTATTTTAAGAGGGGTTGAACCCACGTTTCTAACGTAAATATTTAGGTTTGGATAGTTACCGGTGTCGTAAAAGCTGTAAGCTTCCATTATGAGCTGCTGTTTTACTTCTGTTCCCCCGGAACCTTGAAGGGGACCGATTAATCCCATATACCAGGTGTAGACGAGGATTGATGTGGCGACGGAGATCGCGACTATTAAAAGCACGGCGATGACAGGGGAAACGGCTTTTCTAGGGTTTTCTCTTCTCAGAAATGTAAATTTTAAATGTTTAATTCCCCCTCCCCCCAGCCAATCTCCCTATAACAATCCTAACCTCATAACAAATAACTGATATTAGCATTTTCTCTTAAAAATTATGCATGCTGATTAGAGAGCGGCTATGAGAGGAATGCAAGGTGTAATAATTCATCGAAGCCTATAATCTTTTACAGGGTTGCTTGAGGCTTGTTTTTTGAGGATTTCTTGGAGGAGGTTTTCCCCTTCCTTGGTAAGCGCGTAATGCGATGTGGTTTTGCTCTCCCTTTCTACGCTGAGGGCTATCAGGCCCGCTGCCTTCAACACGCCTAGATGATATGCGAGTAGGCTCCTTTCGACCTTGAGCTTTCTAGCAATCTCGTTGAACGATATTCCAGGGTTCCTGTATATCTCTAAGAAAGCCTTAAGCCTATAATCGTTGTCCAAAGCCCCATATTTTCTCAGGGTTTCCCGCAGCTTGCTGACTTCCATGCTTCTATCCCGCTGATAGATCGTTCATTATCTGATATAAACTTTTTATCAGATAAAAAATATTTTACCTTAATGTCTTCCACGCCCTATACCTATCCGCAAGCCTTAAGATTATCGATTCAGACGTCGGGAAGACTGAGCCGGGCTCATCGCCAAACGTATAGACGTGCCCGTAAACCGCTAGATGCGTCAGGTAAATATCAGTTAAGTAGCTGCTCTCACTTCCATATAACGGATGATAGGGGCTTTCAACCAGGACCCTAATCTTAGCGGTTCTTCTCAAACCAGAAAAGACTTTATATAAGTTTAAAAACTTTTGCTTTACAATGGCAATTAACATGAAGGACAGTTTCAAAATTTTTAAAAACGGATTAGCGACAGGATTATTACTCCAAATCGCAATAGGTCCAGTCTTTTTCTATATTATGAATTTAACGTTACAAAGATCCATTTATGATGGTCTTATTGCAGTTTCAGCAGTGACATTAGTCGATTACTTATACATTACTCTTTCAATTGTCGGAATCGGAAAGTTGCTTGAAAAAAAGAATATCGAAAATGTATTTGGAATCGTCAGCTCAATCGTCCTCATTATACTTGGGGCACTCCTTATCAAGGGAATAGCCACTAATGGACATTCTGCTGGTGCTGATATTGAGTCGGCAAGTTTATTGGCAAGTTTTCTTTCCGTCTTTTTCTGACAATATCTAGCCCGATGACCATTGTTTTCTTCACAAGTATTTTTACAGCCAAAGCAATTGAATATAATTATACAAAAAGAGATTTATACGTTTTTGGTTTTTCAGTCGGCTCAGCAACTTTCCTTTTTATGGGATCATCAGTAATCTTTTTTTCACTACTAAAACAAAACGTACCTATTCCTTTAATTCGGATATTGAACTTGCTCGTTGGAGTGGTGCTAATTGGATATGGCGTAATAAGAATAATAAAAATTTTGAAACCGAAAAAATCAAATTTATAAAAATTGAGGAGTAGGTACGTTTCTTTCTAGATGAGTCTATATTCTCAAGCTCCTTCAAAGCAGAATTATTCCGAGAAGGCTCTTCGCTATGCCCTTCAGCGCTTCTATCTTAGCCTCCTTAAAACGCTTGCCCCCTCTAAGGGCCCGGCTAAAGTTGTTAGGAATGGCTCACATTCCCTGTAGGCTTTGCGCATATCCCCTATCATATCAGGCGGTAAAAAACTTGGAAGGAGACACGCTCGATTGCAGCGATCTCAACGGTGACGAGAAGTGCTATGTGGTTCATGGTGATCGTGGCGACAAGATAGTAATTAATCTATGATTTTTTGGGTGCAATGTAAGATATTTACAGCGAGGTTTCGGGATAAAAGACAGGTTAGCATGCGGAAACTTTGACGGCGNCGGAGGNGATGAGATAGTCCTAAGCGACGGAGATGACTACCTATGGATATTCGACCTCGCATATGGGAAGTTAACTTCGAACAAGTTTAAGCGTGATTTCGAGGTTGGTGATGAACTCACCGTTGGAGACGTCTACGGTGACGATAAGGCTGAAATATTCATGGGCGATGGGAGCAGCGGCGAAATCTGCATCTATGACGGATACGGTCATCCGTTGCGGTCCTTCGAGCGATTCTATGACGGGGAGGAGGCTGGCAACCGGAGATCTCGATGATGATGGAAAGGCTTATTTAGGTCATCCCACAAAAGCTAAGCAATCTTAAATCAATTTAGGCGGTTTTAGATGCGATTTAGAGTTTGGAGGTGCCTTCTCCCTGAGGCTGTTTTTCTAACGATCCTGTTAACCTCTGTTATGCTCCAGTTCAACTTCAAACCCGTCGAAGCTCAAGCAATTACAAGCGTTGATGTTTCGCCTAGGATAACTTTGGGGCGGGAGACGTTCACTGCGACGGTTCATGGCACATACCAGGTAAGCGACGGATTGGATCTGACGGCGGTCATAGTGAACATTGATGGTGAGAGTGTCGGGGGGCCCAGCCATTATAGGGTGGAGCGGGAGGATCCTTCAGCCGTTCAAGGAGAATGGCAGCTGAGCTTAGTGGTTAACCCTCCCACGTCCAGAGAAGGGTTAGGCCATGGGTTGGAAGTGGACCCTGAGAACCCTCACCTCTACAGGAGATCGTTATGGGCCTGCATCCAGGGGACAGGTGAGAGATTCGGCTTCTATGCGATGATCTCTGATTTGACTCAATTATATGTCGATATCGTCGACGCTTCCTGGGCTCCCCTGGAGGGTGAGCCTGTGAATCCGGGAGACGAGGTTAGGGTGCACTTGAAGTATGAGGTATGCCCGAGAATAGATCCGAGGCATCCGCAGACCCTTATACCTTGCTATGTGAATATATGGGTTGGAAGCGGCTCGACGATCCCTGCCCCCATTGATCCGATGGAATGGTTCCAGCTTAACCCTGCTAACCATCCTTTTCAATGGGAGAATCGCAGGGGAGCGGTCTATAGACCAATCTCCGCTGAAGTCGATTTTCTGATGAGAGTTCCTGAGAGGGGCCTAGACTACGATTTAGATCTGACCGTCGGCGTATACGTCCAGGAGGAGAACGTTGAAGGATGCCGGGTCGACCGGGATCAGGAGAGCTTTACCATACCGGTCGTCCACAGGGAGGACAACGATGCATGGATCGACAGCGTTTCAGCTGATCCTGCAGAGGCTGATCCAGGTCAGACCATAACCGTGAACGTCGCAGGAGGATACACGGTGATGGAGGAACGCGGGATCCCACTCATGGTCACCCTGAGGATTGAGGATGGACATGAGTATACTCACGAGCTCGGCTCAGGCTCATACGTTCAGGGCAGCGGCACGTTCAGCGAGGAGTTCCAGGTACAGGCACCTCCCCAAGAGGGGGAGATGCATCTCGCCGCCCTAGTGTGGCGGGGGGACACGCTCTACGTTTTCGACCAGGAGAACATGTCCGTGCCTGTGAGGGCGGGGGCGGGATCCGAGCACTATTGCAGGATAACCGATGTGATCATCTTACCTATGCGAGGGGTAGAACCCCTTCAACAGGTAAGTTTAGGACAGGATTTCCAAGTTCATGTGGAGCTGGAATGGAGTTTAGCCCAGCATGGAAGGCTATATCTCGAAATATTTGACATGTCAGGCATAGGGCAGAGCTCGGCGATCGCAGATCAATATTGCTATTACAGCGAAGAGACTGGTGAGGGAGTTATTTTCTGCATTATTGAAGGCTCCAGGATACCTCCCCGCAGTCTTCTGCCGGCTGATGGCCGCTGGACATTGAGAGCCGACGTCTACTATCAGTATCGAGTCGGTGACGGTTTCGGAAGTTTGTCATATGGGGACAGCGATGAATTCGACGTTTTGGTTGCTGGAGGTGAGGGAGAAATAGCCGGAGGGACTTCCGACTGGTCCATTACAGAGGTTTCAGCTTCTCCAGTCAATCCATTTCTTGGAACCGGCGTTACCTTCACGGCTAGGATACAGGTTACGACGGACGAACCGCTCCCGCAGAGGGTAGGAGTATCCTATGCCGTAGACGGTGTGGAGCAAATCCGAGGCCGCGTATCCTTCGAGGATGGCATGGCGTTCCTCGCCGTTACTTCACCTCCTTGGACGCCTACGGTTGGCCAGCACACGGTCAGGTGGGAGGTGGATCCAGATCATGAGTATGAGGATCCTAATCGTGGAAATAATGTTCGGGAGTTAAGGTTCACCGTAACCGAGGCTCCGCGGCTGCCCGAGGGATACCCGACCGAGGAACAGCCAACTGGAGGGGAGTTCGACTATTATGTGACCGCAGTCCCAACCGAGCAGACTATTCGCAGCCCTGTAACCTACAATGTTACAGTCAACATTATATCGGGTGCCCCTGAACCGGTACAGCTGGAGCTTATAGGCGCTCCTGCAGGCGTCTCATACTACTTCGATCCACCATCAGGAACGCCGAGATATACTTCAACCTTAACGGTGACGGCGGCCGCGGGCCTCCCAGCCGGCGCGTATCCTATGACGATTAGGGCTTCAGGCGGCGGCAAGGAAAGGTATAAGCCGATAACCCTCATCGTCGAGGAAGGCCCCGACTACACCATATCCATCAACCCTAACTCTACCCGTGCTAAACCGGGGGAGCGCGTAGAGTTCACGGTCTCAGTTGAATCCGACACGGGCTACAGCCAGCTCGTCAACCTGATGACGTCACGTATGCCGAACGGTGTTACATGGAGGCTGGAGCCTCAGGCTTCAACCCCACCCTTCCAGTCAACCTTGGTCTTGGAGCTAGGCCAGAATGTTAGGCCAGGCCCATACACGATAGTCGTATCGGGTTCAGGAGTGGATGGAAAAAGAGCAGCCGCCACGCTTTGGGTTGAAGATATTGGACCCGTTATTAAGGATATTGAACTCGCTAAAAGGGAGGCTACGATAAACTACTTGGCAGGGGCGATCCTCGCCTCGATCCTCGCCGCCATATTCGGCGGTGGATTCCTCGCTTTTAGGAGGATTAAGGCTAGGAGGGCTGAAGCCTTCTGCATAGAGTGTGGAGCCAAACTTGCACCTGGCGTGAAGTACTGTCCTAAATGCGGAACTAAACGGTCTAAAATGGAGGAGNCGGGCTGACCGCTATGAGTAGATTGAAGTTTAATTTCAAAGTTGCTTATACGCTAACCGTTATCCTAATAGCCATACTCGGTACAGCTGGATCGGTTTCAGCCGCATACAATGGGAAGATAATACCGCCAAGCCCATACGCCGTCTATACAAACCAGGTTTACCGTCTAACCGTTGGCTTCCAGTATATGGCGGCTACCCCCTGCGATTTCTGGATAGAAAGCCCACCCTATCGCAGCGGCAGGGTGACGCTTTCAGGTTCCGGCACAAGCGCGGTCGCATTGACGCTTCAGGCTCCTCCAATAGCCGGCGTGTACACGCTCGGCCTCAAACTCTTCCTTCAGCCTCAGGGGCAGACACCGATGCTGGTGGACACAGTCACCGTACAATACCAGGTGGTTGAACCGGTCAAGACGGATTGGGATGTGGAGAAGGTTTGGATCGAGCCTTCATCCCCTGTGGAGGGCGACCAGGTTACATTTCATGCCAGGATCGTTTTGAGAAACACGAACAGCAAGCGTCCTTTGACGGTGGACGTCGCCTGTCTCCTCGATAAGAAACCCTACTATAGTGGATCGTTAACGTTCTCACCCCAGCCATCCTACCAGGATATTACCGTCCAGAAGGCTTGGACAGCTACGAAGGGATCGCATAGTCTAATCTTCATCGTGGATCCGAATCGAGAGCATAATGATCCGACGCCATTCCCTCAGTATAACTTCAGGGAGCTTAAGTTCACGGTTGAAACCTACTATGCGGTGATCGAGGAGATCCATCCCGAACCGGCGGAGGTGGATGAAGGCGGATGGTTCAACGTGGTCATCACGGTCGCCTACAGGTTTTCCGGGTCAGCCACGCTGGAGGTCCGCCACTATAACAATGCTACGATGCCTCCAGTCGGCGACACGGTCAGTGACACGGTCACCGGTTCAGGCTCGAAGGACTATACCTTCAGGGCCAGAGCCCCCTCGGGCCGTGTAAGATATGTCAACGCAACCACTTATCCGCTCCAGGGGCAGGGATCGGTCAGGTTCGATAGAGGCGCTGGATGGCAGCAGACGGACTCTGGTTGGCTCAAGTTCTATGAGGTATCCGTCAGGAGGCCACGCTACTACGCCGTATTCGACTCTATGACCGCTCAGTATCTAGGCGTAACTGGAGGAGTGGAAGACGCGTCCATAGGCCGAATCCAGATAACGCTTCAAGTCAGATATTTTGTACCTATAGAGTCAGGCCTGAGGATTACTGTGACCAGGTCAGGCGGCGGCGCAGAGTCCAACCAGACCGCGGAACAAGACCCTGGGGTGTGGACAGGATTCCTGATCGTATGGATCGATGAAAACCAGTTCACACAGGAGGAGGCTGTGGAGCGAACCGCAACCTATACATTCGACTATACCTTCCCGATCGGGTCGGCAGAGGGTACAATGAACCTGCAAGCCAAAGTCGAATACATGGCTTACGGCGGATGGAACTATGGAGACCAGGAATCAGCTCAGGTCACGGTTCCCCAAACCCCATTCCAGCCCTATACATCGAAAGGCTCTCCCCCCTCTTCTGCCGGCGACTACGCCATGGCCGCCTTCGAAAGAATAATCGAATGGTTCAAGAGACTCTTCGGAATCGACTAGAAGGACTCGAACACGGCCGCCGACAATTCCAAGGGACAGCCAACTCCTTCCCATCGCCAGGCTCCTTCCCCCCTCCTCTTTTTTCAGATATTCCTGGAACGCTTCCAACGCCACATCTCTCTAAATCTAAACTCCCTACATACGTGGACTGATGACGCGGAAGATAGAAATATGGAGTTTTAAGATCACTATNTTCCCTCAGTGGCTGCTAAGAGAACTAGATCGTATCGTTTCCCTCCTTTGGGTAAATNTAAGATTTTGTGCTGCTTTTTGGAATTTGCGTTACTTTTCTAGTAAAAGCAACACCTATAATATTGTTGCGCCCCATTTATTTTAGGCGATGGTATGGCTATCGTTGAAGTGGGATCTAAATATCGTGTGACCATTGCCCGTAATGTGCGGAGAAAGACTCCGTTGAAGGTTGGACAGAAGGTTTACTTGTCGGCTAGGCCGCCCTACATAGTTTTAATTCCAATTCCCGAGAATGTTGATGAAGCCCTTGCGGAGCTTCTAGGCGACATAACCTTTAGCAGGGAAGAGCGGGAAAGGGCTGAGGAGCAGCTTTTAAAGGAAGCCTCTTAAATTCTGATAAACAATAGATATAGGATTAACGATTTTCCTCCAATTTTGGCTGTAAGAGAAACTTTTCAGATATCTACCCGATCTTAAAAAGGGGCTCTATAAGTCTTAAATGGGGGTGGATTTGAACTTTAGAATGATATTTTGATTAGGTGATGTTTAGGTGGGTTTTGCCCTGGATGGTTCTCGAAGCGTGCTCGAGTCCGAGGTTTTGAAGGGTTTGCCTCCGGAGTATGAGGGGGATCTGACCGATAGGATCGAGGAGGCTTTAAGGTCTAGGGGCAGGGAGCTGGTCGTCTTCTTAGAGGATGATTCCACCGGGGTTCAGGAGTCCCATGACGTATATCTGGTTACGGATCTCTCTCGGGAAGGCGTCTATTCGGGTGTGAGAGCTGCACGTAATGCNGGTCATAGGCTGGTGTTCATACTCACCAATTCCAGGGTTTTAGGTTCNGAGGAGGCTGAGGGGCTTAATAGACGTTTAACGTCCATNCTATTGGATGCGTCNCGCGACGNNGATCTCACTTTCAGGTTTGGAAGCCGGAGCGACTCGACCCTGAGGGGACATTTCCCCCTTGAACCCTTAGCCGTGAAGGAGACGCTGGAAGCCGCCGGGATTAGGGTGGATGGAATCCTCGTCTCATACGCCTTCCTCACGGAGATGAGCAGGATAACCCTTAACGGTATCCATTGGCTGAGGGAGAGGAGGAGCGACGGATCCCACTGGTACACCCCAGTCCACCTCACAGGCTTCGCCTCAGACAGAAGGTTCGGGTATCCCACATCGAACCTTAGGGAGTATGTAAAGTATAAGTTCGAGCATTCCGGCCTCCACGTCGGAGATGAGAACATCCATCATATAAGTATAAGGAGGGTGAGGGAGGGACCTGAAGCGGTTAGAGATGAGATCCTCAAGGTTAAAGGGAGAAACGACGGCCTAAATTTTCTCATACCGGATATCGTATCCAGGAGGGACCTTCAAGTCCTGGTCCTAGCCGTCTTAATGGCTGAAGATGAGGGTTTAAACCTGATCTACCGGACCGCCGCCTCCTTCCCCCCGGCTAGAGTGAACATGCCTGAAAGCCCAATATTAGATACGAGAGACTTGAGGCTAGGGGGAGCGAGGGGAAGCATCCTATGCCTCTGGGGATCCTTTGTAGACCTTTCCAACCGGCAGTTAAGGGCGATCTTGGATAGGGTTCCCGACCTTGTAGCGGTGGAATTCGATGTTAGGAGGGTCCTCGAGGGAGAAGCTGAAGAGGCTATATCCAAGGCTGTGAACGAGGTTGAAGAGGGCCTTAGAAAGGGGAGGCCCGTAATAGTATACACGATCCCTAGGGAGGAGTATCCTCCTGAAGTGATCCCTGAAAAGGTGAGGGCTGAGAATCAACAGAAGATCGCGTCAGCCCTACAGGAGGTTTACAACCGCCTAAAAGATACCCCTAGAGTAGTATTGTTTAAGGGGGGTGTGACTTCAAGCCTAGGCCTCTTCAACTCGGCTAGAAAGGTCCTAGTGATGGGTCGGATATCCCCTGGGATACCCATCGTAAAGATCCAGCCTGAAGACAATATAAGGTGCCCAGGCAGGGAAACCCTAATGATATTAGGTCCGGGAAACGTGGGAGTAGAAGATACATACGTGAAGATCCTGGAAAAAATTGGGGTAAACCCGGGATAAAGGAATTTATCCATCGGAAATGTAAACGGGGTTCTCCATTTAAAGGTTCATATTTCATTCATGATAGAATTAAACAATGGATCTATCTTTTGGAGGGTTTGGAGTGGAGATTGGAAGGGTGGCCTGCGTAGGGGTTGGGACTATAGGCCATGGTTGGGCAACCCTGTTCGCTATGAAGGGTTTGGAGGTGAACCTATACGATGTGGAGCCGTCTAAGCTTGAGTGGGCTTTGCATAGGATCGAGGCCAACTTGGAGTTCCTCGCCTCTAGGGACTATATTGAGAGGGGGATGGTTTCAAGGGCTTTGGGGAAACTTAAGTCTTTTAAAAGCCTTGAAGAGGCCGTTAGGGATGTAGAGTATATTCAGGAGTCGGCTTATGAAAGCTACTCCGTTAAGAGGGGGCTTTTCCGGAGGATAGATGGCGTCGCCCCTAGGAGCGCTATAATCGCTACGAGCTCTTCAGGCTTACTGATGTCGGAGATACAGAAGGCCACCTCTAATCCGGATAGGTGCATAGTCGTCCATCCCTGGAACCCTCCCCACCTAATCCCTTTAGTGGAGCTCGTCCCAGGGGATATGACCTCTGAAGAAACCGTTAAGAGGGCCTATTCGTTTATGGAGCGGCTCGGCAAAGTCCCCGTAGTGTTAAGGAAGGAGGTTCCAGGCTATATTGGGAATAGGCTTCAGGTCGCGGTTTGGAGGGAGGCTTTAGACCTCGTCGATAGGGGTGTAGCCAGCCTCGAGGACGTGGAGAAGGCCTTATATGCGGGTCCTGGAATAAGATGGGCCTTCATGGGCTCCAATTTGACGCTCCACCTAGGCGGAGGAGAGGGAGGATTAAAGTATCTAATCGAGCATTTAGGCGGGAAATACTCGGAATACTGGAGGGACATGGCTAAATGGACCTCCATACCCGACTCAGCCGCGGAGAAAGCCGTAGAAGGGATCAAAGGAGATGGAACTGGTCAAATCCAAGAGTTTCCAGGAGCTCATCGAATGGAGAGACGAGAAGCTCATAGCCCTACTGAAACTCCTATACAAATGACGGTTAAAGTAACATTAACGCCCCAAAGGCCGTCTTCTAGGCTCGGAGGGGAGGGGAGGAGATGGGAGAGGGAGACCTATGCTATCAGGGGCTCCAGGCCCGTCAGGCCAGGCTGAGGCACGAAGCGTGGAGGGGCTGAGGACGAGCCTCATCGATGGGATAGAGATCCCCTAAAGCCCCCTAAGGATGGACCGTGATCCCCGATCCCGATTTCATTTCTGACCCCGATCACCCGTGTTCCCACCGCTGAGTCGGCGGGGGCCTCCGGTTTCGCCGAGGGGTTTGGCCGTAACCTTTTTCTACTCTTCAGGATCCTATTATTTCCGCCTGCCTGATGGGGGAGCTTTGCTTGAGCGAGGAGGAATGGGAGGAAGAGGACTGGGAGGAAGAGGAGATCGAGGAGGAGGAGTGGTAGACGGGCCAGGGGTCTCCTCAAGGCTTAATCCCCCTATTTATTTATATAGGAGTTGTCTCTCCAACCCGGGGATAAACGGTAGACAGGATAGGACAGGGTGGGATGGTTAGGTTAGGGTTCTAGTCCCGATGGATTCCTTTCCTATTGGACCGGGCTTTCAGGTGAGGTTTTATGGGTAGGGTTGCGGTGGTGGACGCGGATCGTTGTAAGCCTAAGGATTGTACGAGGCCCTGTATCAGCTTCTGCCCCATGGTGAGGGGGAGGGTTGAAGCGATAAGGATGGATGAGGAGAGGGGTCTCCCCGTTATAGTGGAGGAGCTCTGCTCGGGATGCGGCATATGCGTTAAGAAGTGTCCCTTCCACGCCTTGAAGGTTTTAAATGTGCCGGAGGAGTTGGAGGGGGAGTGCGTCCACCGCTACGGCCCCAACTCCTTCAAGCTTTACAGGTTGCCGATACCGAGGAGGGGCCTCATAACCGGCCTGATAGGGAAGAACGGCATTGGGAAGACGACGGCCCTCCGAATATTATCCGGGGAGGTTAAGCCTAACCTTGGGGAATGGTCTACACCCCCGTCCTGGGATGAGGTGATAAGGAGGTTCAGGGGATCCCTCCTCCAGAATTATTTCAGGGATCTCAGCATGGGAAGGCTGAGGATCATTGTGAAGCCTCAGAACCTCCTCGACCTCTTCCCGGACATGGATTTGAAGGCCTCGGACCTCATGGAAGACGGAGGAGAGGTGGAGGAGGCATCGGATTCCAAAGGGGTCATCGAGGCTTTGGACGCCGCAGACCTTATGGGGAAGAGGCTGTCGACGCTCAGCGGCGGCGAGCTTCAGAGGGTGGCCTTAGCCTTGACGATAAGCCGGGAGGGCGACGTATACATATTCGATGAGCCTTCAAGCCACCTCGACGTCTATCAGAGGATCAGGGCGTCGAAGGCGGTGAGGGGCCTCGTTGAAAAAGGGAAGACCGTGATATTATCCGAGCATGACCTCGTCATGCTGGACTACCTCTCGGATCAGGTATGCCTCCTATATGGGGAACCCGGCGTCTACGGGATCGTCTCCCACGTCCACGGTGCAAGGCAGGGCGTCAACGTCTACCTCGACGGTTATATACCCGATGAGAATGTGAGGTTCAGGAGGGAAGCGATAAAGTTCCAGGCCGCCTCAATGAGGATGAGGGATAAACCCTTAGGGATCTCATGGCCTGAGATGGAGTTCTCCTACAACGGGGAAGGTTTCACGCTTAGGGTCCACGCCGGGGACGTGAGGTCCGGCGAGATCATAGCCGTCTTGGGGCCGAACGGGATAGGGAAGACCACATTCATAAAGTTGATCGCGGGCCTCCTCCCATGTAGGGGGGTTAGGCCGCCGACCGAAGGCTACAGGGTCTCATATAAGCCCCAGCAGATATACTCGAGGTTCGAGGGGACGGCGGGGGAGCTCCTCAGCCGCGTCGAGGTGGCGCCGAGCCTCAGGGATGTAGCCGAGGAGAGGGTTATAGGGCCATTAGGGTTATCCCATCTCCTCGATAAGAGGGTGGACCGGTTGAGCGGCGGCGAACTCCAGAAGATAGCGGTGGCCGCCTGCATCCTCCGGGACGCGGACATCTACCTCATCGACGAGCCCAGCGCATACCTGGACGTGGAGGAGAGGCTCACAGCCTCAAGGGTGATAAGGGAGATAGTCGAGGAGAGGAAGGGATACGCCTTCGTCGTCGAACATGACCTCACGGCGGCCCACCTCCTAGCCGACGCCGTCATGATATTCCAGGGAGTACCCGGCGTAAAAGGCGAGGCGAACCCCCCTACCACATTCGGCGAGGGCGTGAACACGTTCCTGAAGGAACTGGACGTAACCTTCAGGAGGGACCCTGAGACGGGCCGCCTGAGAGCTAACAAGCCGGGAAGCAGGATAGACCGGATCCAAAGGGAAAAGGGAGAATACTACGCCGCGACAGTCCCGCAGAGCGGCTAAAGGGACAAGCCAAACCTGAAGGGGGAAGCCGGCGAGTTGAACCCGTGGAGGAGCCGCGCCGCAGAGA
>JGI24721J44947_10005136_pt1 | contig 18003 bp, 14 predicted proteins | sample YelNatPaOPGAMG01_FD_44947 | JGI IMG/M metagenome (IMG submission 44947) | reverse complement strand
ATGGAGGAATTCGCCGGCTCCACCCAGTTTGTGCTCATCACCACCATTTCAAATGCCTGTCCGGTGGATTTACCTCTCCTTTTCGAAGCTCAGGGAAATTCGAAATAATTCCCCGTCTGCAGAGGCAAAAATCGCGTTCCAAATTTCTTTCTGAGTTCGACTTGGGCATTGAAACCGGTACAGTGCCCCGCATAGATCGAACCAGCTCCAAGCGAATCGAGAGCTTCCACCGTTTTTACAATCCTATCCATTGGCGCTTCAATAAGGTGCAGTCCACCAATAATCGAGGCGACTTCTGAAATACCGCTTATGGCGATGGCATGTTTTGTTATATTGACAATCCCGGCGTGGCTGCATCCGGAAAGTATGACGAGGCCTTTGCCTTTTACTGCCCCGATGACTGATATATCGTCATTCATGGAATCCTGGACGATGCGATTCTGCGTATCGATTGTCTTGAGCGGTATACCCACTTCCTCGAAATCGGTCTGGCGCTGTATATAGCCGGTCGTTACAAGCCCGGGCATAAGCTGAAGAGAATCCGCCGTGAGGAAAAAGCTGGCACCGATTTTCTCCAGGTTCGATCGCGCATCGCTCGACATTACTCCTACATGTCGCAGATAAGGCTTATCGATGAAATTGAGCCTGAACAGATCCGGATGGGCAATAACAGGAATATCCGTTTTCCCAATTTCTTTCAGCACTTCAACCAGGCCCTGAGTATGATCATAGTGGCAATGCGTAAGCACAATAGCATCGATGCTTGCTGGATCGATTCCCATGAGTTTCATGTTGTGAAGAAGCGCCTCGTGGCTTTGCCCTACATCTATAAGAATATGCCTTACAAAACCATTTTTCATCGCAGTCACATAAAATGAAATTCCATGTTGCCCCCAATAGGGACTCTCATACATCACTGAATCTTCAGCCACTAACCGNACTGAAAGGCTATCCAGCCTNTCCATTGCGTTCATAAAACCTCCTTGCACCTTACGATTTGGCTGCTTCATCCGGCGCTTTTTTCCCTCTGCCTATGACAGCAATAATCTGGAATACCACAATGGCAGCAATAGAAGGGAAAAGCCAGGCTAACCCTTGTTTCCCCAAAGGCATTGCTGAATTCAGCGTCGAGAAAGGCGTATTTGCAATGCCAAGACCCGCTAGAAAATCACCTATGCTGAAAAATATCGCTACAAGAATGCCTGCTTGAGTAGCAAGCTTGACTTTGAAAAAGTCAGTGAAGAGTGACATGATAATGAGAATGACAAGAGCTGGATAAATAAGCATCAGCCATGGCACCGTATAGCTTACAATTTTAGAAAGGCCTATGAGCCCTAGCAAAAAACCAATGATACTACTAGCTGCTACAGTAAATTTGTACTTGATTTTGCCTCCGCTTATCTGCTCGAAGGTGTCACCTGCTGCCGAGGTAAGGCCTACGGAGGTTGTAATGCAAGCCAGCGCAATGATGATGGCAAATACTATTTTGCCAAAGTATCCCAAGAGACCTTCAGCTATCTTTACAGAAAGTTCTCCGATTGCCGCATCCGGGAAAAGTCCGCCTGAAGATGCCCCTAGATAGGTAAGACCCGTTGAAGTAAGAAGAAGTGCAAAGGCAGCAAAAATTCCTATCGTAATGATGTTGGAACTTCGAGATTTCACATCTTCGATGCCCCGCCGCTGGAGTTCATTGATAATCCAGATTCCGAAAATCGATGCTCCTAGAGCATTCATGGTATTATAACCGTTGATGATACCATCGCTGAAAGCAGTAGGCGACCCTGTCGAAGCAACCACTGAAAGAGGAGTAAACATTCCTTTGATAACCAGGATTATCATAAAAACTATGAGTGCTGGAGCCAGATATTTGCCTATTCTGTCTATTACTTTGGAACGGTTATAGGCAAAATAATAATTGAGAGCAAAATANGCGAGAAGTGTTACCCATATGGGCATCGACGGGAAAAATTGNGCAACAGCCATCTCATGCGTAGCAGAACTGACACGTGGCAGTATGAAGACAGGTCCCATGATGAGGACGGCCATTGTGGTATACGCAATCGCAAAGCCCTTCCCCAAAGCCATTGATGCCAATCCGAAAAGCGAAGAATTTTGTCTTGATATGGCTAGGTAGGCCAAAAACACCATTAAGCTGTTTACGACACCATAGCCGAGCGCCGCAATAAACCATGAAGCACCGGTAGTTCTTCCCAGCATTGCAGGGAAAATGGTGTCACCCACTCCAAAATGTCCGGAGAAAACAGCCGCAGAAACAACAAGAACAGCTCCAAAGGAAAGAGTTTGTTTCTTCGTATCAGTCATATATTGCCTCCTGATAAAAAATTGTATAATTGGCATATGCCAATGTCAATTGTTTTTTGCATAAATAAAAAGAAAATGGGGATAAATATTGAAACACACTCTATCTCTTGATTAAATCATGCTTTTTGGCTCTGTAAGCAGATTATTCAGATCAATGAGCTGCTCGCGTCCGACATAGCTTTCGCCGGCTGCGTGTACTAAAATAAAAAATATTCGGCAAAAGAAGGACTAAATGCACATGCAGACGACAGGATCACAGAGAGCGGCGCAATTTATAGAACAGTATATACCCGAAGCCATGCTCGAAACTAAAACGCCTGGCTGCAGCGTCGCGGTCATGCACGATGGAGAGCTTATATATGAAGGTGGTTTTGGTTGGCGAGATCGCGAACGATTTTTGCCCGCAACTGCCGACACCTTGTACGGCATCGGTTCATGTACAAAAGCTTTTGTGGCTACTGCTGTTCTATTGCTTGCGGAACGAGGCGCGCTGAAGCTGGAAGACCCTGCCGAGCGTTATATCCCTTTGAAACTCCGCGCAGCCGGAGCTAATCCCGATGGCGCCTCCGATGACACCTCCGATAGCGGCGTTTTCGACGGCAGCGATTTCAATAAAGCACCTGATGGCAGTACCGACTGTGCACCCATCACGATTCACCACCTTTTGACGCATTCTTCGGGTCTGCCGTCGCTTTCGACATCTGAAATTCTCTTGCAGCAGGGGCTTGGGCTGGAGACTGGCGTCCCACTAGCGAGCGCCGAAGATTTCTACCGCTGGGTGAATGGCGCCCAGGATGAAATTTCCGCACAGCCAGGCGAGAGATTTTTTTACAGCAACGAGAGTTACCGCATGCTCGGCCATATCGTCCAGGTCGTTTCCGGCATGCCTTTCTACCGATTTGTCACCGAGAACATTCTGCAGCCGCTTGGAATGTCCCGAACTACCTTTGTGCGCTCTGTATACGAACGCGACGCGGACAAAATGCGCCCCTACTGGGCAAAGCCGGATGGCACGATTGTGCCTGCGGAATTCCCTTATCCGGATATCGAGCTCATCCCTGATTTTTCTTTTATTGTCGCTGCTGGTGGGCTTATTTCCTCAGTCCGCGACATGATGAAATTCTTGAGCGCGAACATGCCGGGCTGCGCTACGCCCCTTCTCATGCCGGAGACGCTCGGTAAAATGCAGACAAAACATATCGACCGCCCAGCGGGTTACTATGGCAGCAATGGCTATGGGTACGGCTGGTCGATCATCGACAATTTCCTCGGGCACAAAATGGTCGCCCATGGCGGTTCCATCGAAGTATCTACCGCCTATGCCGCCTTCCTGCCGGAGAAATGCATGAGCGTCATGCTCGCTGCAAATTCTTCAGGAATTCCCCATGCGACCATCGCTGAGGGAATCCTGGCCGCCCTCCTTGAGCAAGATCCTTACGAAGCCATTCCAGCCTTCGATATCAAGAAACGAATGAAGCTTCTGGCTGGCACATATGAAACATACCGCCGCACTGTCAGCGTGCGAGTTTTCGTCAAGGGCGGCCTTTTATACCTTGAGCAGAAAAATCCCTTCCTCGATTCGGTAGTGCCGCTTATCCCGGAGGACGATTTTCTGCGGAATTACCGATTCTATACGCTCACCGAAGGAGTGCGCCAGCCGATAGAATTCCAGGCCGGCCCGAAGGGAATCGATCTCTCTATCGAGCGCGACAGATACCATAAAGTGGGCTGAAAGCTGGCGTACCTAACGCAGCAAGCCTATGCCGGCAGTTGTCGCGCGCCAGGTGCAAGGAGGCCCGCCGGAAGCCATATTCCTCTACGAACCAAGCGGGAAATGGCACATGACCATATGGCCAGGCTGCACTTCAAGAAGTTCCGGCTCAGTCGTCTTGCATATCTCCTTAGCTTGCGGGCAGCGAGGATGAAACCTGCAGCCCGAGGGCGAATGGATGGGGCTTGGGATTTCTCCATTTAATATGTGCCCGCTCCAATGCTCGTTTGGGGTAGGAGGTGGAACTGAATCTATGAGCAGGTTTGTATACGGATGCGCAGTTCTTTTAAAAATATCTTCTTTCGAGCCTGATTCCACGATCTGCCCTAGGTACATTACCGCCACATAATCGGCCATATAGTCAATGACCGCGAGGTCGTGGGTTATCAGCATATAGGTCAGGGCAAAATCTTTTTTTAGGTCTTTCAGCATTTTGAGAATAATCGCCTGAACCGAAACATCCAGCGCCGACGTAGGTTCATCCAGAACAATGAATTCCGGCTTAAGCACCAAGGCCCGCGCAATGGCAATCCTCTGGCGCTGGCCGCCCGAAAATTCATGTGGATAGCGATACATGTGCTCTTCTCTCAACCCCACCAGCGTGAGAATATCCCGCACACGCGCATCGATCTCCTGAGCAGAAAGCTGAAAATGAATCTGCAGGCCTTCGCCGATCAGCTTCTTGACCACTTTTCTGGGGTGGAGAGAATTATAAGGGTCCTGCGAAATGATCTGCATTCTGCGGCGGAAAAGTCTAAGCTCCTGCGGGTTCAGCGAGAGTATGTCGGTATTGTCGAACACAATCGATCCGCTTGTGGCTTCGATAAGGCGAAGAAGCACGCGGCCAAGTGTCGTCTTGCCCGAGCCGGATTCGCCTACTACGCCGAACACAGTATTTTTTTGAATCGAAAAGCTGCAATCATCGACCGCTTTTACATACAGCGGCTTAGAATAGAGATTTTTCCTCACGGGGAAAAATTTCCGCAGGTGACTTACTTGCAGCAACGTATCATCGCGTGTACTTGATTGCATCGTAGTCTGTTCCTCTTACGCGTCGTTCTGGTACAAAAAGCATGCGACATGATGCCTGTCTGCCGCTGGCTCAGTTTTGGCTGCCCGGAGTGCAGGCTCCAATGTATCGCAGTCGGATGTGCGGTACGGACATCGAGGATGAAAACGACATCCGCTCGGCGGGTCGATCAGGTCAGGCACAATTCCAGGAATGCTCTGGAGCTCGTCGGTTCTGCCTATTTTCGGCACCGCATTCAACAGCCCTTTTGTGTAAGGATGCAAGGGATTTCTGAAAATCGACTGAACAGATCCATACTCGACGACGTTGCCGGCATACATCACCGCGATAAAATCGCAGAATTGCGCAGCAACGCCCATCGCATGTGTGATAAGCAAAACCGCCGTCTGCGTCTCTCTTACCAGCTTGTTCAGAAGATTCAGTATCTGCGCCTGAATCGTGACATCGAGGGCAGACGTTGGCTCATCCGCAATCAGAAGTTTGGGCTTGGACGAAAGTGCCATGGCGATCATTACTCGCTGAGCCATGCCGCCGCTCAATTCATGCGGATAGAGGTTTTCGGTCCGCTGCCAATCGAGCCCAACACGCCCAAGCATATCCCGCATTATTTCGGAGGATGCTCTCTTGTCCGGCATCTGGCTCGCATCTGCCGAGCGCCTCTGGCATTCGATATTCTCAATGATCTGAGCACCGACTCTCATGACCGGATTGAGGGCAGCGACTGGCTCCTGGAAAATCATTGCGATGTCTTTCCCACGGATGCTGTTTAGTTCATCCTCGGATAACTGCACCAGATCCCTGCTTTCGAACAAAATAGAACCACTCGTTATTTCCCCGGGTTCCTCGATCAGGCGCATAACCGATAAAGCAGTCACCGACTTGCCACAGCCTGTCTCACCGACAACGCCCAAACGCTCCCCGTGATTCATCCAGAGCTCGACGCCATTGAGCGCTTTCACCTTCCCCGCATAGGTATTGAACTCAACCNTCAGACCGGAAATGTCAAGCAAATCTCCCCGCTGTTGCTCCATCACTATCTCCTGATCCTCGGGTCGAGAATGTCGCGTATGCCATCCCCGAGCAGATTGAAACCAAGCACGGTGACCGCAATTGCCATACCCGGGAACGCGGTAATCCACCAATTATTCATGAGGTAACTGCGCCCATCGCTGACGATCGCTCCCCATTCCGGCAAGGGCGGCTGTGCCCCCAAGCCAAGAAAACCCAAGCTAGCCGCGGTCAGAATAATTGTCCCCATCCTCATNGTAAGCTGGACGATAATGGGCGAAATCGACATTGGCAGAACATGGAAAACCATGATTTTCATGTTGCCTGCTCCGACAGCTCGTATTGCTTCAATGTACGGCTGGGAACGAATCTTCATGGCCTCTGCGCGCGCAAGGCGGGCATACACCGTCCATTCCACAAGAGAAATCGCAACGATTGCATTCGTGAGCGTCGGCCGCAACGCCGCCGCAAAGGCCATCGCCAGCACTAGCCTGGGAAAGGCAAGGAATATGTCGGTAATGCGCATAAGAATTTCATCGATGATTCCCCCGAAATATCCGGCGACAATGCCGACAATCAACCCAATGACAATACTAATCACCGATATAATGACAATAATGCTCACTTCAATCCGCGTGCCCATGATGACCCGGCTGAGCACATCTCGCCCGAATTGGTCGAGACCAAAAGGATGGGCTGCACTCGGCGCTTCCAGCTTGCGGGAAAGATCGGTCGCTGTCGGGCTATATGGCGCAAGCAGGGGCGCAAACAGCGCAACCAGCAGAAACAGGCATATTATCACTGTCCCGATCAACGCAAGCGGCGTCTTTTTCCATAGGTAGACAGTATGGCGGATATCATCCAGCATTGGCTTTCTTTCGCGCAGGAAGTCCCGAAAAGCCGACTGACTGCTTATTTTTCTATCCGAAGATGGTTTTCTCATGGTTTCATTGCTCCTCAAGCCCGCATCCTCGGGTCCAAAGCCGCATACAGAATGTCAACAACCAGGTTGACGACCGAGTAAATCAAAGCTATGAAAATGGTGCCTCCGCTTATCGCCGGATAATCCAGCGTTAAGAGCGAATTGACAATATATCGCCCCAGCCCCGGCCAGCTGAAAATCGTCTCGGTGAGCACAGCACCGCTCAAAAGCCCGCCAAATTCAAGTCCGATAATCGTCACCACCGGGATAAGCGCATTTCGCAGNGCATGCCGCAGAATAACGGTTTTTTTGGGAAGGCCTTTGGCGCGGGCGGTACGGATATAGTTCTGGTGCAGTACGTCGAGCATGCTCGCACGCATGATACGCGCGATCGAAGCCGTACTGCTATAACCAAGAATAAATGTNGGCAAGATAAGGTGCTTGATTGCATTAAAGAACACATTCCATTCCCCAGCAATGACAGAGTCCAGCAAAACGAGCCCGGTTACTCTCGTTGGAAAAAGAAACATGTCATATTGACCTCCGCTCGGAAGCCATCCAAGCCTATAATAGAAAAACAAAATCAATATCAAACCAAGCCAGAATCCCGGCAACGATATTCCCAATATCGAAAAGACGCGAGAAAAATGGTCGATAAACCGGTTCCGGAAAACCGCTGACAATAGCCCCAATGTCGTCCCCAGCAAGACAGCAAAAATAATCGACGAAATGGCGAGTTCGATTGTGGCCGGGAGATACTCCAGAATATCAGTAATGACAGGGCGACTGCTCACCAGAGAATTCCCAAAATTGCCGCGCAGCACCCCCCCAAGATAATCGAGTAGCTGCATGAAAATAGGCTTGTCAAGGCCCAATTGATGCCGCATCGCATCGACAGCCGCGGGCGGCGCATTACCCCCAAGAATGGCTCCTACCGGATCGGCAGGTATGATTCGNGTAACGACAAATACTATAATGAGCACGCCGAAAATGACTACGACCATCAGAATCAGGCGTTTCAGGATAAAGCTGCTCAATTCCATCGATGCATTTTCCCTTGTTTTTCCGAGTTTGTTCTATGCCCCACCGAAATAAAACAGACAGTTGCTCCAGCCGCTTTCAGCCGACTGGAGCAACAAATCCGTCATTTGCCTTTTAGATACCTCTTATGGCAATGGGGACTTGCCGCATGAGGGCATTCATCAAAAGCCGCGGTTTTTCGAAACAAAAGCATCGCTTTCCTAAAAGCCGCGGCCCAGCGCTATCCAATTATTTGCTGATCAGCGTAAAGTCGCAGTGCACGTTATAACCTTCGAACGCTTTGTCGTAACCCTTCACTTCCTTTCGTATGCCCCAGTACTCGATAGGCTGATACAGCATCGCAAAGGGGCCNTTTGCCTGCCAGTACTGCACAAGATCGATGTACATCTGTGCGCGTTTTTTATCGTTGATTTCCTTGGCAGCAGCAGCGGTCATGGCCGCGGCCTTATCGTCGAGCCAGGCATTTCTCCATGCGAGCTGTTTTACGGTATAGTCGGCAAATGGTTTTGCAAGCGCATCGGCATCGGGGTAATCGATTCCCCAGCCAGCCACGATCATCTGCAGACCTTGATTGCGATATTTGTCGTACATCTGGGCAGCGGGCATCACAACGATATTGCTCTTGATGCCGATATCGGCGAGATTGGACTGCACAACAACAGCCTCTGCGCGGCGGATGTCCGATTCGCTGGTGACGATTTCCACTTCAAAGCCATTGGGATATCCTGCATCAGCCAGGAGTTTCTTGGCCTTTTCTACATCGCGCTTGTACGGATTGCTCTCTTTGTACCCAAAATATCCGATTGCCAGGAACTGTTGATTTTTAATCGCAAAGCCTTCGCGCACTTTGTTGATGATTGCATCGTAATCGATTGCATATTTCACTGCCTGCCGCACCCTATTATCTTTGAAAGGACCCCAGCTAGCATTCATCGCGACATATTCCAGCGATTGTGCCGGCGTCGAAACGAGAACGACATCTTCGCTCTTGTCTCTCAGAGAAGCAGCCTGCTCAACCGTGATCTGCCAGGCAACATCGACATCGCCTTTCTTAAGCAATAAATAGCGATCCGAAGCTTCGGGGATGTCGCGCACGATAATTGTTTTGATTGTCGGCTCGCCATTGAAGTAGTTTTTGTTCGCAGTCAGAACAATCTGTGTCTTGCGCTTCCATTCCTTCAAAACATAGGCGCCTGCACCCGCGCTGTGATCGGTGAGCCACGCCTGGCCCATGTCACCACTTACCTCATGCGCCCGTACTTCCTTTTCATTGAGAACACCACCGATATTTGCCGCAAGTACCGAAAGCACAATGTTCGAAGGGGCACCATTCGTGACAATGGTTACGGTCGTATCGTTCACTGCCTTGATGCTGTCCTCGGTAAGTCCCAGTGTATCTTTGAACAGCCACGCTGGGGATTTATTGATAGTGATGGCTCTCCGATAGGAATATTCGACGTCCGAAGCTTTGACAGGATCGCCATTTGCAAACTTTGCCCCTTTCCTGAGGTAAAAAGTCCAGGTCTTGCCGTCGCTGGATTGTTCCCATTTTTCTGCAAGATCCGGAACAGGCGTAAATGCCCCATCAATCATTTTCAGCGTTACAAGATTTGCATAGATATTCTTGACATATACAGATGGTTCCACCTCGAAGCACACACCAGGATCAAATGACTTGAATATCTCGCTATTGCTTGCGACGACAAGCGTATCCTTGGGTATGTTCGCCGCCACTGCAACAGTGAGTGCTGCTAGAAATAGCAGCCCTGCGAGTGCCTTTCTCTTTCTGTTCATAGTTTGCCTCCTTGAGTCGTCCCGCCAGCAACGCTGGCTATGTGGAATATTTATTCTATTCTATCTACACCCAAAGTCAAGCTTGATTCCAGCATGGCAACCCTTTTCTGGTTTTTTATGGCTTGGCGTGATACAATTACTTACTTTTAAATTCTGCCTGAGGTTCCGGCTTATGAAAAAGAATCATTTTGTAGTGTTGTCGTCTCTGGCGTTGCTGCTTGCTTTCTTTGGGCTGGCTAGCTGTGCGAGCGCACCCCAATCCTCCTACCTCGATCCGATCCGCTGGTGGGATCAGGGTCAGCAAGATCCAATCAGAGAGCTTGCCATCGAAACGCCGGAACAACTCGCCGCGCGCGTTCCGAAAAGAACTGACCCAAAGATTGTTTTGCTCATGTACCACAACATCGTTTTCGGGCGCACTGGCGGCGAGTACAATCGCGACCTCTACAATTTCGAACACGACCTTGTATTTCTCAGAAACCGCACGCAGATTATTGGCATCGATGAACTGCCCGATATTCAATCCGGCAAGAAAAAGCTCGACACCGATGCATCGATCATCACATTCGATGATGGCGACCTTTCGATCTATGCGGTTGTTTTTCCTCTATTGAAACAATACGACATCAAGGCGACATTCTTTGTCATCACTGATTTTGTGGGAACCACCGGCTATGTCAGCTGGAACCAGCTCAAGGAAATATCGGATTATCGCAACGCAAAGAGCGAAAAGCTATTTACTATCGGCTCGCATTCACTCGATCACAAACGATTCGACGAAATCCCAGCAGACCAGATCCCAAGAGAACTTTCAGAATCGAAATTGGCGATAGAGAGCAAGACAGGCGCAGCCCGTGCGATATTTTGCGCTTCCTTTCGGTGCCGGCGCGGGCCGCAAAGAAATCATCGACACGGCAAAAAGCCTGGGCTACTGGGGTATCCGCTCCTCGACAGCCGGAGTGATGAAACCGGGTAGTATCGACCTGTTCAATATTCCGGCCTTCTATATGACTAACGAGCGAGCCGATATCCTCGCGCAGCAAATTTATGCAAAATTGTTGGGGCGATAGGGCAGCGTCCTTATATGATGACGGATGTATCGCTCGAACACGATATTCCACATAGAAAGCGCCAAGCGCGTTGAGGAAGCCGTAGAGCCGGTGCTTGCCTTCATCCCCTTTCAGCAAGAGGAACATAAGCCCGCCTCGGCTGCACGCATTTATTTGCGGGGCGGATAATACGACCGCCTGCTACTATTTCTTCCATTCGGTGGGCGCACCAGCCAGCCACTCTGCTGATTGCGAAGAGCGGAGTAAACAGCTCCTCGGGGATTCCCAGCATCTTGTAGACAAAGCCCGAATAGAAATCCACATTTGTGCAAATCGGTTTGCTAGAGCCTTTTACGTGCTGAAAAACCGTGGGCACCAGATGTTCGATTGTTCTGTAGAGCTGGTATTCCTTTTCGAAACCCTTTGCGGCTGCCAGGTCTTGCGCCTTGCTGCGCAGAAGCGTGGCACGCGGATCTGAAAGTGTATAGACCGCATGTCCCTGTCCATAAATGAGGCCCGTACGATCATACGCCTCGCCTTTCAACAATTTAGCCAGGTAGGCCGCCACTTCTTCTTCGTCTGACCAGTCTTTGACAGAGGCTTTGATATTTTCCATCATCCCCATGACTTTGATATTGGCGCCGCCATGTTTGTTCCCTTTCAGTGAGCCTACACCGGCCGCAATAGCTGAATAAGTATCCGTGTCCGTTGAGGTAATGACTCGGACCGCGAAGGTCGAGTTGTTGCCGCCTCCGTGCTCAGCATGGATAATAAGTGCGAGGTCCAATACTTCCGCTTCGAGGCGAGTGAATTTCTGGTCCGGTCGTATGAGGGAAAGAAGCGTCTCGGCAGTCGATCCATTGGCTGAAGGGGTATGAATGAAAAGACTTTCCCTATCGTAATAATGTTTTTTGGCCATATAGGAATACGCTACAATAGTAGGAAATCGGGCGATGAGCTCGAGGCATTGGCGCAGGACATTCCCTGGCGACAAGTCTTCCGGATTGGGATCGTAGGCATAGCAGGCGAGCACCGAGCGGGCCAGTTTATTCATTATATTGGGTGAGGGAGCTTTCATGATGCTGTCTTCGGCAAAATTGTCCGGCAATGGCCGTTTTTCTCCCAGATAGGCTGTAAAGGCATCCAGCTCCTTCTTGGTAGGGAGGTCCCCGAACATCAACAGGTAGACAGCTTCTTCGTATCCATATCGGTTTTCTTGCTGGGCGTGATGTACGAGCGCTTCCACATCGATGCCGCGATAGTACAATTTCCCATCAACGGGCACGCGCTCACCTTCATCCATGATATAGCCATGCACATCGCCAACCCGCGTAAGCCCAACGACAACGCCGGTGCCATTGGCATTCCTCAGCCCACGCTTGACGTCGTACCGAGCGTACAGATCTTCTTCAATTCGGTTATTTTCAAAGATTTTGCCGAGGTGATACTGCATATCCATAGGCCCCCTCCGTATATCAGCGCCTGGAAATGCAATGTAATAAAGCATGTTTTGCATTATTATGCAATAGAAGATTGCATAGATATTCCATAATTTTTGAAAAATTCGTATACTGCGTGCTGCTTTGCAATGCTGCAAAAAGAAAACCACTTCGGTTTGCAGGAGGAACATATGGCTGGAAGGAATCTAGTTCAGAAGCTTATCGAAAGTCATGCAATGCAGACGCTTTTTTCTAATGCCGACAATGGCGCAACTTCGATGCCAGGCAAGGAAGTGCTGATTAAAATCGATCAGACACTCACACAGGATACGACTGGCACCATGGCTTATCTGCAGTTCGAAACCTTGGGTATCGACCATATAAAAACCGAACGCTCGGTAAGCTATGTCGATCATAACACACTCCAGGTCAGCTTCGAAAACGCGGATGACCACAATTACCTTCAGGATGTCGCTGCAAAATATGGAATTATTTTTTCGAGGCCGGGCAATGGGATTTGCCACCAGGTTCATCTGGAGCGCTTTGGTGTTCCTGGGAAGACGCTGCTTGGGTCCGACAGCCATACGCCCACGGCAGGAGCACTCGGGATGTTGGCTATCGGAGCAGGCGGACTCGATGTCGCACTCGCGATGGCCGGTTTCCCCTTTTCTTTTCCTTATCCGAAGATCGTGAGGGTCAACCTCAAAGGAAAGCTCGGACCAATGGTAAGCGCGAAGGATGTCGTTCTCGAAATTTTGCGCAGGCTTACGGTAAAAGGCGGTGTAGGCAAAATATTTGAATATTCCGGTGAAGGCGTGAAAATGCTCACCATCCCACAGAGAGCGACTATTGCAAACATGGGAGCGGAACTGGGTGCTACTACCTCGGTCTTTCCGAGCGATGAGCAGACACAACGTTTCCTCGAAGCGCAAGGCCGCGGAAAGGATTTTATCCCGCTCTCTGCCGATCCTGATGCAGCATATGACGAAGAAATCGAAATCGACCTTTCGATACTGGAACCGCTCATTGCGCTTCCGCATCTGCCTGACAAGGTAGTCCCGGTACGGAGTGTTGCCGGCACGCCTGTCGACCAGTGCTTTATTGGAAGCTGCACAAATTCTTCGTATTATGATTTGGCGATGAGCGCTAAAATTTTAAAAGGGCACCATGTAGCAGAGAGAACCAGTCTGGTTATTGCGCCAGGTTCACGGCAGACCCTGCTCATGATAAGCCGCGCAGGCATTCTTACTGACCTGATCGAGGCAGGAGCGCGCATCCTTGAATCAGCCTGCGGGCCGTGCATAGGCATAGGTCAGGCTCCGAGAACAGGCGCCATTTCATTGCGTACCTCCAACCGTAACTTTGAAGGCCGCTCGGGTACGAAAGATGCTTTCGTCTATCTTGTCAGCGCAGAAACTGCCGCAGCTTCTGCCATTACGGGCGTTATCACCGATCCGCGCGAGCTTGGGAGCATTGAACCTCCTGTCGTGCCCGAACGCTTTGCCCTGGACGATGCCATGATCATCTTCCCGAAGCCGGAAGGGCGTTCCCAGAGTATACGGCGTGGTCCCAATATACTGCCTCTTCCTGAATTCAAGCCCATCCCCAACATAATCGAAGGCGAAGTGCTCCTCGTGATGGGCGACAACATTACAACGGATCACATTCTGCCCGCAGGCAGCAAGATTATGTCCCTTCGATCGAATCTGCCAGCAATTTCGGAATACTGCTTCAATGCAATCGATCCTTCATTCCCCAAGCGGGCGCGCGCTGCATCGGGCGGCATTCTGGTTGCGGGAGAGAATTATGGTCAGGGTTCAAGTAGAGAACACGCAGCTCTGTCCCCGCGCTATCTGGGAGTTAGTGCGGTTATTGCAAAATCGTATGCCCGAATCCACCGGCAAAACCTTGTGAATGCCGGGATTGTTCCGTTGGTTTTTGATAATCCAGACGATGCAGCAAAAATCACCCAGGGCGACAAGCTTGCCATTTTGAACCTTTTCGAGGGCTTGCAGCGTGACAGCATCGAAGTACAGAATCGGACGACTGGTGCCGCATTCAAGACAAGGCACGGCCTTTCGGAGCGCCAGATCGAAATTTTACGCGCAGGCGGTGCGCTCAATGCAGCACGCTGTGAGTTAGAAAAACACAAATATGCAAAATCTGAGACTTAAGACTGCGATTCAGATTAGCAGGAGGCCAACATGAAAGCATTTTCCAAGCTGGCGGCGCCCGCAGAGGGCAGCGCAATCGAGATCGACAAGAGCGGCGCGCTCAAGGTCCCGGATAATCCAATTATTCCTTTCATAGAAGGAGACGGCATCGGCAAGGATATCAGCCCTGTTATGCGCGCGGTCGTTGATGCCGCCGTACAGAAGGCATATGGCGGCAAAAGAAGCATTCACTGGTTCGAAATTTATGCAGGTGAAAAAGCGCTCTCTGTCTATGGAGAAAATGAATGGCTTCCCGAGGAGACCCTTAGAGCTATCCGTGAATATAAAGTAGCAATCAAAGGGCCTCTTACAACCCCCATAAGCGGTGGGATTCGCTCGGTCAATGTGGCCCTGCGTATGGAACTCGATTTGTATGCATGCGTCAGGCCTGTGCGCTACTTCCCGGGCGTGCCCTCGCCAATGAAACACCCTGAGAGACTCGATGTTGTCATTTTCAGAGAGAATACCGAGGATATCTACGCAGGCATCGAGTGGCGTGCAGGTACGCCCGAAGCGAAGAAGATCATCGAGCTCGTCAATCGCACCCCGCACGAAGGCAAGCATATCGATGACATCGATACGACCGCCATTGGCATCAAACCGATCAGTATCGGCGGTTCGAAACGCCTGATTCGCCGAGCTATCAAGTATGCGATTGCGCATAACCTGCCCTCGGTGACGCTCGTTCATAAGGGCAACATCCAGAAGTTCACCGAAGGAGGCTTCAAAGACTGGGGCTATGAGCTCGCTAGAGAGGAGTTTCCCGATCAGACCGTCGCAGGCTGGGATCCTGTGCCCGGGAAAGTGGTAATCAAGGATGTGATTGCTGATTCCATGTTCCAGCAGCTCCTTTTGCGACCGAATGAATATTCGGTGATCGCGACGACAAACCTCAACGGCGACTATCTGTCCGATGCCTGCGCCGCGCAGGTCGGCGGCCTCGGTATGGCCCCTGGCGCAAACATCGGCGACAGCGCGGCCATTTTCGAAGCTACGCACGGAACTGCGCCTAAATATGCCGGACAAGATAAAGTAAACCCCGGCTCTCTCATCCTGAGCGCAGCGCTCATGCTTGAACACATGGGGTGGATAGAGGCCGCTGACATGATTCAAAGAGGCATGGTGGGTGCGATTGCCAAAAAGCGCGTGACCTATGATCTGGCCAACCAGATGGAAGAGGCGACATTGCTTTCCTGTTCTGAATTNGGNAAGGAAATTATTGCCAATATGGAATAGACGCAGAGCGTGCTCTTTCTCGATTTCATCCAAGGATTGCAGTACTTTGTTATCCTTGTTATCCGGGGNACGCATGCCCNTGCAGGCTACTATTCCCGACCTGGAATACAGGAAAGGNCACAGCCCGATTTTGGGGATCAACCTGCACCGGAATTTTGAAAAAGCCGCGCGGCGATGCACAAGATGTACCTAAAAAGTATAAAAAGAAGCCGGCGCAATTCATTTCTATATCATTTCTATACAAGAAATTAGAATCGCGCCGGTCCACCTCGTGCAATACTGCGGTTTTGCACGGCCAGAATTCCTCGAATTATTAGAAAACTCTTATTTTTCTTTCATCCTCTTCTCATATGACCCCTATAGATTTATGTACATGACACGGAGACACCGTGCCAAATACAAATGACGAGGAGGTCATTATGAAAAAGGCGAAAATTGCGATTCTGGCCTTGATGGTCGGACTCATCGGGCTGTTGGGCGTTTCTGCCCAGTCAGCCAGTGCAACCCCGCCGGTTACTGCACCTGCGGCAGCGACCTCAACGGCACCCGCTTCTCCTGCGGCAACTGCCCAGGCGGATCAGCAAGGACAGCATGAGTTCGAAGGTGAAGAGAACGACGGCGCAGAATCCCAGGACGAGAGCGCTTCGGTCGAGAACGGCGAAAAAGACGAGAACAACAAAGAAACCGAAGCAGTTGCGGAGAGTTCCGAATCTCAATCGGCTGCAGATACTGACAATATCGAAGTCCAGGAGTAATTCGGAGATAGCCGATTCGGCAGCCTGATACTGCCGAACTCAGGGCGGCCAAGCGCGTTGAGCACATGGCCGCCCTCTTTTGCTTTTCTGTCCGGGCTGGACAGATAGCGACCAATAATTTTATAGTATCAATAATTATGCGCATTCTTGTTGTTGAAGATGAAAAGAGCATTGTCGATTTCCTTTTGCAGGGCTTGAAAGAATCAGGCTATGTGGTTGATATTGCAAATGACGGGCAGACAGGCCTCGATTATGCGCTTGCCACCCCGTACGATATCATTCTGCTCGATGTCATGCTCCCGAAATTGAATGGTTTTGCAGTAATACGCGAATTGCGGCGGGCAGGTATCAAAACGCCTGTCCTTATGTTGACTGCCCGGAGTACGGTGGATGACAGGGTTCATGGCCTTGACGCTGGTGCAGATGATTATCTCGTCAAGCCTTTTGCGTTTGCTGAACTCCTTGCCAGAATCAGAGCACTTTTGCGCAGACCGAGCACAAGCACTGATACCATCATTTCATTTGGCGATATCGAGCTTGATACCATCAAGCACGAATTCCGCCGCAAGGGCGAGCGAATCGAACTGAGCGGACGTGAATTCAGCATCCTTGAGTATTTTATGCGCAACCCTGAACAAGTACTTACAAGAACTCAAATAGCTGAACATATCTGGAATTTCGATGCCTATGCAGGATCCAATGTCGTTGATGTCTACATCGGCTATCTGAGAAAGAAAATCGATATCGATCCATCACACAGTTATATTAAGACAATTCGGGGTGTCGGCTATCGCTTTTCTCCGGAAGGATAGCATATGTCAAAATTCCGCAAGTCTTTTTCATTCAGATATAGACTCACATTGTGGTATATTGCCGTTTTCAGCATTTCTCTGCTGGCATATCAGACTTTCAGCTATTTCGAGCTCAAGGCAAACCTTATTTCCCAGATAGACGCCGGGCTCTTGTCTGCCATCGACCAGACTATCCAGAATCTGGATGTCGAAAACGGCAATTTGGCACTGCAAAACGTCGAAAAAACGCCTATAAAGCCACTATCCGAGACACAGACTGCCCCTAGAATTCGCATTCTCGATGCGAACGGCAATGTCATCTATTCTGCGAGCGGCTTCCCGGCCATCCCCCTACATCAGAGCGCACTGCATGCTCTTGGGGACAACTCGAAGCCAATCTATCAAACGATACAATTGGGGACAGAGCACTACAGGGTGGTCACCGCAGTGCTCATTATTGCGGGCACTCAAACGAAAAATTTCCTGCAAATCGCCAATTCCTTGTCCAATATAGATAAAGAGCTATCCAGTTTTATCGTGCGATTTCTGGTCGGTTTGCCTTTCATACTGCTCATAGCCGCTGCAGGTGGGCTGTTTCTGGCCAATACCGCGCTGAAACCGATTGTCGCCAT
>JGI24721J44947_10005128_pt1 | contig 18010 bp, 9 predicted proteins | sample YelNatPaOPGAMG01_FD_44947 | JGI IMG/M metagenome (IMG submission 44947) | reverse complement strand
GAAGGGCATTGGAATCGACCCCACCCGATAAAACTTTTCCCGAGGCAGGGGCAATGGTATTAAAGGCACGGGCCAGACGTGTTATGGAATCCAGAAGAATAACCACGTCGTGTCCACATTCTACCAATCGTTTGGCTTTTTCGAGAACAATATTGGCCACCCTCACATGTCGTTCAGCGGGCTCATCGAAAGTAGAAGCTATTACCTCGCCATTGACGCTGCGAGCCATGTCGGTTACCTCTTCAGGTCGCTCATCGATGAGCAAGATTATCAGATAAACTTCAGGATGGTTTTCGGCAATAGCATTGGCTATATCTTTCAGCAGTACGGTTTTACCTGTTTTGGGTTGTGCCACAATCAGTCCTCGTTGTCCTTTGCCAATAGGAGCAAACATATCCACAATTCGACACGAAAGGTTGGGATTGGTTGGAGAAACAAGGTTAAATTTTTCGTTGGGGAACAAGGGCGTCAGATAATCGAAAGGCACCCTGTCGCGAATAAAGTCGGGATCACGTCCATTGATTTCTTCTACCTTGATCAGCGGAAAATATTTTTCATTTTCCTTAGGAGGACGGATGGTTCCCTTAACGGTATCGCCGGTTTTTAATCCAAAGAGTTTGATTTGCGACTGTGACACATAAATATCATCGGGCGAATTAAGGTAGTTATAGTCGGCCGAACGCAAAAAACCATATCCGTCGGGCATTATCTCAAGTACGCCTGTAGCCGTAACAATGCCTTCAAATTCAAAAGTTTTATCCTCTTTTTTAACTTCCACGCGATGTGGAATGGGTTCCGGCTCTTCCATTCTTATCTGGGGTGACACTTCTGTTTCTGCAGTCTCTGCAGGTTTTTCATAGCTAATATCCTCGATCGGATAGTAAGTCTCAGCCGAAACAGCCACATCAGAAGTCAGATCCGAAGCATCTTCGCCCAGTGAAAGCAAAGGAGACTCTTCTTTTTCCTCCACCTGCTGAGTTGCAGTACCCGTACCCATCACTTCCGGGGTAGTTGTTTCCTCGGCTGTAGTACCTTTACGTCGCCTTTTACGAACGGTTATTTTTTTCTTTTCTTTCTCTTCTTCGGAAGATTTATTTGTCCTCGACTTTTTAAAGGTTGCCTGAATTGCTTGCTGATCCAGAATCTTATAAATAAGATCCTGCTTGCTTAAAGCATCTACCTTGGTTATCCCAAGTGACTGCGCAATTTCCTGCAACTCCGAAAGCTGTTTTTCATTGAGCTCAATAATATCGTACATACCTTAAAATTACAAATGATTTTTAATAATTACACATAAAAAAAACGAAAGGATAAAATCGGATGGCAAAGAAAGAACTGTTTGTTGAATTATGCAGCAAAATTAGGCAATTGTTCCAAAATTTCAAAAAAAAAATTTTTTGACGAAAATTTGACAAACGAATACGTTATTTCTTTCTGCATCCCTTAATTTAACCATGCAATGTAAATAAGGGGCATAGGGTTAGTAGAGACAAAAATTAATTTTTTAAATGTCTGATAACCAATAACTAACTATATGCGACAACTTAAAATAACCAAACAGGTAACTAACCGCGACACCCCTTCGCTCGACAAGTATCTGCACGAGATAGGCAGGTTAGAGATGATCAGTGCCGAAGAGGAGGTAGAACTAGCCCGGAGAATACGTAAGGGAGATTCAAAAGCCTTGGAAAAGCTTGTAAATGCCAACCTGCGATTTGTTGTATCCGTTGCCAAGCAGTATCAGAATCAGGGGCTGGCATTACCCGATTTAATCAATGAAGGTAATGTTGGTCTGATTAAGGCAGCGCAACGATTTGACGAAACGCGCGGCTTTAAATTCATTTCGTATGCGGTATGGTGGATACGGCAGTCGATTCTGCAGGCCCTGGCCGAACAGTCACGTATAGTTCGATTGCCGCTCAACAAGATTGGTTCCATTAGCCGTATCTCGAAAGTATTTGCCGAACTGGAACAAAAATACGAGCGTGAACCTACCATACTTGAACTGGCTCAGGCATTAGAGCTTGCTCCCGCCGACGTACTCGAAGCCCTTCGTACTGCCAACCGTCCGATATCAATGGATGCCCCTATTGGCACCGAAGAGGATACCAGCCTGTACGATGTACTTGGAAACAACGACTCGCCGAGTCCCGACAAAGATCTGATACACGACTCTTTACAGAAAGAAATTGCCCGTGTACTCACTACCCTTTCGGCGCGTGAAGCTAAAATATTACAATTGTATTACGGGCTAAATAATCATCCGCCCCTATCCCTCGATGAAATAAGCGCAGAAGTAGGACTCACCCGTGAAAGGGTAAGGCAAATCAAAGAAAAAGCCATTAAACGCCTCAAAAACTCAAGCCGTTGCAAAATGCTAAAATCCTATTTAGGTTAGCAATTGGTTTGTTTAAGCAGCGGACAGCTTACTGGGGAAAGCATAGCAACGACACTATCTGACCTGACTATGTGCCAGTAAGCTTTTTTGATTTATGCACAGACCGTTCAGAATGATCAACCCATTCAATCGGCAGGAGGAAACGTTAAAACAAACCGAGAACCTTTAGGTTGACGAGGCTCATATCGAATACTTCCTCCAATATATTCAACTATGCTCTTGCAAATAGCCAGTCCCAGACCGCTACCCGATGTTTTTGTTGTAAAATTGGGCTGAAAAAGTTTATCGCGTATTGTTTCAGGCACCCCCGTACCATTATCTTCGACAATTACCATCCGCTTATTTTGTCCCTGCACAATTATACCGACTGTCCCCTCTTCTCCGGCAGGGAAAGCCTGCACAGCATTATTAATGAGGTTGATAAACACACGCCGCATCTGCTCTTTATCGGCCATAATCCAACATCCATTTTCGTCAAGATTCAGTTCAAAGTTAATTTTTGAGTCCTGATACAACGTTACCACCTCTTCGATGATATGATTGAGGTTAATTTTGTCCTTTCGGGGTACAGGCATTTGGGCCAGACTCGAAAAGGCTGTTGCTATCGACGACAGATTATCAATCTGCTCAATGATGGCCTGCATCACTTTTTGAAAATACTCGATATCAACATTTTGCTCGGTTTGCATTCTCCGCTGCAATTGTTGAATGCTCAATTTAATAGGGGTAAGCGGATTTTTTATTTCGTGGGCAACCTGTCGGGCCATTTCGCGCCAAGCCGATTCACGCTCCACCCTCGAGAGTACCTCAACCGAATGTTCCAGTTCCTCAACTTTTTTATTGTACTCGTCAATCAGATTACCTAACTCATCCTGGCTGTGATACTCAATTTTGACATTACCTTTTCCTAACTTCATCCGGGCAATGCTCTCCTGAACAATCAACAGGGGACGTGTTAGCTTGTTGGCCGTTACAACAGCTATAGTTACCGCTATCATTATGAAGATGATATAAACATTGATAATGGCCAGCAAAAAAGTCGAAATTTCATCCGACAGTTTCGACTGCTGCGTAAAATAGGGCAAATTTACATAGGCTATAACCTTCCCCTGACGATTCACCAATGGCGTATAAATGGAGAAATATTTCTGCCTGCCTATCCATTCATTCTGCACAAATTCCGTTTTGCGATTCTTCGAAAGCTGATAATAAGCCAATGGATTAATGCGATTGCTACAAATACCCTTCTCAAAAATCTCGGAACGCGAACTGGCAATAAGCCGACCATCGATACCGTACAGATGTATGTCGGTACTGAAAAGACTCGACAAATGACGCAGCAAACTTTCAAGATTACTATACTCATCGGAATGCCAGATGTAGCTCAATTTCTGCTCCTGCGACAAATTGTTGTAAAGCTCCAGATAGATGCTCTGCAATTTCTCCCCAAAAGTCTCGTAATACTTACGGCTATACTGCTGAAGAATAAAATAAACAGTAATACCAGCAACAAACAACAGAGAAAACAGTAAAGTACCGATAATCGTAAGCTGAATCCTCATCCGAAACCCCCGCTGCAGTATGTTGAGTTTGATGGTTTTTTGATTGGCCAGCAGAAACATGAAATTAAACAAAAAGAAATTGATGATAAACAAATAGGAAAACGACACCAATATGTCGACCAACGTCGGACTTTGCCGGCTTAATATAATTAGCACTTCAGGATTGGGACGATAAAACAAATGATCATAGCCTCCAAATCGTTCGTAATGAAATTTACCCGGAAAATCGGGATACTTTTCGGTACTGGTGTTGTAAATAAAACTCCCCGATTGATACGAAATATTNCCCCGGTAATATTTTGCATACGAATATTTTTTCAGTTGGTCGTTATTATCGTACTGGCTTAACAATAGCTGCGGATATCCGAGCACATCGGTATTAAACCTCGACTCAAGCTGAAGGTAAACATTTACATATTGGTTGAGATGTTTATATGGAAATATTCCAAAATAACCTATTCTGCCATAATAATTTTTTAAAAAATAGAAATTGGCACTGATTTTTTCCGTATGCCGCTGAATCACAGAATCGAAAAATGCAAAACACGGACTGAATCGATATTCGGGTTTAATAAGCACCGAATCATCCGGTGTACAAATAGTCAACTGTAAATCATAACGATCGAGATAACCCGAAAAATAACGCTTCTTTACATACTTATATATCCATGGATAATCAATTCCCTGGGCAAACAGCTGTCGATAAAGGGTAGTATCGAATGCTATTTTTTTATTTAAATCCCGAAGAAGCAATTCAGCAACTTTATCACGCTCTACGGCAAGACTTTGAGCAAGCTGCTTCTCGGTGTTGGCAATTCTTTGGTTTCCAATTTTGAAGGTAACATACACCGCATACAGCGAAAATATTCCCAGAATCAGTACTATGTGGAAATAACCAAATTCACGTCTTAGAATTCGTCGGATATAGATTACCAATAATAGGGATTGCATAAAAACAAGAACCGACATCAAACGTTCTTGCAGCACAAAATAAGTTACGAAGCTATTGGCCACCACTATCAAAAAACAAAAAAGAACAAACTTCTGCCGGGAAGCCTGACGAATGCATAAATCGAGCAAAAGCAAAAACCCCGAAAAAAGCATGGTAAAAGAGGTGATAAAAATAATGGATACCATGCCCGATGCAAAAAGATCGGTAATATTGTAGGTTATATTGGTGTGAGTCAGGGTATGTTCAAATAAATAAGAGGCACCATTAAAAAAAAGTATTACAATAATACCCTGCAAAATTGACTGACCGAAAGTACGGGTAATATCCAACTGCTTTTGTCGGGTAAAGACCAGATAAATGGTAAGATAAGCAATCAGACTGAAAACAAAGATATCGGCCGGTACAAAGGAAATAGACCCAACCCCGAAAATTTTATCCTGAAACGAATGAAGTTCCATCAACAAGGTAGGAAAACCCGTCAAACGAATCACCAGATACAATCCCAACAACATGCTGGCAAATCCCAGGATAAGCATAGATTTTTTACCGGCATGTTCCTGTGTAAGCAACCGATAGCAGGCCAGAGCAAAGAAAAATACAGCTATCAGCAAAAACAAAGGAATAAGCACCAGATTGATACCCTTGTGTCGGACAGGCTTTGAAAAGTCGAGCGAGAATACACCAATGCCATGGATATTTTTAATCAAAAATTTCTCCTTAAAAACGTTTGAACGTACCCCTACCGATGCCGGAATCTGAAACACGGGATTAAACTCATTAGTAAGATATTGGTTCTGAATAACATAATTATCCTTAATCAAAAGCAAACCAATAACCTTATATTCTTTTACATTCCGGGAGATAGCATAAAACCATCCATTGGACAGTTGGATAAATTGTTGAAAATCGGTAATAAACGGCAGGATATCAATTTCGGGGATTCGATTATCGGACCATAGTAAGACACTGTCGGACTGATAGATGTAAAAGTAAATTTTCTGTTTGGCGGCCAAACGTCTAAAATCAAGATGTTTGGAGCTAGGGATAGCATCCGGCGACCGGTTATTGAGCAGCGAAGTAATCTCGTCGAGTTGGAGTTCAAGTTCATTTTCGGCCTGCAGAAAACGTTCCTGAAACCGCCGGTGCAGAAGCTGATGATAAGCCGGGGAGGTAAAATAAATATCCAGCAATGCGGCAATAACAATAAACAAGCAGGCATACAGAAAGTATGCCTGAGCTTGCCGAATATTGTCGGGCTTAGAAGCCATTGCTATTTTTCAACTATTTTTTGGGGACATAGTCGGTTCGTAAGACTTTAAATTCGGTCCGTCGGTTGATCTGGTTAGCAAACTCCTGCTGGTCGGGGGTAAGTGTTTTGATAAACGACTCGGTAAGGACGGTGCCCACGGGCAGGAAAGGATACTGGCGGTTAATTTTTTCGTCCACCATTTTCGGTTCCGACTCACCGTTACCCTTTGCCACCAGGCGGTCGGGAGCTATTCCCTTTTCTATTAGATAGTCTACTACGCTCTGAGCGCGACGCTGCGAAAGTTCAAGATTGGCTTTTTCGTTGCCAATATAGTCGGTATTGGCCATGAGCAGGATGGTAACGTTGGGATTGTCGTTGAGGGTTTCCACCAGCTTATCCAGAGCAGCCTTAGATTCGGGACGCAAAGCAGCACTAGCAAAATCGTACACGATATCGGGTATTTCAATAGGTCTATCAATGGGAGTCAGGTTGATAGAAGTCTTAAAATCTCGGCTTCGCTGCTCTCCTTTAGTGGTCACGCGTGCTTTGTTATTTAGGTAACCTTCTTTAAGCGCCACAAACACATAATCGGTGTTCGGCTTGAGGTTGAACTGAAAATCGCCCTCCTTACCGGTACGGGTTTCGGTGGTAATACCATCGCTTCCTATGCTCTTCACGGTAGCATCGGCAATGGGTTTCTCGGTACGGTCGTCGATTACACGGCCAGCAATAGTAAACCGTAGGGGCGGCAATACAAATATGTATATATCATCGTTGCCACCACGGTTGGAGGTCAAAAAGCCTTTTTCTTCGTTGGCCTGAAAAACGATTCCAAAATCATCGGCATTGCTATTGATAGGATAGCGCATATTTTCAACCTGCCAGGTACCATCGGGCTGTGGCTTGGCCTTAAAAATATCCAACCCACCAAGACCTATATGACCATCGGATGAAAAGTAGAGCGTACCATCGGGATGCACGTAGGGGAACAATTCGTTGCCCGGAGTATTAACCGTAGGTCCCAGATTAACCGGTTTGCCCCATTCATCACCATTTTTTGTAACCTTCCAAATATCGTAACCTCCTATTCCTCCCGGCATATCGGCAGCAAAATAAAGGGTTTGCTCATCGGGTGAAATGGCAGGATGCAAAACATCAACGCTATCGCCTGCCAAATCCAGAACTTCGCCCTTTGAAAACGATTCGCCCGAAAGCTGAGCCACCATAATCTGCGAGCTGGCTTTCTTCCCTTTAATGGGTCGGCAACTGGTATAATACATTACGGTGTAGTTGCTATTGATAGAGGGAGTACCCTCTTCAAACTCGGTATTGATCTCGCCGCTAATGGGTACTGGCGTACTCCACCGACCCTGTTTGTCGAGCTTGGTAACATAAATATCGTAGGGCAGCTCACCAGTCCCCTCCCGTACCGTACCCTTAGAACCATTGCGGTTGGATGCAAAATACAAAACCATATAATCGCCCCGACCAAAAGCAGGACATACATCGCTGGCACGAGAGTTTACATCCTTTAAATTCTCAACAATATAGCCATTGGGATTATCGATCCAGCGCTGCGCCAGCTGACACGACTGAATCCCGTTTTCACCCCGTGGATCATCGGGCACCAGTTCCTTATACCGACGATACATGGGTTCGGCCTCCTTGTACTTGCCTTGTGCACGCAAAGCATCGGCATAATAAAGATAAATCAACGGATTCTGATACTCACGGGTAATGGTTTTCTTGTACCAAAGTTCGGCATGCACAGGATCCTGAAGATGCCGATAACACTCGGCAATGTAAAATATTATTTCCGTCTTTTTGTTTTTGTCCTCCACCACTTCGTAGGCATCGCGATACTGCTCGATGGCTTTCAGCCACTCGCCTGCAGCATACGAATCATTAGCCTTTTTCAGTTTCCCCCCCTGAGCCATTAGCCATAAAGGGAACACCAGTAACAATACGGCAATGCTATAACGTCTCATCCGAAATTCCTTTTTTATCGGCCAACTGACCCATCTCGGAACAAATGCTTTAGCCATTCATTAGCTCCTTAACAGCAGGCCTACATTATTATTAAATGACAAATCTATGAAATTATTGTAACAAAAATAATATTTATTCCACAATGTAATCACCCATAGTCTGTGAGTTTATTCCACGACCAGTCCGACCAATCGATTCTAAAATTATTCGGGTATAAAGATTCTCAAAAAATACGATGAACATCCAAAGCTATACCGCAAATATGGGGTAATAATTGGTCCCTTTACATGGCGTAGTCTGTGACTTCGCCGCATCTTACAGGCAGTCCCCTGACTGCCTGTATTTTTATTATTTTCCGACCGTCCCCCTGAAATTTTCATTGGTTTGTTTGAGGCAACGCATCATGGGGGTTTCATCCGAAAATAATTTTATAAGCTACTGACTGTCTTTTGGTTATACTTGCATTTTTTTTATTAACTACTCGGCCGGATGAAACTCGCAAGTTCGTTTCATTCGTTTGTTGTGTTTACAGCGTCAACAGGGTCGTTTCGGTGAGTTATCCCACATATTTTTGCAAACAATTTTGATTTATATTTGTTAATTAAATATTAAAAACAAAAAATATTCATAAGACCCTATGATTAAATGTGTTGTAGAAAAACTAAAAATGTCTAACAAAATTTACAAACCATGAAAACCCTTACCCGTATTATTGCACTGTGGGGCATGATGCTAACGACTTGCCCTCAGCTGTTGTGGAGTCAATGCTATGACCCCACCCGGTATTTTGCCATTGACTCGGTCAATAAGGTAACAAAAAAGGTCTATTTTACCTTTAAAACCGACTCAGCTACAAGCGCCCACTTAGATTATAACTATTATGACAATGGCTATCAAGGTGGCTCTACGGACTTGTCGCTAGTCAACGGAGTGGTGAAAGATTCTTTCGAGTACCAAGGAGAACCAGACGTGATCAACGTCATGATCAGTTATTATTACAATTCTAATTACTGTGACACCACAAAAACTGTCGATCTAAGCTGTGCAGGAGTATCAGCCTATCAAGTCAATACAAAAAAGTGTGCTCAAGACTTTCAACGCAAGATACAATTAAATTTTTATAACAGTTATTCGGGAGATATCGTAACCATTTTGTTAACTGATAAAAATAATTCACCTATCGACTCATTTCAATTAAGCGACTACTCACTTACAACAGAATACCAATTTAATTATGTAGGATTTGACACCCTACGGGTAACCTACCGTAAACAATTCTGCGAACGCACCGAGCAAGTACCCATTCTGATATCGGGCGACTGTCGTAATTTTTCCTGTGACAAAGACCTACAAATAGAAGCAACAGGAATCAATAACCGAAAGATAACCATTAATCACCCTCAGGCTAGTTTATATCACTGGAGTTTAGATAGCCCATACGGTACGGACACAGCCACTACCTCTGCAAATAATCGTAATTTTTCGCTGGCTGCAAACACGCTATATTCGTTATGGGTTGCCGCTATCGATCCTACCCAATGGTGTTATGCCGATACGTCGATACAAATTACTACCTCGTCGTGCTATGCCGAGTTCGGGGGGACCACTTATTTTGGAACCACAGCTTATTTTTATCTGTCAACACCATCCACCGACTCCAATACCTATGTTTTATCCTTTGGCGATGGAAAAGATACCACATTGAATGGACCCTTTAGCTATACTTCTTTGACTTACACATATGACACGACTGGGGGAAAAAATAATTTTATTGCGGTGCTGAAAGTTATCAATCGCAATGGAGAAACGTGCAATGTAATTACCCAGGCAATATCCTTTAAATCATGCAGCACCAGCTTTAGCAGCTATATGACGGGTAACGACCCGTTGGAAAAAACATTTTATATCTATGCAAATACTTTCGGTCCCTATGATTCCATTCGCTTTGTGATCGATTTCGGAGATGGTCAACAATACGCCATTACAAGCGAAGGGGGATGGGCACAAGTTACACACCGATATCCCCAGAACGGAACCTATACGGTAAAGTTGTTGTCAGTATCATATGAAAATGATAGCATTGTATGCAGCGATGAATACACGGCTACTGTGATTGTGGGAAGCTCACCGTTGATGGCTGACTTCAGCTACTACGAAGATAACGGAACGTTTAAATTCTTCGATAATTCAGTTGGTGTGATTACCAACTATCAATGGGACTTTGGCGATGGAAGCACCTCAACTGCCCAAAATCCGAGCCATAGCTACGCTGCCGATGGAACCTATCAGGTATGTCTTACGGTCAAAGATGATGTTGGACGCGTGCATACCCAATGTAAGGAAATTATAAAAGGAACACCCGGTTGTCTTACTCGGGCAAACTTCATAATCTCTCGCAACCCTGCGCAAGCGAACAAAATTACCTTCAATAACCTTTCAACCGGTGCTACAAAATATTATTGGGATTTTGGCGATGGTAACGTTTCTACCGACGAAAGCCCTACCCATACCTATTCAACAATTGGAATTTATACCGTTAAGCTCTCTGCATACGCAAATGATTGTTACAGCACCTATAAACAAAAAATAACGGTAGGCGTTTTGAACTGTCTTGCACGCTTCGAACGGTTTGTTAATAGTACCAGCGGTGAAGTAACCATAAACAATACCTCAATAGCAGATAATAATAATGCCGTGTATTTCTGGAACTTTGGAGATGGTAGCTATAGCTCGTTTGCCAATCCTCCGGCCAAAACCTATACCAAAGACGGAAAATACACCATAAGTCTTCTGGTATACGATCCTAATACGGGTTGTTACGATTATGCTGAACAGGATGTTTACATCGACCGCACCTGTAAGGCACAGTTCAGCTACTACATCGATAGTGCTACCCACAGCATTCAATTGCAGAACTTATCGGTTAACGCCAATAAATATTACTGGACCTTGGGCGATGGTAGCATCTCGACCGATTTAAATCCCACTAAGAACTTCAGTAATGCAGGAATCTACAAGATAGCTCTCACCATTGCCAACACGGTTACCGGCTGCCTCGATAGCCATGAAGAATACATAACCATTGGTCATTCGTCCGACTGTGAAGCCGACTTTGTTTACAGGGTAGCTCCCTCAACCAATCAAGTATTCTTCTTCGACCGATCGAAAGGCAACATTACCAAATACCTGTGGAACTTCGGCAATGGTACCACATCGGTACAACAAAATCCTACGATAACCTACACCAAGCCGGGACCCTACAACGTATGTCTGACGGTCGTAAGCGCTGGGGGCATCAGTAACATCACCTGCAAAAAAATAATCACCTCAGGCAATACCTGTGTGGCCAATTACGATTACCTGGTAGAACCTGGCCGTAAGGTATACTTCAACGAGACCTCACTGGGTAACCCTGTCAATTATCAATGGAATTTTGGTGACAACGCACAGGCAAGCGGTCGAAAGGTCGATCACACCTATGCTGCAAACGGGTATTATCTGACCAGTCTGACAATTTCAAATGGTATCACCTGCAACAGCTCAGCATACCGGTTGATCAACGTGGGTATGCCAGGCAAAATCAAAGCTGGTATAGTGGTACTGAGCAACAGCAGTTCCAACAAAGCTGGCGGCTATCCAGTCGACTTTATTGGCGCTGGACTGGGCGATGATGTCCGTATCAAATGGACCTTTGGCGACGGTACTGAGGATACCACTACCACCTCGCCGACCCATGTATACAGCGCACCAGGTACCTACACTGCCTGCTACATTGTAAGCGACCCCATCACCGGTCAGGCCGATACAGCATGCACTGTGGTTACCGTTACCGATATCTCCCACCCCATCGCATCCAGCGACAACCTGCAGGTATATCCTGTACCTTTCAACGATTTAATCAATGTTACCTTGTCGCTAAAACAAGCCACAAAAGTGCAGATTAGCCTGTACGACTTGTCGGGTAGGAATATCGTACTGTCGAATCACAACGTTGCAGGCCCAGGAGATGTATCGATGGGTCTCAATACCACGCATATCAAATCGGGCACCTATCTACTCAGAGTCGATATCGGTGGACAAAGATTCACACGTCTGGTGATAAAACAATAAAATGCGGCAAGCAAACAGGGAGCGTTAAGCTCCCTGTTTTTTTTGCCCTAACCAACAACAAAACGGATTAGCCTTTAATGTAAGGATTGGCAATCAATTCCCTAAGCTGATTGATCTGCCGTCGGGTACCAATAACAAACAGCTTATCGCGTGGCGAAAGAGGGGTTTCGGGTAAAGGATTTATGACAAAAGTTTTACCCTGTTGCTTGATACCTACAATCCTTGCTCCCGTATCATTATACTGTTCCAGTTCACGAAGCGTACGTCCATTGAAATAATCGGTCAGATGTTCTAGGGTTACCTCGTCGAGGATCACATTGCCTTCGGTAGTCTGCATGAGAATATCTACAAATTCCACTATATCAGGCTTAGCGACAAGTCGTGCCATACGCCTACCGCTCATTTTGTCGGGTAATATTACATTGTTGGCCCCCGCTCTTCTGAGTTTTAACTCGGCACTATCGTCGCTTGCCTTACTGATGATGGAAATTTTAGGATTGAGCTGACGAGCGGTCAACACCAGAAAGACATTCTCGGCATCATTGGGCAAAACGGTAAGAATGGCCCTAGCCCGATCGATGCCNGCGCTAAGCAGCACCTCATCGTGAGTGGCATCCCCCTCTATAAAAAAAGTCTTCTTATTATCAATTATATCGTCTTTTTTGTTNGGATCGTGCTCAATNACTACCACGGGAATATTATGCTCNACAAGCTCTCTGGTGGCCTGAGATCCATTACGACCATATCCGCACACAATGATATGGTCGTGNAATTTATCAATTTGTTTCTGCATTTTTTTTACCAGATAATAATTTTGAAATACACCTTCGACAACAAACTCAGTAAAAGCAGTAACCACATAGGCAAAGATACCAAAACTTACAATGATGAGAAAAGAAGTAAAAATCATGCCTNCTTCCGACAGGGGNTGTACCTCCGTGAAGCCAACCGTAGCAATAGTAATAATGGTCATAAAAAAGGCTTCGACGAGGGTATAATTTTCAATCCACATAAAACCGGCCACACCGACCGCAACAATAAAAATCAGCAACAGAAAAGCAAAATATATTTTTCGGAATGGAGACCTAAAATGCATACAGTTTTTTCGTCATCATTTGGTTAAACACTTCACATTGCAAACAACGTTGTAAAAGACAATGTTTATTATAAATCTGCAACAAGGCTTGACTTTCGGAGGCATTGCGAGCTAAAATGCCAAAGTTACGCCATTTATCAATAATACTATTCTGCTCGGGTCCGATATCTTCCAAAATTCTGATGGCCTGCCCCTTATAGTCGTCCCTATCCTTTTCGTGACCATAGGCAAACAAAAGGGGAACCAGGGTATTAATAGCCAGCAATAGAACCGCCGATTGGGAGAGCTTCTTTGGGTAAAGTCGGGCCGGTTGGTCGGGCTGATAATGATTGTCCCAATAGGATGAAGCTGTTACGTCGAAAAGGCTAAAAATCTGATCGCCGGTATGTATATCGAGTAATTTTTGGAAAAATGCCGGATTTTTATGCAGGAAGGCAGCCAGTTGAGCTATTCGCACCGCAGGAAAGTTGGCAGGACGTATACGCATTTTTTTCCATAAATGTCCCTCCATTGGGGTAAGGTTATATTTTTTCCTGAGAAAAACATACTCACGGTACAACAGCTGCGGATAATCCTCATGAAAATTCTCGTGTAGTAATCCTGCCTGCCCCAGCAGCAGGGCTTCCAACGTCTGCAGGTTATGAGCAGAACGTTGTAAAACTGCAAGGGGTAACGAACGCATCAACATCTCGAACGGAGCCTCATTCACCTTAAATCCAAATGCCTTGCCCAGCCATATCATAGCACAATGTTCCCAGTCGTAATGATTAGCCTCCAAAATCTGGTGAATAGCATGGGCACGATCAATCAAACGCTCGGCAATACCTTTCGACAATAAGGCAGCTATGTACACCGGATCGACCATGGCGATAAAATCCTTACAACGCACATCGGTCTGTATGGACCGATATTTCTCATACCGCTGATACAATCCGTTATCGACAGGCAGTTCTATTGAGGGTATAACCACACCTTTTGAATTGATGGCCGGCTGATCGTTTTTGTAAACGACATGTAAAATTACATTATCAAACAACGGATTGGTATGATGTCCATGCCTGTACCAATCGGAAGCCACAACATGAATCTCGCAATTACCCACCCAAAGGGTGTCGCCAATTTTTATACGGGTATTGTAAAAATCAGGCCCTTCATCCATATTCCGAATGCCCGGCGATATAATTTCAATAGGTTCGCTCCCCTCTGGTGTATACACCGTTTGGTTGAACAGATGATGCTGCCATATATAGTGTAAAAACTCTTCCGTCATTTCCCGAATACCTTTATTGTTCGCTTCAGTTCTGAAGTAGGACAAAGAATAGATGCCTTACGATAATAAGCCCTGATGTAAGACATGCGCTATCAAATGTCAATGATGCAAACTCAGGAATGGGATAAATTTAGTAAAAGATTCGGTACGACCGTGTGTTGTATGCAAAAAATTATGGCAGCTGAATAATATTTTGCAACTTTATTCAGCAACCGTTTCGGTTGGCACAAATAAAATCTCCTTATAATTATTTTAGACAAAATAATACGTAAATCGCCGGTCAGGAAAGTGTCGGTAAATTCATTGTATCGATAACGATTAATGCGTTGTTAACATTTTACCCCCTATGTATTAACAAAACTTCCACTATAATTTGTGCTAAACTCCGCNACAAACCATTAATTTTGTATGCATAATTTTAGGTTTGCCAAGTTTACCCGCCTTATTTTCGGGTTTAATTGGTTAGTAGTTAAACGCAAAAAAGCTGCCCTTAGGGCAGCTTTTTTGCGTTTTGTTTGGGAAAGCGGTTTTATGCTTTAGGGCGCAGCTTGCGAACTTCAGCACCGGTAGCCCAAATTTCGCTTTCACGGAGTTCTTTAAGTTCTTTTTCGAGTTGTTCTTTGTAATTGGGGCCGCTGGTAGCCTCGAGCACGCGTTTGCATTCACGGCCATCTTTTACCCGCTGATAGAGATCTTCGAATACGGGCATAACAGCTTCTTTGAACCGAGGACGCCAATCGAGTGCTCCACGCTGTGCTGTAGCCGAACAGTTGGCATACATCCAGTCCATACCTTTTTCGTCGACCAGGCGGATAAGGCTCTGGGTGAGCTCTTCGACAGTTTCGTTAAAAGCCTCGGAAGGGCTGTGGCCATTTTTGCGGAGAACCTCATACTGAGCATCCATAATACCAGCCAGAGCTCCCATCAATACACCACGTTCGCCGGTAAGGTCGCTGTATACCTCTTTTTCAAAGGTAGTAGGGAACAAATATCCCGAGCCAATAGCGATACCCAGCGCCAAGGTACGTTCCAATGCCCTGCCCGTAGCATCCTGAAATACAGCATAGCTGCTGTTGATACCCGAACCAGCCAGAAAATTACGACGTACACTGGTACCCGAACCTTTCGGTGCAACCAAAATCACATCGATATCGGGCGGAGGAATAACACCGGTTTGTTCCTTATAGGTAATCGAAAAACCGTGTGAGAAATACAATGCTTTTCCTTTAGTCAGATGAGGCTTGATTACAGGCCATAGCGCACGCTGGGCAGCATCCGACACCAGATACTGAATAATAGTTCCTTTGGCTGCAGCTTCTTCAATAGGGAAAAGGGTCTTGCCGGGAACCCATCCGTCATTGACGGCCTTATCCCAATCGGCCTTAAATTCCGGAGCCTGTCCAACAATTACGTTAAATCCATTGTCGCGCATGTTAAGCGACTGCGCCGGTCCCTGAACACCATAACCAATAACAGCTATGGTTTCGTTTTTTAAAACTTCCAGCGCCTTACTTAAGGGAAACTCTTCGCGGGTTACAACTTCTTCTATAACCCCACCAAAATTAATTTTTGCCATGTGTATTAATTTGATAATTAATAGTTTAAACGAACTAACAGTTCTTTTCCTTCTTTTTCCGATACAAAGATAATTTTTTTTTTCATATTCAACATCCCGCAACCTAATGTGTAACATTATAATTAAATTTGTATGCTTTAGCATACAAGAATTATGGAAGATATTGCACGAATACTCATCATTGAAGACGAAAAAAAAGTTGCCGCCTTCATTCAAAAGGGGCTCGAGGAGCATAATTTCAGGGTGGATATTGCCCACGATGGGTTAACAGGCAAAGAAAAAGCTACAAAAGAGAACTACGACCTGATCATCCTCGATATTAAACTTCCCCTGATGGATGGTTTTGAGGTATGCAATGCTATCCGTAAAATCAATCATCAGGTTCCCATTCTGATGCTCACAGCGCTGGGGAGTCTTGAAGATAAGGTCAAAGGATTTGATTACGGTGCCGACGATTATCTACTCAAACCCTTTGAGTTTGAGGAACTGCTGGTACGAATAAGAGCCCTCCTCAAACGATCCATCCAAAGAATATCTAAGGAACCCGAGGTTATTATCCAGATAGCTGACTTAATTATCGACCGTAATGCCAAAACCGCCACCCGATCGGGGAAAAAGGTGGACCTTACAGCCAAGGAATACGCCCTGCTCGAATACCTCGCCCTGAACGAGGGTAAAGTTATATCGCGACTTGAACTTACCGAGAAAATCTGGGGCATTGACTTCGACAGCGGTACCAACGTGGTAGATGTTTACATTAATTTCCTGCGAAAAAAAATTGATACCGGATTTCCCAGCCGACTGATTCATACCCGTGTAGGCTTGGGNTATATGCTTAAGGCCGAAGAGGAAAATCAGTAATGGAGGATAAACCACGCGATAACAAAACCCGTCGTANNCACTAAGACAGATAACCAAACCTCTTCATGAAAATTTTAAACATGCGAGTTCAATCCGGCCGAGTAGTTAATAAAAAAATGCAAGTATAACATAGTCAGCAACTTATAAAATTATTTACGGATGAAGATATGGTACTCACCGCAAAGAACGCAAAGATATACGCAGAGGACGCAAAAGAATTTTTTTTGCGGTCTTTGCGCTATTCCTCGGCGTCCTCTGCGGTTTTTAGACCATAAATTAAATTTATTTTCGGATGAAACGACCCTGTAGACGCCGTAAACACAACAAACCGATGAAACGAACTTGTGAGTTCCAGCCGGCCGATGGGTTATTTTAAGCTCAAAAGTGAATCCAAAAGGAAGTCGGTTATTTGAATCAAATTCCGGCTGAAAATATTTTAAACATGCGAGTTCCATCCGGCCGACGAGCTAATAAAAGAAACTTAGCACAACCAAATGGTAGTCAGTAACTTATAAAATTATTTTCGGATGAAACGAGCATGTTGATGCAATAAACACAACAAACGGATGAAAATTGTAAGCAACATGCGAGTTCCATCGGGCCGATAGGCTAATAAAAGAAGGTAAGTATAACCAAATGGAAGTCAGTAACTTAAAAAAATATTTTCGGATGAAACGAGCATGTTGACGCCGTAAACACAACAAACGGATGAAAATTGTAAGCAACATGCGAGTTCCATCGGGCCGAGAAGCTAATAAAAGAAAGTCAGTATAACCAAAAGGAAGTCAGTAACTTAAAAACTATTTTCAGATGAAAGTTATGATCGAAGTACTGAAATATAAATAGTCATCGGATTTATCGTTGGTAAAACAGAAAAATACAGTTTTTTACTACCTTATGAAAATGTACAAATATCTATAAACCGAAATTTACAAATGAAGATCAAA
>JGI24721J44947_10005118_pt1 | contig 18025 bp, 17 predicted proteins | sample YelNatPaOPGAMG01_FD_44947 | JGI IMG/M metagenome (IMG submission 44947) | reverse complement strand
TTCTTCCTCTGTGTCCTCTGTGCGCTCTGTGGTTAAAAAAATTAAATGTAAAAATATTTTTAGTCTCTGTGTCCTCTGTGGTTTATTTTCTTTTGTTTTTTGAATCTCTCTGTGTTCTCTATGTCCTCTGTGGTTTTAATTTTTCCTTTGTGTTTTTCCTTGTCCTCTGTGGTTAAAAAAATGTTCTCTGTGGTTTAAATATCTAAAATTCTTGTTTATGATGTCATATAAATTTCGAATGCTTCGGGTTTAAAGATGATTTAAAAATAACAAATCCCCTTTTACCTTTCGGCAAAAGGGGATTTGTCTTGTTATTAATTAGTTGTTATTGGTTTTTCTTGGCTTTTTTTGCTCCTTGCTGGCCCTGCTGCTGACCCTGTTTTTTGGGATTCAGCTGAGCCCATTTGTCTTTGTCTTCCTGGCTCATCTTTGCCAGCTCGTCCTTATCGAGTTTGCCATCTTTATTGGCATCGTATTTCTCGATAAGCGCTTTTCTTTCCTGTTTTTGTTCGCGTGTTAATTTTTGTGTTTGCTGGCCGGCAGCCGTCTGGTCAGCGGCTACGAGCGACCATCCAACCATTGCGATTATCGCTGCTAATAATGTTTTCTTCATATGACATCCAATTTTTTAACCACAATGTATTTAGTTATTGTGGCTTTCAAAAAGATTAGACGTTAAAAGTTTTATAAGGTTTCAAAAAAAATTTAAAAATTCTTTGGGAATCATAATTCCCTGCCGGCGACCTCTGCGAATGGTTTAAGTTCTTTCATCATTTTTTCGAACGCCTCAATGTCGAGTTGCTGAGCGCCATCACTCATTGCCTCAGCCGGGTTCGGGTGCACCTCAACAAGCAACGCGTCAGCACCCATCGCCAGCGCACCCTTGCAAAGCGCAATTACAAGACTTGCCCTGCCTGTTCCCTGACTCGGGTCGATAACAATCGGGCAATGTGACTCTTTCTTAACAATAGGTATTGTGGAAAGGTCGAGGGTATTTCGGGTATAAGTTTCGAATGTTCTTATTCCGCGTTCGCAGAACATCAGATTAGGGTTTTCATTAGCCAGAACGTATTCACCCGCAAGGAACCATTCTTCGATACGCATGGACATTCCGCGCTTTAATAAAATCGGCTTTCCTGTCTTTGCGGCTTTGATGAGAAGCTGGAAATTCTGCGAGTTCCGGGTGCCAATCTGGATTATATCGGCGTATTCGGCAACGAGGTCTGTGTGTTCCTCCGAAAGGAGCTCCGTGATTATTGCAAGTCCTGTTTCTTCTCTCGCCTTTGCAAGAAGTTTAAGTCCTTTTTCGCCGAGCCCCTGAAACTCGTAAGGCGAAGTGCGTGGTTTGAACGCTCCACCGCGCAGTATCGTAGCGCCAGCCTTTTTGACGGCAATGGCGGTTTTCATCAGTTGTTTTTCGCTCTCCACAGAACAAGGTCCAGCCATCACATGCACTTTTTTGCCCCCGATATAAATATCGTCGCGAACATGGATGACGGAGTTCGATGGATGAGCCTCGCGGCTGACGAGTTTATACCGCTTCTGAACCGGTATAACATTTTCCACCTGTGGCCATGTGAGGAGCGTCTCAAGGCTGGGGTTTTTTGTTTCATCCCCGATTGCGCCAATCACCGTGCGTACAACGCCGCGCATCACGTGCGGCTTGTACCCAAGTTTCTCTATTTCCTTAAGCACAGCCTGCTCCTCTTTCTTTGTTATGTTTGGTTTGAGTACGATTATCATAAGCGTTCGTATAAATAAAAAAGCCGCAGGTTTTTTTACCACCTGCGGCTTCTGAAATTAGCAATGACCATTCAATCACTGCAGAAACGCACGCAGGCGGNCCTGCTGATAAAACCAGTACCAGCTGCCATAATAATTACCTGCGTATGTTCTGCAATTTTCCATTCTGCTATTTATTTTTTAACCACATTTCAGAAATGTCAACAGTTTTTTTAAAAAAATTTTAAAACCCGAAACTTCTACCAAAAACATGAATATTAATTTACCCCTGCCTAAAACCATTACTTATGATTCAACCGATGAATCCGTGTAATCAGATTTATTTTGGTCAGCAACACTTGCGCCAACCTTTTTAGCCTTTAAATCGTACATTACTTTCCACAGCACAAGTCCGTGCGCCGGGGCGCTCATCCCAGCGACGCGACGGTCGCGTTGCGCAAACATTTTTGGGATTTCATCCACTGTAAATTTCCCAAGCCCGACCTGCGCAATAGTCCCGACAATCCCCCGGCACATCTTGTATAAAAAACCGTCGCCCTCAATAATAAAGGTAATAAGATTTCCGTTTTTCTTTATATCGCATTTCCAGAGTGTCCGCACTGTATTGCCATATTCGTAATTTCTGTTTGCCGCGAACGACCTGAAATCGTGAGTCCCTACAAAAAGGCGGGCGGCTTCTTTCATCAGTTTCAGATTTAACTTTCTTGGGATATGCCATACATGGTTCCGAAGGAGCGGATTATTCGCCGGATGATTCCAGATAAAATATCTGTATTGCTTCCCTTTTGCGCTGAAACGAGCGTGAAAATCAGGCGGACACCTTTTGGCGTCCATTACGCGTATGTCTTCAGGGAGATATGCGTTCAAGGCAAGCGGCACTTTTCTCATCGGCATCCTGAATTTTTCCGCCGGAACTTCAAAATGCGCAACCATGCCAAGCGCATGGACGCCGGCATCCGTTCTGCTCGAGCCTTCTACATTCGAAGCATCAGGAAATATCTTCTTTACAGCCTCATTTAACTTTTCTTGAACGCCGACGCCAATCTTCTGAACCTGCCAGCCGGCATAGTTTGACCCGTCATACGCAATAGTTATCCTGATTTTAATTTTCTCCATTTCCGCAATTCAGGATGATGATCATTAATTCTGTCCCGGGTTAGCATCCAGATAACTTTGCAGGAGAACCGCAGCAGCCATACTATCAAGTTTCTGCCTGAAATCCTTTGTTTTGCCTCCTGCATCATGCATGCTACGTTGAGCCTGAACAGTGGTGAGCCGTTCATCCCATGTCTTTACCGGCACAGTAACCGCAGCTTTTAACACATTCACAAAATCAAGAACTCTGTTAGCGGATTCTCCGTATTGCCCGTTGAGGCTACGCGGCATTCCAACCAAAATCAGCGAAACATCCTTTTCCAGTATAATCTGTTTCAGCCGATCAACGAATCGTTCAAACGGATATGCTGGGATAGTTTCCAGCGGAGATGCAAGTGTTCCCGTCGGGTCGCTGATTGCAATCCCGATTCTTTTTGTCCCGTAGTCTATTGCAAGTATCCGCATGTTAAATCTTTTTTAGCGCCTTTTCTGCGGCTGAAATTGTCTTTTTAATATCTTCTTCGGAATGTGCGGCTGAAATAAAACCGGCTTCGAACTGCGACGGCGCAATGAATACGCCTTCATCGAGCATCGCATGGAAGAATTTCGCAAACCTGTTACGGTCGCTCTTCATCGCGTCAGTAAGGTTATGCACTGGACCTTTTGTAAAATAACTGCATATCATGGAACCGCAACGGTTCACGCATACGTCAATCTTTGCTTTGGCAGCAGCGTTTCTGAGTCCCTCTTCAAGCATTACCCCCAGTTGTTCAAGTTTTTTGTACACAGCCCCATCGAGGAGTTGTTCAAGCGCCGCTATCCCGGCAGACATGGCAAGCGGATTTCCGCTCAATGTTCCCGCCTGATAAACCGGACCCAACGGAGCCAGACAATCCATGATTTCAGCCCTTCCCCCAAAAGCGCCGACCGGCAAACCACCGCCGATTATTTTGCCGAAACAAGTCAAATCGGGTTCAATCCCAAATCTGCCCTGCGCTCCGCTGAAACCGAGCCTGAACCCGGTCATAACTTCATCGAATATGAGAAGAGCGCCGTTCTCCTTTGTTATTTTTCGTAAAAACTCAAGGTAACCCGGTTTTGGCAAATAAACCCCTGCATTGCCCGGCACAGGCTCGAGGATTACAGCGGCAATTTTATCCGGGTTTGCCTTGAATGCGGCACGGACTGAATCTTCGTCATTAAAAGGCAGAACAATTGTATGTTCGCTGAATGCAGCGGGAACACCGGCGCTGTCCGGATGACCAAATGTCAATGCCCCAGAACCCGCTTTCACAAGCAGAAAATCCGCATGTCCGTGATAACATCCTTCGAACTTGATTATTTTTTCGCGTTTTGTGAATCCGCGGGCGAGGCGGATTGCAGACATGCACGCCTCTGTCCCGCTATTGCACATGCGGATCTTTTTTACCGACGGGATTGCCTCGCAAATCAATTTTGCCATCCTGACTTCCAGAGGGTTGGGAACNCCGAAACTCGTCCCGTTTTCGGCAGCGGCTTTGACAGCGTCAATTATCTTTTGATTCGCATGACCTAATATTGCAGGTCCCCACGTCCCAACATAATCAATATATTCGTTGCCATCAACGTCGTAGATTTTTGAGCCGTTNGCCCGGCTTGCAAAAAACGGCGTCCCGCCAACAGCGCGAAAAGCCCGCACAGGCGAGTTTACCCCGCCGGGGATATACTTCAAAGCCTCGGCAAATAACGCTTCAGATTTCCGTCGTTCCATAACTATTTCATCTTAACCGATTTATGGATAAAAACAAAATAAAACTCGGTTTTTATAACAGGGTTTACGGTGGTACACCCCTTTTTTAAAAAATAATATCCAATTAATCAAAAATTTGGCACGAGTTTTGCTGTTTATAAAACCGAATGCGGAGTTTGGGAAGGAATTTTAGAAATCAAAAATCGTATATATTGAGCTGGATTTTACTCTTAACTACAAAGAATGTAGTTAAAAAATATAAAATCCTATTAATCTTGTTATTTTGTTATTCCTTTGTGTTTCTATTTATCCTCTGTGGTTAATCATCAGAAAGATTATTTCCCTGTTTTTTTGACTTATTATTTTTTCTTATGTTGACTGGGACTTCATTTTTCTGCGGGGCGCCAGGCGTGCTTCGTCCACGCGCAACATAGTCTTCCAGAAGTTTGGTAAGTTTTTCAACGACCTCTGGGTGTTCCTTATAAAGGTTCTTTGTTTCGCCGATGTCGTTTTCAAGGTCNTAGAGCTGAATCGGCGGCAGGTTAACGTTATTCTTGTTGCCGGGTCTTGGATCACTCCATCCGCCGGAGTCCGGACACAGGATTAACTTCCATTTTCCCTGCCTGATGGCAAAAGAGCCATTGATAGAATGATGAACAGTGGCTTCGCGGATTGGCTCTGTGGTTTTTCCGTATAACGCAGGCAAAAGGCTAACGCTATCCTCAGCCGCATTATCCGGCAGTTTATATCCGATAATGTCGGCAACAGTAGCCATGAAGTCAATAAGGCATACAGTATGAGGATAAACCGATTCGGGTTTTATTTTTCCGTTCCAGCGTACAATGAACGGGATACGGTGTCCGCCTTCAAAAATATCCGCCTTTGTGCCACGGAATTTATAACTTGGATTATGTCCGTGGGCAAGCATGGTCTTGATATCTGCCGCCGGCGAACATCCGTTATCGCTCGCAAAGAAGACAATCGTATTATCGGCAACACCAGATTCTTCGAGCGCCTTCATAACCTTTCCCACAGCCTCCTCTGTTGCCATCACAAAGTCGCAATACGGACATATTCCGCTTTTTCCTAACCATCTGTCTTCAGGAATTATCGGCGTGTGTGGCGAGGCAAACGCAAGATACAGGAAAAACGGTTCTTTCCCGGCTGTCTTTTTTATAAAATCGATGGATTTTCTGGTCAGCTCAGGCAGAACATTTTTAGCGTCAAAACCCGGCGCTCCCGGTCCGCGTCTTGTCCATGAATTTGTTTTACCTATAATCATCGGATATGCGACCTCTTTTGTAGGGAGTTCAACGACATGGTCGTTTTCGATAAACGTGTATGGAACCATGTCCAGAGAGCCGGCAATCCCGAAATAATAATCGAAACCAACCGAGTTCGGACCATTTTTAATCGGTTTTGAATAATCAACATTCCTGACCTGATTCGGTCCTTCTATAGAGAGAGGCGATATGGTTTTCCCCTCATGAACAGCCCAATCCATACCCAAATGCCACTTACCAATGCATGCTGTACGGTACCCGCTTTTTTTAAGCATTTCAGCAACAGTAAGGCGACCCTGTTCAATAAGACGCGGACTCAACCCGCCAAGAACACCGGATTGCAAACGCGAACGCCAGTTATACCTGCCCGTAAGGATACTGTAGCGAGTCGGCGTGCATACAGCAGACGATGAGTGTGCATCCGTGAACTTCATTCCTTCCTGCGCAAGACGGTCAAGGTTCGGCGTCGGAATCTTCGATTCCGGATTAAAACATTTAACATCGCCATACCCGAGGTCGTCGGCGAGTATAAACACAATATTCGGCTTTTCAGCAGTTGCCGCGTCGGCAGTTACGAATGGAGACACAATTGTTAATAGCAGCGCAAAAAAGATAATCATGGATTTTCCCGAGTTCATACCTGAATTCATAATAGTTTAACCGCTTTTTACAAGGAGAAATTTTTACGTCCATCAGCAAGGACTAAAACACATTGCGAATTAAAGCGAAGACCTTCTCATAATAATAGATTGAATTAAGCAGCCACATTTTTAATGAAGTCATGACACTGAACCCGCTAAGCACGGGAAGTCCAACAGCAAGAACAAAAATGTTTCCCAGCGCAATAATCACCCATGAAAAGAAATGTCCCTGAGTTGATATATCCGCCTGCTTTGTTTGTAGCACATTTGCTGTAAAAGTTACATGAAATGCATACGCTGCCCCGAGAAAAAAATGGAAAAGCGGTCTGTACTTTTGGATGTCAAAAAATATCGACGAAATCCCATAAACGACACAAATAAGGATTGCATAAATCGGGAAAAAATACGGGGCAAGATAGATTAAAAAATTCTCCTTCGTTACAGCCACATAACCGCTTTTTTTGGAAACCTTAAACCGTTTAACTTTTCCGCCGAAAAGGATTGTCCAGAAGGCATGCGTTAACTCGTGTCCGAAAACGTAAACACGCATTGGCCTTGGCATAAGACCGTAAACCGCAAGCCAGCAGCCTATCCCGGCAAGCAGAGGAACCCAGACAATATCTGCAGCGCCGGAAGCTTTTATCAGAAATCCAAGCGTCCGTATCCCGCCGGCGCAAAAAGGCAAAAGTAAAACCGCTATTATGAATTTAAAAACTTTCTGTTTCATCCTGCCACATATCAAATCCGCCTATTCTTTTTAAACTGCTGCTTTCAAGTTTACAGAATCGATTTTCCGTAAAGAACAGAAAAATCAGCGGTTTTTTCAGAAAAAATTTTATCCAATATTCAACCGAACCGCGATTTTTCCATATTTCAATTACTGCTCCCACAATAAATCCTTGCATGAGGGTGCATTTTTGGTTAATCACTTTGCATGACGAAAAACGAAGCGTTTATTGTGTTAAACATGCTGGACGGGATTGGGCCTGCCCGGCTTCGCAAGTTGCTGGAACGCTTCGGCGATGCATCCGCAATTTTAAAGGCAAACAAAAGGGATTTATTAGCTGTCAATGGCGTGGGGGAGGAACTTGCAGACTCTATTGTTAATTGGGAGAAAATTGTTGACCTTACCGGCGAACTAAAACGGATTGAGGAGTTTAAATGCCGCGTAATTTGTCTGGACGACGAGGATTATCCAGCGTTGCTTAAGCAGATCTATGACCCGCCTATTCTGCTTTATGTAAAGGGCGACATACTTCCTAAGGATAAAAATGCAATCGCAGTTGTCGGGTCACGCCTGACAACACATTATGGGATCGAAACTGCCCGGCGTCTGGCATATCAACTTGCCTACACAGGCGTAACCGTTGTCAGCGGCGGTGCTCGCGGGATTGATACTGCCGCACATCAGGGAGCACTCATGGGCAAAGGACGCACAATCTGTGTCCTTGGCACCGGTATTAATGTGGTTTTCCCACCCGAAAACCGCGAACTTTTCGAAAAGATTGCAGCCTCCGGCGCTATCATTTCGCAATATCCGTTCAATCGCCGTGGCGATAAACAGAGCTTTGCCATCAGAAACCGTGTAATTGCTGGTCTTACACTCGGCACAGTTGTTGTCGAAGCAAATCTCACTAGCGGCGCGCTGTTGACCGCCAATTTTGCCGCCGAATATGGAAGACAGGTGTTCGCCGTACCGGGCAGGATTGACTCGCCCCGCAGTAAAGGTTGTCATGATTTAATCAAAAAAGGCGCAAAACTCTGCGAAGGCGTCGAGGACATCTTGTCCGAGTTCGAATACTTGTTTCCTACAGAAAAATTCAGTGGCGACTCCGCTATGCCACCCTTATTCCCTTCGCTGGAATTAAACGCAGATGAAAAAGCCGTATTCCAGCAGTTAAAAGAAGATGAAGAGATAACTGTGGACGAGATTATCCAAAACACCGGATTGCCCTCTTCGACTGTTGCGGTTGTGCTTTTTTCACTTGAAATGAAACGGCTCGTCAAACAATTGCCCGGAAAGTTATACGTTAAAAATGTATAGAAGTGTCCAATGAATCTTTTCGGTGTCACAATTCGTAATACCCACTACCGAGCCTGCAGTTAATTGATAATCAGGATGATATAAGTTTTTAATTAAACTTATTGCTACTGGCTATGGCAGATGCATTATAATGAAGTCTTAATTTAATTAGAAGATAAAAATATATTTTTGTTAGATTCCATTTAATTATTGATTAAATAACACCCTTTATTAATATAAAGTCAAGTTTATTAAAGTTACAAATTTGAGGATAAAAATATGTTTTCATTACAAAAATTGTTAGGCAAAGATAAGGCGTTTTTTGAACTTTTTGAACAAAGCCTTGCAGAGGCAAAACGCAGCGTGGATTTGCTTAAGAAAATGGTCGAAGGCAAAGCCAGCGACGAAGACATAAAACAACTGGCTGAAGTCCGCAAAAAGAATAAACAGATTGCCGTTGATATCAAGACTCTGCTTTGCAAGACATTTGTTACCGGCTTCGACCGAGAGGATATCGAAGACCTTGCAAATGCTATTTACAAGATTCCGAAGACAATAGAGAAGTTCGCCGACAGATACAACATAGTCCGTAAGACAATATCTCCCATTGATTTCTCGCGGCATACAGCCTTGATAGAAGAGGAATTGGGGTTGCTACAAGAGATGCTCACGGCATTGAGGGAAGAAAATTCCGCAAAACTCATGGAGCTTAACCAGAAACTCCACAGGGCAGAGGTGCAGGGAGATGAACTCTTGCAGGAACTTGTGTGCGAACTTTATTCAGGCAAGTATGAACCGCTTAAAGTCATTATTTTAAAAGACCTGTATGAGATGCTCGAAAAGGTAATGGACAGATGCCGCTCCGCCGGCAATGTTATGTATCGGATAATTCTTAAACATTCGTAATTCTGCTTTAAACGCCTATGACGCTTGTTATTTGTGTAATTATTATTGCCCTTGTTTTTGAGTATATTAACGGTTTCCACGATACGGCAAACGCGGTTGCTACTTCGGTTGCCACACGCGTGATGACGCCGGCACAGGCAATAGCAATGTCGGCGATAATGAACCTTGTAGGAGCACTGGCTGGCGTCGCAGTCGCAAAGACAATCGGTCAAGGGCTGGTGGAAACCCAGTATATAAATTCCGTAACAATGATTTGCGCGCTTTTAGGGGCTATCTTTTGGAATCTGTTTACATGGTGGTTCGGACTGCCTTCAAGTTCAAGCCATGCGCTCATAGGCGGTTTGTGCGGTGCAACACTTGGTGCGGCTCAGAATAATCTACATGCCATTAAGTGGGCGGAAACGAAGGTTGTAACAAAGATGATGGCTATCCCGGCGCCTAAGGAAATTCTGGATTCTATCAATACATCGATCCTCGCCCCTGGCACAAATGCGGTTACAGTTGGAACAAACACTATTAACCTTGTTGTCCCTGACGGGGCAGCCGGAAAAATTATGATGCTCGCCCCTCATACCTCTGTTGAACATACGGGGTTAATCTACAAAGTAGTACTGCCAATGTTTATCGCGCCTACAATGGGAATTGTCATCGGGTTCATTATTATGGCTATATTGCTCGTCATCTTCAGAAATGCCACCCCTAATTTTGTGAATAAAACATTTGGTAAAATGCAGTGGTTAAGCGCTGCTTGGATGAGTTTTGAGCATGGTCACAACGACGCGCAAAAGACAATGGGCATTATTACTCTTACTCTGTTTGCTGCCACACAGCAGAAAATTTTCGAAAACGTGCCGGCATCGCTGTCGTTTTTGAAAACGCCAACCTTCGAAATTGCCCTGTGGGTAAAGGTCATTTGCGCAACCGCTATTGCTGCAGGAACGGCAGGCGGTGGCTGGAGAATCATTAAAACAATGGGCAAACACGTATTCAAGATGATGCCGATTCACGGTTTCGCCGCGCAAACCACTGCCGCTACAGTCATCGGAATTGCCTCGGCAAGCGGAATTCCGCTTTCCACAACGCACGTCATTGCAGGTTCAATTATGGGTGTCGGGGCAACAAAAAGACTAAATGCCGTAAAATGGACTGTTGCTGAACAGATGCTCTGGGCATGGATTCTGACGTTGCCCGCTTCTGGCGGTGTGGCATGGCTGTGTGTCACGGTTGCCCGTATGCTTAACCTTACATGACATATAACGGATGCCGCTTTTTATCCGTCAATCCCGCGGAAATAAGGATTGCCTTTGAATAAAAATAAATTGTTAATTTTTAAAACCTCTTCTCACTTGCAACCTGTCAATTAAAATCTTAATTTCATTGTATGGTCAGGAGATTATTAATATTTGTAATTTTTCTAACGCTTGCAGCGGGTTCAAAAACAGTTCGCGCGCAAACCACAGATGCGGCTTCGGCAATCGCATCAAGAGAGGAAGCCGAGGAACGCTATAGGCGGATGGCAAGCGCCATCGAAGATTTGCAAGCCGGACACGCTGCATTGCGGAAACGCGTTCTTGAACTGGAAGACACCGTTGCAAAACTGCGTGAAGAACTTTACCGCGCTACAAACAACGCAGTAACCAGAGCAGACCTCGCAGCGCTTGCGGATAAGATTGTGGAGCTCGATAAAAGCCGCGAGGCTGACAAAAAACTTATCCTCGACCAACTCGAGAAACTCGGCGCCTCACTAAAGAACATTAAAGTCCATACGCCGCCACCGCCGCCGAAAGAATCCGCTGTCCCGGAAAAGGGCTATGAATATGTTATTCAGCCGGGAGATACTCTCTCAAAAATTGTTAAGGCATACAACGATGCAGGAATAAAAGTTACATTAAAACAGGTGCAGGATGCCAACCCCGGTTTAAATCCGAACGCACTCAAAGTCGGCCAAAAAATATTTATTCCCGCCCCCGGCAAATAATTATATAATCGCAACAGATTATTATTTACCTTAACCGGAGGCGACTATGCTGAAAAAAGGCATTTTAAACCCTGCAATAAACAGTCTGCTAAGCAGATTCAGACACACAAATACAATTGTGATTGCCGACCGCGGCTTTCCGTTCTGGAAGGAAGTCGAGACCATTGACATAACACTTGTTGACGATATCCCAACTGTTCTGCAAGTTCTGGCTGCAATAAAACCTCAGGTCGTAATTGGTAATGCATGGATGGCAGAGGAATTTTTAAAAGTTAATACGCCCGAGGTTGTCCAGATGTTCAGAAATGCGTTCAATGGGATTAATCTGCATTTTGAACCGCACATCGAATTCAAAAAACGTGTCCCTTCTGCAATAGGTCTTATCCGAACTGCCGATACAATCCAATATGCAAACATAATACTCGAATCTGCATAACCCCAAAACCACAACTACCTTAATAAACTGCAAAGATACCAATTAAATCAGACAGGACGGCATCAAATTTCCACCTCGGGAATCACTATTCGTTTCTTTTCAAAAACAACTTTATTTATGAAGCGGGATCGTTGGTTTTGCGTCAAAATGGATGAAAACAGGCGGTATGTGGAAGATGTATAAAATTACAAACAGGTTAACGTCCATTGGAAATGCAATTGTTGGGTTGATATTACTTTGGATTACCGGATTCTGCGCAGTGGGGCAAAATGCAGGAGATAATGCCGGTAAACCAGCGTTTTCATTCGGCTCTTTTACTTCGAACCTTCCTGTAGTGGTAATTGATACGCAAAAGAAACCTGTTGTTGATCGTAACATGATTCCATGTTCAGTTCGGGTCTTGCCGGCGAATAAAACAAACTTTGCCGGCGTAAACCCCTGCTTTGGTTCTGTCCGTGTCCACGGCGCAACCTCATCAGGATACCCGAAAAAATCATACAGAATATCGCTTACCAACGATACGCAATTTCTGGACTTGAGGAAAAATTCGCAATGGATTCTTAATGCGGCATTTATTGATCGTTCTCTGATGCGTCATAAGCTTGCATACGACCTTTTCATGAAAATGGGGACTCCCGAACGCCCGCGTTATGCCGCAGGCAGTCGTTTTGTCGAAGTCTTTCTTAATGATGAGTATATGGGCGTTTACCTGCTCATGGAAAAGGTGAACCGCAAGTTGTTTAATCTTATTAAGTTCGATACGAATAACTTCAGTCATTCATGCATCTACAAAGCGGTTGATCATGCGGCAAATTTTGACCAGACAGGGGCAAACGGATACGAACAACAGGAACCGGAACCAGAAATTTTCCAATACTGGAAACCATTGCAGGAATTGAACACATTTATTTCAACTTCCAAAAAAGAAGATTTCTTTAATCCGACAAATGGTATTGAATCGCAAATTGATATAGAAAACGCCATAGATTTTCATCTTCTTGTACTGCTGACGTCAAATAGTGACGGGATAACAAAGAACTATTTCCTTGCGCGTAACGGGCAAAAAGAACCGCCACAAAGGGAAAAATTCTTTTTTGCGCCATGGGATTATGACGGTTCATTTGGCAGAAACTGGGACGGAAACCGGTATCCCCACGATGCATGGTTATCTAACCGGCTTTTCGACAGGCTGAACGAATCAAAGGAATACAGGAAAAGGTTTGCCGCAAGATACAACGAATTGCGGAAAACCGTTTTCTCTGAGGAATCGCTTTTTGGGATGATAGACGAAAATGTCCGAACCCTTGGTGATGCAGTCAAAAGGAATGCCGAACGCTGGAAAAACGCTATCAATTATTATCCAGACCGAACAACATTTGACGAAGATATCTCATATATGAAAGAGTGGCTCCGGAAACGGTTAAAATGGCTGGATGATGAAATCAACCGGCGCGCTAATAACTAAACTACTAAAACACGCCCCCGAAAAATCCAGCATCAACACCCCGACATAATACGTATTTTGTTCAGGAGTTAGTGGTTGATATAACATCTCCGGTTCATAAAAATCTGATAGGGCGAGGTTCAGGTCGCCATGTTTCAAATGGCGGAAAAACAGACCCGGTTTGTCAGTAAAGAGCCGTTTAGCGCTTGTCTTATTAGGAGATGAACTCAGCAGGATGGAATCCAGTAGCGCCAGTTGATAGCAGGGAATATGTTGTCCGACTTTTCTAATTTATCAAGATACTGCGTGTCGATGGCGTTGCCGGAGATTTGTTCGTAAAGTCGTGTGAAGCGGATAATATGTTCAGTGAATCGCTTGCGGGCGTAGTCGGGGCTTGTTTTTGTGTAGATGATAAATGGCCAATCGCTTGCCTGAGCAAGAAGCAATTCGCGGGCAGCCTGTTTTAATGCTCGGTTAACGAGTTCATCTACTCCTGCGTTGTATTGTTTTGCAAGGGCTGTCATCCGTGTGTGAGCCACGCGAAGGTGCGGCAACATCCATGCATTGCTCGGATTAACCCATAATTTTAGGTAACCGTCTTCGCCCCATGAAGATTCGCACGGAGTTATAGTTTGGTAGTCTTTATGGTCAAGCAGGTATTCAGTTGGCGTTGAGAGTTTACAAATCTGCTGCGGATCAAACACAATCTGCCTTACAACATAGTTCAGAAATTCCGGACCTTCGAACCACCAGTGTCCGAACAATTCAGCGTCATAAGGAGAAACAATCACCGGTGGTCGTTTCATTATATTATAAGCGGTCTGGATTTGCTGTATCCGCGATTCCACGAAATGCCGTGCATGTTCTGCGGCGGCTTCGAGGGCGGATTGTCTATCATAAACCTGTTTTTCAGCCGTTCCGCCTGTGATGCGGTAATATTTAATCCCCGTGAAACTGCGAAGTCCGTCACCGGGCAGATACGGTTTTATGTAATCGTATTCGAGGTCGTAGCCAATGTCGCGGTAAAATTCGCGGTATCTTGGGTCGCCAGGGTAGCCGACATGCCTGCTCCAGACTTGCTGTGCCGAAGATGAATCGCGCGCAAAAACAATAAGCCCCTCAGGTGTGCAGGCAGGGGCAAAAACCCCGAACGCAGGATTCGGGCTGCCGTTAAGCAAGCCGTGGGTTTCCACGACAAACCATTTGATGCCTGCTTCTTTCAGATATGGTTCCACAGCAGGCGAATATGCGCATTCCGGTAACCAGAATCCCACGGGGGGCTGCCCGAAATAGCGGCAATATTCATCCCTTGCAATGAGAATCTGAGCGCGCAGGCTTTCCGGACTTTTTTCAAGCAGCGGCAAAAGCGCATGCGTTGCAGCAGTGGTTATAATCTCGAGATTCCCGGATTTTTGAAACCTTGCAAATGCCCCAAGAATGTCACCTTCGCAGGAAGTCGTAAAGTCTTTTAATCTGTGTAAATCTTTCATAATAGAACCGGGCGAGTTTATTAAAATCCGGTTCGAGCATGGTACGGTGGATTTCCTTTTGTGAAAGCTCAATCAAATTATCCAGATATCTGCGATAGCGAGTCTGCAAAAGCTCATCCCGGAGCATGAAACAGAGGGTTGGCGATAGAGATATTGTTAGCCGCCACGGCATTTTAAGGCTGTCCCAGCCTTCCATAACATGCAATAGCGGCAGGTAACACTCTGTTATGGCTTCATAAAGCCAGTTCTCTTCCAGAAAACGTTCGTGTTCAGGATGTCGGACAAACGGCAAATGCGCATGTAAAATCAGTAATAGATAACCTTCCATTTTTCCCTCATTCCCATTTCATCTATTCATAGATTTATAAAGTAACCTTTTTATTCACGGCGTTGCCAGGCATGTATCATTTTCCTCCTTGTTTTTGCGGCATTGGTGGCGACTGATGGGGACACTCGCCGGTCTTGCCAAGCACGCATGCCGTTTTACGGGCAAATTCAAGGTTAACCAGACGCGTGTCCTGTCCATCCCGGGATGTTGCCGAGGCAAGAAGTTTGTAAAAACCATCAGGCAAGGCGAACCGCAATGTAAATGTGCCATCCGGACGGAGTTTAATTTTTTCGCCTGCAATTTCAACAGTAGCATCCGGTTCTGTGGCGCCGTAGATGATAATTTCTGCCTGGATATTAAACCAGAACTTTCTTTCTTCAGGTTGTTTTGCCCTTGATAGACTTGAAATACCGAATTCAAGCGAGGATGGTAGTCTGATGACCTGTATTTCCGGTTGTTGTTCGACGCGGGATACTTTTTCCACAGGTTTAGCAAGTTCCACTGAACCTTTCTGGGTAAACGGCAGAGACATTGCTGTAAGGATTGCCTGTTCCTCGGGCGTAGGGAGAACGAAGGATTCTGTATGTCTGGTTTCGGGCTTAATCGGGACGGATGGTTTTTCCGGGATCGCGAACTGTGCGGCAGGTGGCTGTTGTTCAACGGTTAAAGGCTGTTCAGACCTTGCCGGAAAACCGCGATGTTCCTGTTTTTCCCCGGCAGGTACTGCTTGAACAGGAACCCTTAAAGAGACAGGTTGCGGGGTTTTAACAGGCGAAGAAACAGCCACATTAACAAAACCCCCGTTTTTGTCGTAATACCCGAGCACGATAACATAAGTTAGTCCCGGTTCATCAACCTTAATAAACCAGTCTCGTGAGTGCGGATATACATGGATTTCCTTTTTCGGCGCTCCTTCCGTGTTGTTAACATATACCCGCAGAACCATGTTTCCGTGGGCGGAGAGGCTGTTGTAGTGTTTGATTTGTTTCAGGGTTAAATCCCATGCTGCGTAAATCCAGTATGGGTCGCGCGGGGTAACAATAATCTCGCCTGTGCCGTATGCTTCAGGCAACTCAAAACTTTCCTCATCTGGTGTAAAGTGGTTTTTTACGGCGCCGGGACCAAGGGCATATTTCTTACTTATCCAATCAGGTTCGCGGGATTCAGGGGAATCGTCTTCGAAAAGTATCGATGGTATCTCGACGCCTTCGAGTTCGGGTATTACATCCTTGACCAGTTTTTCATCGGTCTTACTGACAGCAGTTTCGGCGGTTTTTTCAGAAGGTTTGGTGGAAGGCGTTTGGGGCGATTGCGCCGTTTGATTAGATGTTAAACCAGACTCAGTTTTTTTGGGTTGGCTTGGAATATCCTGCTGTATTGTTTCGGCTAAAAGGATTTTTGCCCGCTTTCTTACACCTGAACGCGATGCCTTTTTCTTCGCTGTCTTTTTTGCGGCATTTTCATCCTGTTCTTTTGAAACAGATTTTTCTACGGGAATCTCCGCCCCGACAGTTTTTTTCTTTGCGGATTTTTTTACCATATTCTTTTTTGCCACAGATTTATTATCTTTATTCGCCCCGGATGAAATCTTTTTTTTCGCCTTCATATTAGCAGGTTTTCTGGTTGTTCATACATCCATCCCTAAATATAAACTAACATATATTTTAATCCAGACAATTTAACCGGACATAGGATTTTGGGATAATTTTTGCCTATTACGGCAGAGAAACAGCAAATGCGATTGCTGGGAGATTTGCTCTATCTGGCTCGGATTGTTAAGACAAGACCAATCACAGCAAACACAATATTAGGTAGCCAACCAGCAAGCCACGGGGTAAGGTGTCCCCCCAGTCCTGCTGCCTCGCCGAATCTCTGCAACACAAAATAAGAAAAGGCAATGAATACGCTGCTTGCCATTCCGACATAAACATTGCGTCGCGAACCAATGGAGGCAAAAGGAAGCGCGATTAGAACAATTATCGGACACGTCCATGGAAATGCCAGACGCACATGAAATTTTGTGTTAAGCACATAATCATCCCGCTTTTCTGGATTCCATTGCCAGTATTCGATAATCTCGCGCAGAGAAAGCGAAACGCCACGCGCCTGTTTTGCCTCGGTAAGGCTGCCGATTTTTAATTCGCTTTTGAATAGCTCAGGTGATTCGTAAAACTCCGGAACATACAGAACATTAGTAAAGCCACGCCCCGGGATTGGGCTATTGGTCGGATAAACAAGCAACTGGACATTGTAAAAGACCCATGTGTTATTTGTCCGAATCCCACGCTCGGCGATGAGGTTAAAAATAGTTTTGTTTGTTGATACCCACTCCACGTGCGGTCTTTTCATTTCATAGGTATCCAGATTGTACTCTTCAATAAGCCACGTCCTGTTTGCTTTCTTGTTTTTAAAAGACAGGAATCGGACGATGTTTGCCTGATTCTGTTTTATTCGTACTCCGCGTAGAATTTCCTGAGCCCGTTCTGCTCCGTCCGGCATCCAGAATTCATTTAAACAGAACAAAAATGTTCCGCAAATAATGCTCACAAGAAAATACGGGACGCTAATCCGCCATAAACTCCAACCTGCGACGCGGATAGCCACAATCTCATTGTGNCGNGCGTGGTTGTTAAGCGCGTAAAGCATTGCAAGCAAAAGCGAAAGGGGCATCACCCGCGAGAGCAAATCCGGCATTGTGGCTATGAAATAGTTGACAATATCATAAAAATCCAATCCGGCTTTCTGGAACTCGTCGAACTCTGAAAACAACTGAAATGTTACCCAAAATACAAAAAACCCGCCAAGGCAGTAGCCGAAAGGCGTCAGAAACTCTCTCAAAAGATAGCGATCCAAAAGCCGCATTATCACAAAAGTTAAATAATAATCGCCTTAAAAGCAAGGAAAGGCGGATTCAAAACCTTTTTTAAAA
>JGI24721J44947_10005116_pt1 | contig 18028 bp, 19 predicted proteins | sample YelNatPaOPGAMG01_FD_44947 | JGI IMG/M metagenome (IMG submission 44947) | reverse complement strand
TGTAAGAATATGCCCGTGTATGGTTACATAATGCGTGGAAGTTGGTGGGATATAGGGACCTTAAAATCTTATGAGGATGCTAAAAGATACTTTGCCGGCAAGAGATAGTGGCATGCATGGGTGAAAACCTTTCAAATATTGTTGAAGAGTCTGCAAGAGGAGGCTTCTTCCTATTCATAGGCTATTTCACTTCATTGGTTATTCTGGCAGTAGGCTCAATGATTGTNGGGAGGCTGCTGGGGCCAGAAGGTTTCGGCATATTTTCTCTAGCCTTTGTTCCCTCAACCTTAATTTTAGGGTTCCTTGATCCAGGTGTTGGCGCTGCATTAACAAGGTTTACAGCAAAATTTAGGACCGAGAATAAGTTTGATGTTGCAGCAAGTATACTGAGGACAGGCTTCTTGTACAAGTTTATTGTAAGCAGTATAGCGACAATATTATGTTTTACGTTTTCAGAGTCTNTTGCTGCACTTCTACTTAATAGAAGTGAGCTTGGATACTTTGTTAGGATAGCTTCTATTATAATATTGTTTCAGACGCTGTTCAACTTTTTAGGCGAAGCATTTTCGGGGCTAGATAGGATGGAGGGGAACGCGCTAATTTTAAACATTGAGGCTATAGTGAAATCTTTTCTTTCGCCAGTGCTTGTTATTTTAGGTTTCGGTGTCTTGGGAGCAATATGGGGGCACGTCATAAGCTATATAGCAGCGTTTATTATTGGACTAGTGTTCTTTCTAAAACTTTATAGGATGCTTGGTAAGCCTGCAGAAAACAGCTTTTTTATGAACATTAAGATGATGGTATCGTATGGTTTTCCATTGTATGCTGCAAACTTTTTGAACACGATAGCGTCCCAAGTTCAGGTTCTCGTTTTAGCGTTCTTTGCATCAAATACTGAGATTGGAAACTTTTATGTTGCAGCAAGACTACTCGCACTTGTAGGCGTGCTAGCTTACCCTTTTTCAGCACTGTTTCCAGCCTTTTCTAAAGTTAGAAAGGGTTCCAGCGAACTTTTCCAACTGTTCAAGCTTTCAACCAAGTACACTTCTCTTGTTATAGTTCCAGCAACAGCTCTTATAATGGTTCTTTCAAAGGATGTAGTTTACACATTTTATGGTAGAAGCTATACTCTTGCACCATCATATCTCACCCTATACGTTGTAACAAATCTTTTTGCGGGATTCGGTTCAATAGTGTTCGGTCACGTCTTCAACGGTCTAGGTTACACGAGACTTTCATTTTACAGTACTCTAGTGAACTTTGTAACATTCATACCACTAGTTTATATTTTGACATCCTACTACAGCGTCTATGGAACACTTTTAGCCATAATCATTTCGCAGACCTTTTCTATGGCATACAACATTTTCGCCTCCAACAGAATATTGGGTTTAAAGTTTGATATTGTAACTTCTACGAAAATTTATTTAACATCATTTGCCTCCGCACTTGCCACAGTTTTAGCAATAAACGTACTCTCGTTCCCGTATTGGATACTTAATCTTATTGCTAGAGGNCTACTATTTTTTGGCTTATACTTAACGTTTATACCAATTTCTAAAACAATATCTTCATANGATATTGAAAACATACAATTTCTGATAAAAAGGTATAGTTTCTTTAAAATAGTATTAGCTCCTGTAATAAAGTATGAGAGGATGCTATTGAACTTTGTAGAGAAAAATTGAATACAGTTTAAATGTTTATTAATGGAAGATGGGTCATCAGTATTGAATGGTTTCAGATTACATGAATGTTGGCAGTGAAAACGTTAGATTATTTGAGGAACTGTTTAGAGCTTTAATAGCGTTTTCTCCAGTCCCCATAATATTTTTGGATATGAGGGGAAATATTATCCAGTGCACAGATTCAGCGCTAAAATTGTTTAAAGTAGACAAGAGAGATTTCATTGGAAAAAATTTTCTTGAATTTTTTCATGAAGATGAGAAAGAGAGGGTTATGTCAAGCATGGAAACGCTTGTAAAGATGGATAAGCCAACTTCAGAAACTTTCATTCTAAAAAGAGAGGAAGAAAATTTTGAAGCAGAAATTTACGCGAACACCGTTAAAGATCGTGAAGGGAACATACTTCAGATTATTGCAGTCCTTGATGTAACAGAACGTAGGAGGCTTGAGAGAGAACTTTATCGCGAAAAAGAGTTTTTGAATATTCTAATGGAGGCGGTTCCAGATGCAATATACTTTAAAGACACACAGTCCCGTTTCACGAAAGTTAATAGAGCGCATGCTGAGAGAATGGGTTTAAAGGATCCGGCTGAAGCAGTGGGCAAAACTGACTTTGACTTCTACAGTGAAGAGTTTGCTAGGGAGGCGTTCGAAGACGAGCAATGTATAATAAGGGAAGGTAAGCCTATAATAAATAAGGTTGAAAGGGTTGTTGGAAAGGATGGTAGGGTGCGTTGGGTTACTGCAACAAAGATGCCTATTATAGATAGGTCAGGAAAGGTTGTGGGAATAGTTGGAATTTCAAGAGACATTACCGAAATTAAACGTATGCAGGACCTGTTGAAGGAATATAATGAGAGGCTTGAGAAGATTGTTGAAGAGAAGACTAGGGCGCTTTTAGAGGCTGAAAGACTCGCAGCTATAGGGGAAGTTGTTTCGATGATTGTACACGACCTACGTTCACCATTACAGGTTATATTGTATAAGACGTTCCTTTTGAAGGAGAAGCTTAAACCCTTACCCATACCATCTTATGAGAAGGATAGCTTTAAGGAAATTTTAGATTCCATAAACGAGCAGGTAGAGTACATGAATAAGATGGTTTCAGATTTCAAAGATTATGCAAGAAGTATGAAGCCAGAATATGTTGAGATAGATTTCAAAAAACTTGTTGACGAGATTCTTACAACATTTATAATTCCGGAGAACGTTAAAGTAGAGGTTTCAATTCAAGAAGGTTTTCCAAAACTGCAAATCGACCCATTAATGATGAGAAGGGTGCTTTCAAATCTGATTTCTAATGCCATCGACGCACTACCAAATGGAGGCAACATCTTTATTAGTGCAAGAATAGAGGATGAGCAGATAGTTTTAACTGTAGAGGATACTGGAGTTGGTATAGCAGAAGAGAATCTTAAGAAGCTCTTTAAGCCTTTCTTTACTACAAAGGAGAGGGGTACGGGACTTGGGCTCGCAATATGCAAGAGGTTTGTTGAATTACATGGAGGACACATTTTTGTTGAAAGCAAAGTTGGCCATGGAACCAAATTTACTATTAGACTACCTTTAGAAGGACATGTTAAAGGATAAAGGTTATAAACGGGGATGCCCATATTTTCTTGGACAAAGATGTCAAGCGAATTTGATGAGAGAGAATATAGGCTTCTTGAGGAGCTAATGTTCTCTTATAATGCTACATCCGAGAGGAATGCTGTACCAAAGGATAATATTATTTCAAAGATAAATAAGCTTGAATTTTTTAAGGAGAAGGGTTACATTATGGAGCTTTCTGATGGCAGAATATTTCTTACACCTAAGGGTATGCAGGCGCTTTTAGCACACTTTAGCTAAACTTAGGATTTAGATTGAAAAAATATAATAAGCACGTTAACATTATGGTGTTGTGATAAGATGGTGGATAAGGCTGATAAGGTCGTAATGGACGCTATAGATGAAGCTTTATCCATTTTAGGTAATAAGGCGAAGGAGGCAGTATACTATTTTATGGAGAGAGAGTATGGGCTCCAAAAGGATGATATTCCGTCAAACCTAAAGAACTTTCATGACGGACTGCACATGCTTTTTGGTGTGGGAGCAAATATTATTGAAAAGCACATTTACAACTGTTTACAGAACAGGATTGGTATTAGAGCGCGTATAGAGCCGGAACTGGATTTTATAGAAGTTGTAAATAAGCTTAGATCCTTCGCTTGAATACGTGAACAGATTCGCCTAGAGAATCCGCTGCAGCCTCCATTAGTGCTTCAGAGAGTGTTGGATGAGGATGCATTGTTGAAGCCAATTCTCTGACATTTAAACCTAATTCAACAGCTAAACTTGCTTCTCCAGCAAGCTCGGAAACGTTAGCTCCAACAATCTGAACTCCAACGACCTTCAAACTATCCTTTTCAACTACGACTTTAACAAAACCTTCTGGAGAAGCTTCAGTGAGAGCTCTACCTGAAGCCTGCATTGGAAAACGTCCAACCAACACTTCCAAACCATTTCTCCTCGCTTCATCCTCACTTAAACCTACAGAAACAACTTCAGGTTCAGAGAAAACCACGTTCGGGACAGCTCTAAAATTGTATAGAACGTTTTTTCCAGCCAAATTTTCAGCGGCAACAAGACCCTGCTTAAAGGCCTTGTGGGCAAGATATGGTGGGCCAGCAACATCTCCTGCGGCGAAAATGTTAGGAACACTTGATTTCATCATCTTGTCAACTATGATGTGGCCTTTAGAATCCAATACTACTCCAGCTTCAGTTAAGCCACTTAATGTGGTAGGCTTTCTTCCAGCTGCAACAAGAGCCTTTTCAACTCTAAAAGTTTCTTCTCCACCTGGCCCACTAACTCTTACTTCAAGTGACCCATCCACGATACGGTAATTTGATAGTAGTGTACCGGTGTATATTTTTACACCAAGCCTTGAAAGTGCGCGGTTAAGGATTCTTGCAACATCCTTATCGAACCCTGGAAGAAGCTGTTCCATCATTTCAACCAGATAGACTTGTACACCTAACTTGGACAGTGCTGAAGCAAATTCTACGCCGATCGCACCACCACCGACAATGAGAATACTATTTGGTAAACTTTCCAGACTAAACATGTCCTTTGAAGAAAGCACAAATTTTCCATCAAATGGTATGCTAGGTAGCTGGACCGGTGTTGAACCTGTGGCTACAACGATATTCTCTGCAAAAAGTTCAACGGTATCGTTAGCACTCTTCACAACAACATTTTTCTCAGACTTTAAAAACGCTTCACCTTCAAAAACTTTTACACCATTTCTTTCACAGAGAAAACCTATTCCTGACCTAAGTTGGGTGACGATCTTGTCTTTCCAAACCATAAACGCTTTTAAATCATATTTTGGCTCACAGACCACTCCAATTTCACCACCCCTTTTAGCCTTCCAAAACAGGTTAGCTGATTCAATAAGGGCCTTAGTTGGNATGCACCCATAATTCGTGCATTCACCGCCAAANTGGTGCTTTTCAACTAAAGCAGTTTTTAAACCAAGCTGNGCAAGCCTTATAGAGGCAACNTANCCTGCTGGACCGGCTCCAATAACGATAGCGTCATAGTTCATACAAAGGGGTTAAGTTTGTTAAAAGATAAGTATTTCTAAAAACTTTTTAAACATAAAATCTGGGGAGCGATAGAGATAGTTATGGAGAATGCAGTTCTTGTTCTAGACTTTGACGGGGTAGTGGCTAAGTTGAATGTTGATTGGATGAAGGTTTATAGCAGGGTTTCAGAGATTGCAGGATACAAGGTTACTGACCTGATAACATTCTGGAAGAACACTTATGGCACCAGCATATACGATAAAGCGAACAAGATAATAGAAGAATATGAGATGGAGGCTATATCAAAAAGTGAAATCTACGATGATGTAATCGAGGCACTGGAACTTTTTAAGGGAAGAAAATATCTTGCGTCAATGCAGTCTCAGAAGGTTCTAGAAAAATTTTTGGAAGAATATGGTATAAGGAAGTACTTTAAAGAGGTTTTGGGTAGGGATAGGTTTGGAAGCAAGAGGAGGCAGCTAATGTATATTTTGGAAAAGGAGAGGGGGAACAAGGTTTACTTTATAGACGACCTTCAGAGGAACGTGGACAGCTGCATCGACCTTGAAATAGAATGTATAATTATAAGGAGATATGAGGGTGAAAGTTTACTTGAAAAGATTAGGGAGATAGTTGCTAGGCATTCACTTGAAAGTTGAGTTTTTGGATTATTTATTTTCTCCAGCTATCGTCTATTGGCCTAAACTTGAAACCGTAGCTTATTATTCCATCATCATCTTGTTCAAAGAGTTTTCTGAAGCACGCTTCTACCTCCATCCCTATTTTTACTTCCTCCGGCTTACAGTCGACTATCTGTGACATCACCTTAGGCCCTTCTTCAAGCTCAATCAACGCAAGTATGTAAGGTGTGTACTTTTCGAATGTTTTTGGAGCAGCATGTATTATCGTGTACGAGAAAACCTTCCCTCTACCTGAGAACTCTGTTTGAACAATCTTTCCCTTTCTCCTGCATTTTGGACATACTTTTGTTGGAGGAAAATATATGCTACCACAGTTTTCGCACTTTGAACCCAACAGCCTGTACCTTTCTTTCGCTCTCCTCCAATGAGCTGGTGGAGCCATTTGACTCAATTTTTCTCACCCCCTTGATAATATTGTGACAACCGCTGTCGCACCTGAACCTCCAACGTTATGTGCTAAACCTACTTCAGCATTATCCACCTGTCTACCCTTTTCTGCTTCACCCCTTAACTGTTTAACTAGCTCCACAATCTGTTTTACTCCAGTCGCGCCAACAGGATGCCCTGAAGCCTTTAATCCTCCGTCCGTGTTTACGGGCAGTCTGCCTCCAACATAGGTTTCACCCTCCTCATACAATTTCCATCCCTCACCCTTTTTCGCAAACCCTAAATCTTCTATCGCAAGTATTTCTGCTATAGTGAAACAGTCGTGTACTTCAATAACGTCCACTTGACTCCTTTCCAAATGCGCTAATTTGAAAGCCTTTTCAGCAGCGTTCACTGTAGCATCTAAGGTGCATATGTCCCTCCTCCTTAGTAGGCTAAGTGTATCTGAGGCCATGACAGAAGATTTTACTATAATGGGGGTATCAGTATACTTTTTTGCTATTTCAAGTGGTGCAAGTATTACTAGTGCAGCACCATCTGATATTGGGCAGCAATCATATTTTCCTAATGGGTCAGCAACCATAGGCGCATTTAAGGCTTCATCGACGGTTATCTTGTTTCTAAAATGTGCTAGAGGGTTCATGCTCCCATGATAATGGTTTTTTACTGAAACCTTTGCAAGAGACTCCCTCTTCAAGCCATACTCGTGCATGTACCTTTTTGCCATGAGAGCATATATTCCTGGAAATGTTGCACCAAAATATGCTTCCCATTCAAAGTCCATTGCCCCAGATAGGGCTGTTGTAGCCTGCTCCTGTTCAACGTCAGTCATCTTTTCAACACCACCAACTGCTACGATATCGTATAGTCCAGAAGCTACTGCCAGATATCCTTGAAAGAAGGCAATGCCTCCAGATGCACATGCACCTTCTACTCTAAGAGATGGTATTGGGTTTAGGCCTAGAAAGTCTGCTACAAGTGCACCTATATGCTCTTGGCCTACAAACATGCCTCCTGACATGTTTCCTACAACAAGATATTCTATATCCTTACCGCTTATACCTGCTTCTTCTACAGCCTTTACTCCAGCCTCCCAAGCAAGATCCTTTATACTCTTATCCCATTGCTCACCACATTTTGTTGCGGCAGCAGAGATTATTGCAACATCCCTTTTCTTGAACATTTAATCACCTCCTATATAGACACCTGTTTCTCGCATAGACTGCGTAGTCCACATATTCTTTCCTTTCAACAAAATATTTTACTGGTGGAGCAAGGCCTCTTCTCTCTTCAATAAGGTCCGTCACTATTATGCTGAAAGAGTCGGAGCCAGCTCCCGAACCGTAGGATGTTAATAGGATTCTTTCACCAGCCTTCGCAATATCCAATATCGCTGCCAAACCTAAAAGTGATGAACCAGAATATGTGTTACCAATCTTTTCTACAACAAGTCCAGGACTAACCTGCTCTATTGTGAAACCTAAAACTTTTGCAGCCCTAAGAGGGAACTTACCGTTTGGCATATGAAACACTGCATAGTTGTAGTCTGAAGGTTTTGTTCCAAGCGTCTCCATAAGACCCTTGCTTGATTTTATTACATGCTCAAAATAGGCTGGTTCACCCGTAAACCTTCCACCATGCCTCGGATATGGCGCACATTCTCTCCTCCAAAAGTCTGGAACATCCTGTGTGTAAGAGTATGTGCCTTCAATTTCTGCAATAAGATTTTCTCCACCTATAATGTAGGCTGCAGCTCCAGCTGACGCAGTGTACTCTAAAGCATCTCCTGGAGCACTTTGTGCAGTATCAGAGCCGATGCTCATACCATATCTTATATATCCAGCCCTAACCAGACCCATACACGCCTGTATTCCTGCAGTAGCAGCCTTGCATGCGAACTCCAGGTCTGCCGCCGTCAAATGTGGTGTTATGCCTAAAGCTTCTGCAACTGTTACAGCAGTTGGTTTGACTGCATATGGATGTGATTCTGAGCCAACATATACGGCTCCAATATCGGATGCTCTAACATTCTTCGCCCTCTTGAGCGCGTTTTTTGCAGCTTCAACAGCCAAGGTTGCAGCGTCCTCATCAAGTGATGGTACAGACTTTTCTATCACGTCTAAACCACTTTTTACCGATTCAGCATCTTGACCCCACACTCTTGCAATTTCTTCAACCCTTATCCTATACTTTGGAACATATGCACCATATCCTACAATACCAACCTTCATATTTTCCCCCTTTTACACGATTGCCAGCACGCTTTAGAAGACCTATTTAAGATTTCCATCCCAGACAAAATGTTAGATGATCAACTAATTTTTTGAAAAACTTTTATAGCATGACATCAGCTTTCTATTCCTATGATAAAAGAAAGTATCTTTAGAGCCTACGATATTAGGGGAGTATACGGTATAGACTTGGACGAGAATGTTGCAAAACTTGTTGGAAAGGCTCTTGGAACATTTCTTGGCGGAGTAGGTAAGAGGGTTGCAGTTGGATATGATGTTAGAAAAAGCAGTCCAGCGCTCAAGAGGGCGCTTGTCGAAGGGCTTACCTTGTCAGGGGTGGAAGTTTGGGATGTTGGACTCGTGCCAACACCAACCGTATATTTTGCAATATCACATTTTGGCCTAGATGGGGGTGCAATTGTTAGCGCAAGCCATAATCCACCACAATGGAACGGGTTTAAACTGTGTAGGGAGAAGGCGATGCTATGTGGTTGGGGTATGGGTTTAGAGAAGATAAAGGAAATAATATTTTCAAAAACATATTTGGAAAGTGGAGGGGGGACTGTAGTCGACAAGGTTGATGAAGTAAACAGCACGTACAAGAGGTTTATTCTAGAAAAGGTTAATGTTAGGAGAAGGTTAAGGGTTCTAGTTGACACAGGAAACGGTTCATGCTCAAATTATGCGGAAAATATTCTTGAGAAAGCAGGGCTTGAGGTTGTGGCAATAAACAATTATCCGGATGGAGATTTCCCATCACGTTCACCTGAGCCTACTGATGAGTCACTAAAGACTATGAAGAAGATGATTGCTGAAGACAACTTTGATTTTGGAGTAGCATATGATGGTGACGGAGACCGTGCAGTATTCGTTGACAATATGGGGAGGGTTATTGAGGGGGACAAGATGCTAGCATTGCTGATAAGACATTTTATAAAAGGTTCTGGCGAAAAGGTTGTGTACGAGGTAAGCTGCTCAAAATTGCTTGACGATGTGGTTGTGGAGAAGGGTGTTATACCAATAGTATCTAAGGTAGGCCACTCATTCATACTTGAGAAGATGATTTCAGAGAACGCGTTGTTTGGTGGAGAAATAGCAAGCCACCTATATTTTAGGGATGTTTACGGCGCAGATGATGCAATATATGCGACCCTAAAGGTTGCTGAAATGATTTCAGAATCAAGTGAAAAACTGTCTGAGATGATAAATGGACTACCAAAATATTATACAACAAGGCTGGTGTTCACGGTACCAGATGAAATAAAGTTTCAAGTTATAGAAAAGTTGATTTTGAAGGTTAAAGGGAAAGGGTTCACGCCAATAACATTGGATGGAGTAAGAGTGAACCTTGAAAGCGGATGGTATATTGTCAGAGCTTCGAACACACTACCACAGATAAAGGCTACAGTTGAAGCGAAGGATGAGGAAAAGCTTTCAATACTGGAGAAGGATGTAATAGACATGGTTACTGAGGCAGTGAACGAGGTTAGAGGCTTAGGCGGTGATATGGCAGTGGAGTTTAGGAGGGTGTCTATAACATGAGATACAGGCTAATGGATATCTTAGCATGCCCAATATGCAAAAATTTTCCACTAAAACTCTACGTATTCGAGGAAGCAGAGATGAAGGTCTCTGAAAGCCCAAAAAATGTCTGCGAACTATACTGTTCATACAAGAACATTTCACCAAACAGTATGGAGAAAGAGGCGCTTATAAAAGAATGTGAAAAATGCCTTTCATACAATATTAAGTGGGGTATAATATTGTGTGAAAGATGTGGGAGATGGTATCCGATATCAGATGAGATTCCAATAATGTTGCCAGACGAGCTGAGGAAAAAGGAGGAAGACGTAAACTTTTTAAAAATTTTTGAAAAAAAGATTCCAGAAGAAATTCTTTTAAAAGGAAAACCACACCACCTTTAAAGTTTATATAATAGTTTAACTCATATTCTGCAAATGAAAAGATTAAAACTTACAAGTTCACAAAAATTTTTCTTTTGTAAAAAATTTTTAAATAGAAAAATCTTATCATATGATGCATCAGATAATGATAAAATGTCTAAAGGGTGAATCTTATGGAATACAATACACTGAGAAGGGTTGTGAAAGATTCTATTGAAGCAGGGCTTTCAGTTATAGGCGATGGGCCGAAGAATGCGATTATAACACACTTTCTGAAAAGATACCGTTTAAGGTCCCTAGAGGATGTTGTAGAATATTCTAGAGAGTTTGAAGAATTCCTTAAACTTGTCTTCGGAGCAGGAGCCATGTACCTTCTAAAAGCTATAGTTAGAAAGTTGTTCGAGAACCTTGATTTAGATTATATTCCAGCTGAAATGAGTTTTTCTGAAGCTGTTTCAGAAGTAAAGAAGATGGTTAAAACTGTAAGTTAGGTGACAAATTTTTATAAAATCCTAGTAAAGATTATATATTTGGATAGAAGAAAAATTTTGAGCGTATATGGTTAGGAAGATGACTGAAAAAAGTCTTAGTGAAGGATTTGCTGGAGAAAGTATGGCGCACATGAAGTACCTGATATTTTCTGAAGTGGCTGAAAGGGAGGGGTTTCATAATGTTGCAAGACTCTTTAAGGCCATAGCCTACGCAGAATTTGTTCACGCAAAAAACCATTACAATGTTCTAGGTAACGTTAAATCTTCTAAAGAAAACCTTCAAAGTGCAATAGAGGGGGAAACATATGAGGTCGTGGAAATGTATCCTGCATTCAAGGCTGTTGCAGAACTTCAAGGTGAAAAATCAGCGTTAAGATCATTTGATTGGGCCTACAATGCTGAAAAGATACATGCAAAAATGTATGAGAATGCAAAAGCTTCTGTGGAAAAGGGTGCCGATGCCCAAATAGGAGACATATACATTTGCCCAATATGCGGTTATACTGTAGAAGGAACGCCTCCAGAAAAATGTCCAATATGTGGAGCAAAAAGGGAGTCCTTCAAAAAGTTCTAGCAAAAATAGTTTGACTACAGGGAAACTGTGCACAGTGATTTAGTTTTAAAATCCTAAATTTTTTTATATCTTCTTATAAGTCCGGAGATTTTTAGCTGCTCAAACTTTCTTCTTGCAATAGAAATTATTTCCTTAGCATGCTCATACTCTATCTCTTTACTTGTCTTTTTCCTTGCAAGACCCTCCAAGCATGCTTCATAGGCTGCTGCAGCAGCTTCCCTCGGGTAAACGTCCCATTCTTCCATTGTTGGCACAATATATTCTTCACTTAAACCCTTCTCCTCAGCCATCCTAGCTATTTCAAATGCTGCTGCAAGACACATTCGGTCAGATATTCCCTTAGCTCTAACGTCCAATGCACCCCTAAATATTCCAGGGAAAACAAGTGAATTGTTAAGTTGATTTGGGAAATCGGACCTTGCAGTAGCGACAACTCTTGCGCCAGCCTCCTTAGCCTCACTAGGCCATATTTCTGGAATTGGGTTAGCGCATGAGAAAACTATTGCTCTATCATTCATTTTCCTAACCCACTCCTTTTTTATGACACCCGGACCCTGCCTTGACATTGCAATACAAACGTCTGCACCGTCTAAAGCTTCAGCAATACCACCCTCTTTTCCCTCAAAGTTTGTTCTAAGACAGAGTGACCACTTGTATGGCTCACTTTTTTCAAGGTCAGACCTACTTCTACTCAATATCCCTTTACTGTCAACCATTACAATTTTTCTTTCATCAACCCCGGCCTTGACAATTAACCTTTCAACGCTCACATTTGCGGCTCCAACACCAACCATTGCAACCTTAACGTCTCCAAGCTTCTTTCCAACAACCTTTAGGGCATTAATTAGGCCTGCGCAGACTATTGTTGCAGTACCCTGCTGGTCGTCATGCCAAACAGGTATAGAAAGCTCGTTCTTCAACCTCTCAAGTAACGAGAAACATTTAGGCTTCTCTATATCCTCTAAATTTATTCCACCAAACGATGGTTCAACAGCCTTAACTACTTCAACAATCCTTTCCTCGTCTCTTGTGCTAAGACATAGTGGGACAGCGTCAACGCCACCCAAGTACTTGAATAGTAGAGCTTTACCCTCCATTACTGGAAGCGCTGCTTCAGGGCCGATATTCCCTAATCCGAGCACCCTCGTTCCATCAGAGACAACGGCTATAGTGTTCCACTTAAGTGTCAGGTCATAAACCCTTTCCTTTTCACTAACTATTGCCCTACATGCTTCAGCCACGCCAGGAGTATACCATATGCTAAAATCTTCTAGTCCAGAAATCCAGCATTTTGGAATCGTTTCAATCTTTCCCTGAAAGTGTTCATGCATTTTTACAGCATCATTTTCAGACGACTTTAAATCATCCAATACCTTCTCCCCATGATACTGGATTTTAGCAGCTTATATACCTAAAACTTTTTAGAAAAGATTAAATTTTGGAAAATAAAATGCTTACCAGACATGAAGCTTAAGGTTTTCAGCCCACTATCTGAAACGTTAGGTTTTAAGGAGAAGGAGATAAGATTGTCTAAGAAGGTTAGGATAAAGGATATTCCAGAATTGGCTAAAGTTAAAATTGAAGACTATGTGCTTTCATTAAACAGGGTTAAAGTAGTTTCGTCGGACACTGAAGTAGGCGATGAAGACGAGCTATGGATTCTCCCTCCAATAGACGGCGGATAGATCATGTTTTAGCTACCATAGAACAAAACTTTCTTCTAAAATTCTTTCGAGCAGTTTCACGTTAACATTTATGGGGCTCATGGAGAGGAGCCTCTTTTGCAAAAGCGCTTTTTCAGCTAGAACATGCAATTCTGACCTTCTAAAACCGAGTTCGCTCAAACCATTTGGGAAATCCAGTATTCTCATCAAGTTTGAAATAATTTCCCAAACGTCAACATCATATTCTTTGAAGCCGAAAAGGTAGCTGATATTACCAATCTTTTCCACCAAATATGGAGCAAGAAGCCTTAATGTTGCCGGAGCAGTTATTGATACAGCAAGGCCGTGAGGGACCTTAACACCCTTTTCTAGGGCTTCACCGGCAATTGGATATGATAGGGCGTGGCAGATGTGCACGCCAGCATTGCCGAAAGCCAGTCCAGCGGTAGTTGCAGCAACATGCATACTTGACCTAGCTTCAACATCATTGCCATTTGAGTAAGCTCTGGGAAGAAACTTTCCGATAAGAGTTATTGCAGCTTCAGCCAAAGAATCAGTTATAGGGTTAGAGCCACAGTAGACGGGCCTTTCAGCAATAGTTGGTGGCGCTGGTTTAGTATAGTATGGTATTGTAGTGTATGCTTCTATTGCATGCATTAGGGCGTCCATGCCTGTGGTAGCGGTAACCTTCTGTGGCATTGTTAATGTAACCATAGGATCTAAAATTGCAAGAGAGGGTCTTAGATGATCGTCTGATATACCGAACTTAACCTTCTTTTCGGGAAAAGTTACTACTGCAACACTTGTTGTTTCGCTTCCTGTTCCAGATGTTGTTGGGACAGCGATCAGGGGTTTTAAGGGGCCTGGAACCTTTAAACCTTTGCCCAGAGGCTGTGCAAAATAGTCTAGAAAGTCTGTGGGATATGTTGTGTAAAGATTTATTATCTTGGCGGTGTCTATTGCACTTCCACCGCCCAAGCCAATTATGCAATCATAAGATTTCTTTTTCGCAAACTCTATGCCTTTGATGATAGAAGAATGTGATGGCTCAGGTTCTACACCATCCCAAACATCTACTACAACATTTTTTTCATTTAGGCTAGAGACAGCTTCTTCAACAACCTTAGTATTTTCCTTCAAAAATTGTCTGTAACTATTAGAGCGTTTTTTACGCCAAGCTTAGAGGAATCATATCCTATTTCCTTTAAAACTCCTATGCCAAACTTTATTGGTACAGACCTAAACCAGAATGCGTAATCAACTGGCAAACTTAAACCATACATAATATTCCCCAAACATGTGTGGAGGAAGATGGATATAAAGACTAGGGAGCAAATGAGTTAGCTTCTTGAGGCAAAATGTTTTATTGAATAACCTTTTAGCCCACGACCTCCACCTGCCAAATAGTGTGTGAGAAAGGCTGTCATTTTTGCACGGTAAAGCAAAAGATTTAAAATATTATGGTAAAACTTATGATTGGGCTCGTAGCTCAGCATGGATAGAGCGGCAGCCTCCTAAGCTGTAGGTCGGGGGTTCGAATCCCCTCGGGCCCGCCACCCTGCTTACCATAATCTTATAGAATATGGAATAATGGATATATACAGGTTGTTTGCGGGTATATATTTTGAGGTAGGTTGGAAAGGCGTAAACTTATTCGTCTTGGAAGGTCTACACTTGTTGTATCACTGCCGTCAGAGTGGGTTAAGGTTAACGGGTTAAAGTACAGTGATACGGTTAGTTTAGAAGTTCAGGGTGACGGTAGTCTCCTAATATTCCCTGCTGAGAAGAGGATTTCAGAGGAGAGGGAGGTAACAATTTATGTTGACCAGTTAGACAAAGAAGGTAAGATTACTAGGGAAATATTGTCCTATTATCTTAATGGCTACAACACCATTAAGGTTGTTTCAAGTAGGGTTTTAACGGTTAGACAGCAGAAGTTGATTAGACAGGTGGCTCAAAAACTTTACATGAATATAATTAGTGCATCCTCTAGTGAAATGGTTATGCAGAGTTTGCTTGACCTTTCCAAGGTACCTTTAGAAACAAGTTTAACTAGAATGTATACTGTAACATATTCTATGTTTTTGGACCTCGTTAAGTCTTTAGAGGGCTATGATCGTGAGCTTGCTATAGCGATAGTTTCATTAGATGATGAGGTTGACAACTTTTCATACCTTCTTTTAAGGCTTCTTAGGACAACTTTAGCATACTCAAGCACTTCGGGACAGTTAAAAATTTTAAAAAACAATAGTCTAGACGGCCTCATCGTCGTACAAAATATTGAGTATATTGCCGATAATATTGTGAATATAGCTCAAAGGATTTTAGGAATAATAGAGGAGGGTAGAAGGTTTCCAAAAGAACTTTTAGATCTTCTTAAAAAATTATTTGAGGAAGGTATAAAATTTTACGAAAACGCCTTTAAGGCGTTTATTACAACCGACAGTCAACTTTCAAACAGTATACTGGAAACGAGGACAGTGTTTAGTGAAATAAACTCAAGGATATTGGAAAATTTGATTAGACAACATGACCCTGTGATAGTTTGTGCTACATGCACCATAAACAGTAACCTTCAAGCAATAGTTGCAAGCGCTTCAAGAATAGCTGAGGCAGCGATAAACAAGCACGCGTTAGCGAGCAAATAGCATATTCAAATATATAATTTTATACAATTTCATATATTTATATACTGTCTATATTAGTATATTGGCAAAAAATATATATTCAAACTAGTTACCCGTTGTACAACAATTTGAGAGGCGAATAAATTGTCAACTTACCCGAAAACGGTCACAGATAAGAGGCTGTTTCTGATAGATAAGACTATAGCAGCACACGGGTATAGGAGGGACGCTCTTTTAGAGATATTGCATGTGGCACATAACATTTACGGTTACCTTGACAAGAAAATACTTTTGCATATTTCGGAAATGTTAAGGGTTCCACCTAGTCAAGTTTATGGCGTCGCAACATTCTACAACTATTTTAAGCTGAAAAAGCCTGGATCTCATGCAATAACATTCTGTCTTGGCACAGCATGCTATGTTAAGGGGGCTGAAGAAATACTTTCGGCTGTTGAAAGAGAGTTTAACGTAAAGAGGGGTGAAACTTCAGCTGACGGAAAAATTTCGGTATTTGTCACCAGATGTGTGGGCGCATGCGCTATGGCGCCAAACGTTATAATCGATGATGAAATGATAGGTAAAGCGACTAAGGAGACGGTTTTAGAGAAGATAAAAAGCCTTTTGTAGAGGTGATAGTTTGAAGCCTGAGGAAATTCAGAAGATTGCTGAAATCGAACATGACATGAGGATGGCTTACAAGTATCGTATAAACGTATGCTGTTCAAGCGGATGCATTCCCTTTGGAGCGCAAAAACTTTTGAAGGCGTTTGAGGAAGCTGTCAAGGAGCTTGGAGTACAAAATGTTTGCAAGGTTGCGAGGACAGGATGTGTTGGCACATGCTCTCTAGCACCAGTTGTATTAATAGACCCTGGAAACCATCTTTACCAGAATGTTAGGCCTGAAGATGCTAAAAAAATTGTTCAAGAGCATGTTGTTAATGGACGGATTTTAGAAGAGTTTGTTTATAAAAATGAGGCATATTTTAGTAAGCAGTATAGGCTTATTTTAAGGAATGCGGGAAAGATTGACCCGTTAAGGATAGAAGATTATATTTCAGTCGGAGGTTACTCTGCACTAGCTAAGGCATTGACACAAATGACACCTGAACAGGTAATTTATGAAGTTACAGTAAGCGGTTTGAGAGGACGTGGTGGTGCAGGATTTCCTACAGGACAGAAGTGGAACTTTGTTGCAAAGTCTACAGCTAAGCCAAAGTATGTTGTAGCAAACTTGGATGAAGGTGATCCCGGTGTATTCGCAAACCGAACATTAGCTGAAGCAGACCCGCATGCTATAATCGAGGGAATGACGATTGCAGCGTATGCTGTTGGAGCAGAAAAGGGTTACATATACATTAGAAGCGAGTATCCTTTAGCTATACAGACTTTAAGGAAGGCTATTGAACAGGCAAAATCGTATGGTCTTATTGGAGAAAACATTCTTGGTTCAACATTCAACTTTGAAATAGATTTGAGGCTTGGTGCAGGGGCTTTTGTTGCTGGAGAGGAGACTGCGATACTTTCCTCGATAGAGGGGCTTAGGGCTACACCTAGGCCTAGACCACCCTATCCCGCTGTCTCAGGGCTTTGGGGTAAGCCGACATTAATAAATAATGTTGAAACCTTAGCCAACGTTCCACTGATCATATTGAATGGTGGTGCATGGTTTTCTAAGATAGGTACACCAAAGTGTACTGGAACAAAATGTTTTTCGCTAACTGGTAAGGTTAGGAATCCTGGACTAATAGAGGTTCCAATGGGCATTACTTTGAAGGAGGTTGTTTATGAAATTGGTGGGGGTGTGCCTGAAGGTAGGAAGTTTAAGGCAGTCCTGGTTGGAGGACCATCTGGAGGATGTCTTCCTGAAAGCCTCCTTTCACTTCCAATAGACTATGAGTCGCTTACGCAGGCGGGTGCGATAATGGGTTCAGGNGGGATTGTTGTAATAGACGATGAATCATGTATTGTTGATACTGCAAGGTTCTTTATAGACTTCTGTATGGACGAATCCTGTGGAAAATGTGTACCATGNCGTGCAGGATTGCCTAAGGTTAGAGAAATTTTAGATAAGATTATGGAGGGCGAGGGGACAGTAGACGACCTTAAAGTTCTAGAGGAACTTTGCTATCTTATAAAAGATGCAAGCTTATGTGGTCTAGGACAGACAGCTCCAAACCCTGTACTTACGACA
>JGI24721J44947_10005106_pt1 | contig 18046 bp, 18 predicted proteins | sample YelNatPaOPGAMG01_FD_44947 | JGI IMG/M metagenome (IMG submission 44947) | reverse complement strand
GCACTGTACATCACGTCAACATGAAGAGCGCGTACGGATATACGTCGCCGTGGCGCTCACGACGGAAGCATAGCCGAACCTGCAGATTTCCATGCCTGCAGCTCCCGCTGTTCATTATTAGGTGGGCAAATAGAGTTGCACGCGTTCATGGAGCAAAATCAAGGACATAGTTGTATAGACATCTAGTTCCCCGGAGCGGCTACGATTAAATCAAAGCATTGCTCACGGAGTGGTGTCTGAGGCATTGGAAAATGTGGATCGATATTCGTATCGGATGCAGGCACGGTGCCAAGAACGCATGTCGCGAAACATATAGCGCATCGAAAGATGCAGTCCGAGTGCAGACATTCGATTTCGAAACATCCTGGCGATATTCCGTATGGAATTGCAAGTAAACAGGGATGCATGGGGAATTCACTGAGGCCAATTGCGTTGCCGCCGTTGAAGCTTCTACAAAAGTTGCGTTTCACTCATATCTTTTACTAGGTCATCCAGAGCGTTAGAGAGTTTTCCTGTATCGTTGCCGTCAGAAACAATGGGCTCCGCGGCCTCGAAACCGCCGCTTATCCTCAATTCTCAACACCATCTGCGGTGCGACCCTCGAGCCCGCTGAACATTCCACGTCATTGAGCTGGAGTCACAAGAATCTGGATCCTACCACCGATGCTGAGGTTTGCCAAATTCTTCCAAGAGATGAAACGCACTGTTGTGGCGAGTATGGACGAATACAGTGGCCCGACAGATGCCGTGAAGACGAAGCAGTGTACGGATAACAAACCACGCCAGCTCCATGGATTTATTCACGTGCCTCCTTTTGATACCTGGATTACATAGCCGTGTAGTGCGCAAACAGACCGCTCTCGATCTCGCTGCATAGGCAGCTTGAATCACCATAGATGACCTCGTCTCCAAGCGACGGATAACGAGAACCTCGCTCGCATGCTTCCGGGTCTTGCGCCTGGACCAGAGTCTGACAGAGGAGCATGCTCGGCAGCACGAAAGCATATCTTACGGACTCGAAACTTACAGCCTGAACCATTTCGACTGCTTCAAATCGGACTCAACTTCGCTCGCCAGGTCGGGCCGTTTCGCCATGAGCTCATCAACCGTAAGCCGTGGTAGATTCTTTTGGAGTCCGTCGAGCTCTTTAAGCATATCGTCAAGAGCTTTTAAACGAGCCTCTGCATCTTTCGCTAGCTCTTGTGCTTGCTTTATCAGCGGCTCAAAACTGGAGTCAATCTGTCGCAAGAGCTCCTGGCGCTCCTTCTCGAGTTCCGGCGGTTGCAGGGACTCGAACGCTTTGCGCATCGAAGTAACGAGACCTTTTGAGAGGAGTCTGCCCTCCCACTGGGCCCAGTCAAGATTTTCAGCGTTGCTTGGCACAGTGAACTGGGCGTGAAGTTCATTGATTGCCTGACGAAGCCGGTTGATTTCAGCCAAAGTCTCCGGGTCAGCGTTCTCTGCGAGGGATTTCAAGTCCAACGGCGCCACTTCACCAGCTCCTCCCTTTTCAAGCTCCGTGCTGAAAGCTCGTCGGCCATATCTGGAGACTTGCCCCGAATCGATCGACCTGGGATATAGTGNTGCGGTTAGCAGAGACTTTAGGCGCTGCATGGGACCCTCTTAACGATGCCAACGAGTCCGACTGGAAACGCCTGAAATGCGAACGGCCGCTGCTGCCGCGATCGTTGCTCGGAAGATGGAATGGCTCTGCGGCGCATAGACGCACGTCTGCAGAATGCCGATAGGAGCGGATGTGGCGTGTAGGCCGTGTGCTTACCCGCGGGCAATATGGAACTCAGGTTGCTGTCCCTTTTTTTAAAGTTGCAAATTGAGGCGTGTCTTACTGACTAAGTAGGAATTAATGCGATGGGGCGCCCGACTAGCTGCCGAACGATATGCGGGAACGCGTTGTGCCAGCGCAGGTGCACTCGGTGCTGCGCAGTACGTGCGGAAACTGTCTGCGGAGAAACTTTTCAGAACATGCTGGACGAGTGCTGTCGAAATGGGAACTGAATCTTGCATGTGCACGGGCGCTGCTGATTATGCCCTTCATCAACCACGACACACAGCGGAACGATAACTTCGACTGGGGAACAGGCAAAAGGGAACCTGGACTGTAACGCGTTAACNGGAAAGAGCGCGCCTGCTATGTNAATCCACGAACGATGCGATGTTAAAAAGATGAAGGAGGTTTTGTGATCAAATCGTTGCGCTGCGCGGATCGTCCATAAAGAAAACATGCAGCTGCTCATGGAAGTATGCTTGTTCCAGGGAGGCACGATGTGTAGCAACTCGCTTCAAGTGCGTGCTTCGTGTCGAAAGCCGAAAAATGTGCATATGGCGTCTTTGCACGTTTCTGCTTGCTCACGCAGGCAGTGGAAAATGCGCTGGTTCCCATGAGACGCATCTGATAGGGTGCTAACCACAACTCGCGGTCCATATGATCCAGGGTCATGCACTTGAAACGCTGACAACGCAACGAGTTCCCCGACACCGCTGCTACGTGCTCCATATCCGCAAACTAAAGAATATCGTAGTATGCGGCTCGCCACACAGCGCATACGATGCTCCATGCACAGCAGGACGTTACGTTGCAGTTCCAAAGCAGAGACCCTATGCACGCTTTGGCTCCTAAACAGTTAGATATAGGTTTCTAGAGATCTGCAAAATTGAACTACGACATGCGCACCCATCTCCATACCTTTATGGTTGTTGGTAGAAGCATCAAAGAAAACGCCCTCGAACATGGGTTTGTAGATAGCCAGGGCAGTGGACGTTGGTTATGCAGCGCTTCGTGCGCGCACAAGGACTGCATTCGTTTCTATCTCTCTGCCTCGTCTTCGATGGGCTGCTAGAATGGAATTCCAGTTATGCATACATGTTTAACGCGATTAGATGCTCCCGTTTACCACCAGTCCGTAGCGGATAATAGCTCACGAACTAAATCTGTCTAGCGACCTCGACTAAGGGCCCTCTCCACGTCATTGAGCTGTTGCTCCAAGCGCTTTTTCCTTTTCTCCGGCACAGGATACGTACTGCCATAGCTTGCAAAATGACCCGCCAGCGTATTTATCGCAGTATACAGCGTTGAGAAAGACACGGCCCCTGCAACGTTTGGGTTCCTCCTGTAAAGCGCGACAAAATCGTTCATTTGCTTCCGAGTTGCGTCTACTTTCTCTTTCATTCCAGGAGTCCCCCGCTCCAACCTAGTTACTGTTCGCATCGACTGCACAACCTGCGTTGCGTCTTCGTGGTAGTCGCCGTGCAGCTCGTAGCCCGGCGCTGCGTGACGTAGTACTTCTGCGTTTGCAGGTTGCGCGCCCCAGTCGGTGCGCGAAGCAGAGAAAGCAGCGGTGAGGCTCCCGAGAAACACAGCAAGACTATTTCGCAGAAAAACACGACGGTCCACACGAAGCTCGCTGTGGAGCACGAACTTTCGAGATTGCAGCCGGTGCTTGCGCGGCGCGTTCACTCTGGCAGCACGCCCCGACTGAGCGCTAACCGGGGGTTGCACGAAAGCTGTGGCACGCGTGTTGATCATGTTCGTAGAGTGTACGCTCCCCAAACGATTACGTTGCCCAGTTATTCTACAACGGCACTGTTGAGAATATGGTCGAAACTCTCAGCGCAAAAGCGGTTTCCGCCTGGGATTGCAAAAAAGACCAGAATGGCACAGCGGTGCGACGCGATGCATCGGTGCGCGAGGTACAGCGCGCGCGGCTGGGCCGAGGACTCTCCGCGACATGAAGCGTAGACGTGTCAGCACTTGTCGACGGAATATGCCCAATCGGAGCTGGAGAACACAACGAAACATTTTTCCAGATCTTATGCCTGTTAAAGAACAAAATACTGCAAGGATAAATGGATGCGGTGCTTTCGTGCCTGAAGTTTGCAGTCACGGTCACTTTCGCATATTGCGGTTGTCGGATACGTGCGTGGAGCACCACCGGCGCGCCTTCGCTTGGTGGGTTTTCGGGGCGCGAAAGGCTCCACATACAAGTCTAGCGAATTTCGAATTCAGGATGCATGGTTGCGGGAGACGAATCACGCAGCTCGCCATTACCATGCGTGCGGCACAGACCTTTCCGAAACACTTTACAAAAAAACGCTGTGGAAAGCGGGCAAGCTGCACAAGCTGAAGGCACCTCTTTCGCTTTTAAGAGCCGAATGAGCGGATAGAAGTGCACCTGCTAGCTCAGGGATCCCACGGCAATCGCCCTTTGAAAATATTCCGTCCACAGTATCGAATGAGGCGGGCGATTTCCGGACAGCCGGACGGGTACGGAATCACCACATGAAAGGGATTTCGTTTCCTTCGCTTTTCCAGCAACTCCTCGTGCAGGCATCCGTATGGATCTGTAGCGAAGGCCGCAAGCGCCCTATCGGCGGGCATCGAATCCGGCACTGGCCCGCCAAAATGTAATGCTTCTTCTGTACTAATGAAGCGAAACTGAGCCGCTGGGTAGCGTATTGCTGTTCGGTGCTGCGTCTCTATGCGTTTGCGCTTCAGCTCGAGCGAGATCATCGTGATGTTGCGAGGGTAGTGTCCAGTGAGCTGGCGAAAGCGGCATATTGAAAAAAGGAGGTTCTCGAACGAGTCTCGAGCAAAGTCTTCAGTGAGTACCCTGCCGGAAACGCCTTCCGCGTGGCCATACCACGCTTGAGCACTGGCCAGACGCCAGTAGCTCTCAGCTTCACTCAGCGGCCCTGCTTCCAACCTTGTCTTTCCCCCCGAAAACAACAGCAAAGCCTGTGGATCCGCCTGTGCTATTTCAATACCTCTGCGTATATGCTGAAGGAACACGAGACCTTGACCTTTCTGGTAGTCTTCAAGGTACCACTGATGGTCATCCCTGGCAGAAGCAAAGTTGGACCCAGTGTACACGGCGTTGCCCGCAACAATGATGAGGTGTTTCAGCTGTGAAAGAGGTGAGGACGCAGCCGCCTCACTGCCTCGGGCATGCGCTGACGGATTCTGGAGCCTAGCCGCCAGCAAGTCGCGAACAAGCCCAAATGTTGCGAGCACCCCCAGCATAACAGCCGCGCAGAGCACGCAGAGCGTCACCCAACGTCTGTGGCGCTGCGCCCGAACAGGCTCCAGAACCTGCAGCCACCAGCACCCGGTCGCATGCTTATTCCTTCTCGTGACGAACGTAGGCAGCTCCTGCATATTGCGTGAGACATGCAATCGTTATCTGGGTTGCTACCACCACTGTTCCAGGGATGTAGAGCGCTACCCAGGCGCCTCCACAAGCTACGCTCATCGAACGCCTCAATGCATCTGCATCGATTGCAAGCATCGCGTTGGAGTGTCATCGTCATCTTCGGCGGCGGGGCAGTGTTCAGTGCGTGCATTGCCGCGCAGGCGCTCAGAGTGCCGCTTTCCGAGGTGCCTTTTGCGGGCGTTTCCATGGAGAACGCAACTAGCGTCTTCCGTCGTGTTTTCATCGCACGACATGGCGAGCGCATAGACCATGTGGATCGCACGTGGGGTGAGCGAGCGACATATCCGCAAGACCCACCGCTTACGGACCGAGGTCGCCGTCAAGCTCGCGAGCTGGGTGTTTTCCTCCGGTCTGCGGGCAACATTCGTACGATTCTGAGCTCGCCGTTTGCGCGAACGCTGGAGACAGCACATGTTGTTGCGGAAGAGCTCGAGCTGCCTTTGTACGTTGAGCACGGGGCGAGTGAGTGGTTGCACGCCGAGTGGTTCGGGGAACGTGCCCCAGAGCTCACGCCCTTAGCTGAGTGGAAAGCCCAGCTGCCGCGGCTTGACCTGGAGTCGCATCGGTCTCTCGTCGTGGCTGAGTTTCCAGAGGATATTCACCAGATAACGCAGCGTTGCAGAAAAGCCATCCAGTTGATCACGGAAAGGTACAAAGAGGGTGACATCCTTGTTGTCGGTCACGGCATTTCTGTTGAGCTCATGACCAAGGGCCTATGCGGCAAGCACACCAAGGTGAACTGGGTAGGATATTGCGCCGTGTGTGAATGTGTCTTGGATGCTCGTATTGCGGATACGGGCGCTTCGAGAGACGCTGATGAGGAACGAACTTCCGATGTCTGGCGCCTGGCTCGTAATGCGGACGCGTCATTCTTGAGCGAACCTGAGGATCCGCAGCACATACATTATATTTGAAGCACACGTGATCAGGATTTTTCACTGCGCGAATATTCACGNTAACTATGGATTCTCAGAATGGCAGCCATTTAATGCATCAAGTGGATGAATTGCTCTATTTAAAAGGGACGGCAGGCATCGCGTGCAGCGCTCATGAGATCAGTTTTGATCGCTACTGGGAGCATGAAGATGCAGTGCGAGCGCTTTCTACGAAAGATATTAATACTTTATGCATATTTCGAGTAATGGGAGAGCTTAGCATGTCGAGTGCGTCGACCTCGGCGACGCGAATGCGTTTATGGATACGGTCTCAGAACCGATCCAAAATGCCCCAGAAGCTTCTAGATACTGTTTGAAGCTCAGTGGGGTACTGAGAGGTTCTAGACTTTTGATTTTCTCATCCAGCTAGCTGTCCCTCATAGAACCTATTACTCGATTTAAATGCATCGCAGTGGAATACGAACACAATGGCTGTGTCTGTGTGGAGATTGTGCTGCAGGTGCGCTGCCTGTGATTTAAACGGCATCGATCTGAAGCATGTAATCAGAGTCTGTCGGATGCGAGATCGCGGTCGACTATGAGGACGGAGACACGGCGTCGGCTATTTTATGGCGCTTGAGCGCTGCTTCATTCTTGAACCATACGTTGCCTAGCGTGGAGCTGATACGATGGTCGTCGAGTATGCAGCCGCAATCAAGAATCCCGACGAACCGCAGCGCAATCTTGCCGTTGTGGCAACGGCAGAACCTGCACGCAGTGCTCTATCTATTCAAAATTGACTGACAGAAATACGAGTTCGCGTTCGTTATGATTGTACGAAGCAGTGTACAGAACCCTCGACTAAATCATCAGCGCCCCTGAATATTGTGATTCAGACGAACACGGATGACTGGCTAAAGAACAGTCATCATAGCTAAGCAGCTGCGAGCGCCGTGTGAAATTTCAGCGCGTCAACGACTCTATATCCCACCGCCAAACGGTGCTGTCATCACAAACTGCCAGGATCATCTTCCCGTCGGGGCTGAACGCGACATGTCGCACTGCAGCAGTGGCTTGCGGATGCGTCAGGCAAGCGATAGGTTTGCCGCCTGGATCATCCACCTGGAATACATAAATAGTACCCATTCTTGAGCCTACGGCAAGCAAAGTTTGCATGGGGTCCACCGCAAATCGAATATACCAGAGATCACCGCCTCGATATCGGTACTCAATAAGAACGCGGTGCTCGCTCGATGATGGAAGCAAACCGCGATCATCCATACCAGGAGCCCAGAGCACAATCTTGCTATGTACCGACTTGGATAGAATCAAATCCCCGACATAGGCGACGCAGTCTACATAGTTCCCGTGAACAAAGCGGAACACCTGGTCTGGAAACTGAACAAACTCGACATAGCGGCGGGTGCGCGAACCTGCGGCTTGTCGCACCGCATCATCGCCGAGAGTCATCGGAGGAGGTACGCCCCGTGCAGGGGCATCCAGCGTAACGCCATCAACCAATGGCGCGGTCGTATATGGGATACGTTCCAAGTCTGCAGCTGCACTCGTTTCCGGGCTCCGATTGAAATGGCGCAAGGCACTCGGGCGCCGTGGGCTCGGTATCTTCTTTGGCGTTGTGGCTGGAGAACTGGTGCGCTCAGTCTCGTAGGGGCTCGCATTTTCCCGTGACGGGCATGCCAGATTTCTGGGCACATCGAGCGTTTGGGGCGCTGCTTGTGCAACACCAACAGCATTCCTTCTTCTACGATGACGCTTCGATGGATGAGGAGGTGCCACAGGAGTCTCAACTTCCCCCGGTATTCCACGGAAGAGCACTTTTTGTGGCGTCGGATCTGTGACTTTTTGGGGCGCACTGCTCGGAAATTTCGGCAGTGCAGCGGAATGCCTGGCGCCCTCTCCAGCGCGCTCCGCAACGCAAGCTCTTCTTCTCTGCATTTCGAATGACTGCAACACTTTCGCATCAATATTCCATACCCGCACTGTGCCGTCCATTCCACAAGAGACAAACTTTTCGCCACTGCGATGCCAGTCGCAAAAAAGAACTTCTCCACGATGCCCTTGTAGTCCGCAAAAAATTGCAAAGCAATTTCCGGTCCCCAAGTCCCAAAGGCGCAGCGATTCATCCTTGCTCGCCGACAGCAGCCACGAAGGCCGTTTCGGACAAGACCGGAGGCAGTGCACCGCCCCGCTGTGACCCAGCAACGTGTGACACAGAGAATCGTTGGATAAATGTACGACCCGAATGATACCGCTTTCATACCCCAAACACAGGAGAACGTCGCTGGTCGCTTCCTCGAATGCCCACGTACAACAGAAACACTCGTCAGTATCAGCTCTTGGAAGAGAACTTGCATATGAAACGAGCAACTGAAGATCTTGAACAGCGGGTTCACCCGTGGGTGCAGCGTATACTCGTGCGCCTGGCCCTCCACAGGTTGCTAACAAAAATCTTTGCTCGTTATGTCCGCCGACACCTGCCGTATGCCGAGCTTGCCACTGGGCGCTCACTTGTGCGGAACTTCGATCCGTCGCGGACTTTTCCACGCAAGGCGCGAACTCAGCGAAATAGTTGTGTTTACCGTGACTCTCTGCAACAGCAAACTGGAGGACCCAGCTCGCAACGCAGCCTGTCGTGTCTGCTCTGCTGCGGTTACTCATCTTTCTGGAACCGCGCCCAGCGCTGAGCGTGACGAGAATACAGGCCAACTATGACCGCGCTCGAGACATTCCCGCATCGGTCTATCGCAACGCAGACAGAACGAAGAAAAAGGACTCGTGCGCCGTTCCAGCACGAAGCAGCGTTGACGAAGCCACGGAGCGCTACGAAGCCCGTTCGAGAGGCTAATTTTAAGATCACCTGGGCCGGTGCTCGACTGCAGCGAAACGCCGCATCGCCTGGACTCGATTTTTTCCCGTAGCGCTTGTAGATCCGCGGAAAAGCTTGTTCAAACCATTGAACTTGAATAACAGATTATCTTCCTGCAGATTTGCACCTGCATCTGATGTTACATGGTCAACCTCTCATACATCTGGTCCTGGAGTGACTTATTTTGGAAAGAAAGACACGAAGTGGCAAGCATTTGAGATCGCAAAGTCTGATGCACACCGAATACGGGTTTCCGTTCCGGAAGACGTCTTCCAGACTTGGTCATTCGGCATGATCCCTTATTACTGCAGTCTCGCTTGGACTTTGGATGACGCACCTTTGTCATTTTTCAGGTTGAGCGTCGCTTGGGAGCAATTCCCAAAGGGAGGTTCTTCGTTGCACCGGAGGCAGGAAGAGAAAAGGGTATGTTTGGTGCGGGGCACGCGGCGAATGCGTCGTAACGGGCAAACAAACGAGCTCCGTGCGCGTTTCTCAGGTTGCCGCCAGCAACTACCTCGGTTTAGGTAACCTGTAGAGATTCATCGATCTCGCACCATAGAATATTTTGCTTGTGCTATTCGTGTAGCGTTTTCTAATTCACCATTGTGCTGTTGTTGCTTTTCTACAGAGCGTGCGTGCCGATCAGACGGTTCTGTAGACGAGCGGGCAGTCCTTCCTGTTAAGTAATGCTCAAGTCCAGCCACGAGAATTCGTGATAATATCCTAATGGCATGCGCTCGTGGGTCGCTTGACGAGCTGCACATTGCACGCGCGAACTGGTTTCTTAGTTTTGGCACCTTTGCTGTGTGATGCGCTTTCCATTCCGCCTGCAAATGGCTGCAAATACGCTTTGAGGCGAACGCTTCACTAGTCCAGTGCATGCTGTACGTGCTGCGATCGTCTGTGTATGCGTCGTGTCCAGTGAAGCAGCACCACTGCCATCATAGTTCTCTTCTCGAAGGCCAATACCTCTTTCTCCGGACTCTAAAATCTAAACCAAATCTGATCATCGGCACTTTTAGTTGAGCGCCGTGGATTTGATTCGTAACGAACTATGTTCGTATCTGAGAAGGCGTTGCTGGAAAGGCTGCTGACCTGCCATGATACGGTATACACACGTTGCGCAGCGCTCGGACGGTTCGTCCGATCGGAGCAGAGACTTCTATAGAAGAACGGATTTACCCGGTTTCATTGCTGTCGCTTAAGTTTGCGCAAGGCTCGCTCTCGTATACGCCGATGCAAACGTTCAACATATGCAACCTGTGCGGGCAGGCTGCGGGTGGCTTTTAAGCCCAAGGCTATGAGCTCATGTGCCCAGTGCGGATTCGAGCGCAGCTCCAATCCAAGACGATCCAAAGCGAGCCGTGCGAACGCGTCCGCGGAGGGCACCATCCAGTTGGCACGTCGTATCTTGCTCATCTCGCTGGTAATCCAAAATGGTGTCAGGGACAGAACCGCAATCTTGTGCCGACGGACTTCACCAGACAACGCAACGGCGAATGCATCGATGTACGCCTTTGTGCCGCCGTACACGGAGAGCAACGGACAGGGAACTACAGCACCTCCGGCCGAAGACAAAAATATGAGGCATCCCTTCTTCCGTTCAATCATTTTCGGTAGTAGTCTTCGTGTGATTTTGTTCATAGCGCAAATGTTCACGCGCACGATCCGCTCGATGGCTGCCTCGTCCATATCGATAAACTCCGTAGGAAACTCTAGGTTGACACCNGCGTTATTGATAAGGACAGATANCTCCAAATCACAAATACCTTCANAGAGTTCGTTCCATTCCGCTTCTGAAGCCTGGGCCAGGTCGAAAGCCACCACGCGAACNGCAACGCCGTGCTGTTCGCANTCCGCTGCAACAGCCGCTAGCTTCTCTGCTGAGCGTGCCAACAGAACAAGATTGAGACCACGACGCGCACACTCTCTAGCAAAACCTGCACCTACTCCGTAGGACGCTCCTGTGATGAAGGCCCAATCCCCACGAAACTTGTCGGCAAGGCGCGAGGGCCTTCGAAGCAGGTGGCGGTAAAGGAAGCGCAGTAGTTGCGCACCAGCCAAAAGCACTACAATAACGCCCACCAGCGCAAAAAGGTAGAGAGGCAGTTCCTTGTACTCCGTGCCGATCGAAGGCTGGGCCGCGAATCTAGTAAGGTAGCCGAGTTTCATTGAGGATTGATGTCTCGTGATGACACGAAAGGCATACCTCAACGTCCAACCGTGGAGAGGATCGCTCCATGTCGAAGGCGGGATGCCGCGGGCGCGCTTGCACGGGCGACGCCGCCCGCATGCGTCATTTTTCGTGCGGTTATTTCCTTCATGGTATCCGTCATCTATGTGCTTCTGCGGAAGTTTTCATCTTATTTTGCTTCTCTTCATGATGTACGATCAGCGAAAGATATGAGAAAATTGTCATTCCGTTACGATAAGAATCTAGTCGCAATGAGGTCCGCCTTCATCGGTAGACTGCTTCTCCAACATCATCGAGAAACCCCACGTGTAATGCGGTAGGGAATGCACTGGCGTTCTTGCTATCAAGCAGTCATGATATCGTGTATAATCCGGATTAGGTGAAACATTCCTTTAAGCAACACCAAGAACAAGTTAAAGGTCGGCGTTTCTGCATCTCTGGAGGCGGTCACTCTGGCGAACTCTGATCCCTAGCGCTCCACCGACTTGCTACTTCCAAAACTAGACAGAAATGGAACGGACCAGCCAGCTAGGGCTAGCTCTGCAAAGCTCGCATCTCTTCCCTCAGTCATGAAAGCCATCCCATGGGAGCTTTTGCTGCGGCTGCTCGCTTTTCCTCTCTCTTAGCTCCGGGCTGGAATACGCCGGTCTCTACTTTCTTTCCAGCACTGTTGTAGGCTGTCGAGGGATGCTAATCGCGGCGTTGGGGTCGCAGTTTCACAGGTTCCGGCAGTTGCCTGCGTATTCGATGTGCAGGCGGAGGTTGCGATTTACGGATCGCTTGCCGTTTTCTTCGTTTCCTAGAATTCAGTACTGGTGCGCGCTTCGTAGCGGTTAACCTGATTGTGTTCAGATATTCCCGTATGTGTTCACGAGCTCGCATTCCCTGGGAGCCGACCTGCAGCATGCGAGCGCTTGCTGCATCCCTCCGTAGCTGTCGTTGACGGGTACAGAAGGCTCTACGCGATGCCTTGCTCCGTTTTCGCGCCCAGTGCTGTGCCCCGTGATCATGCACTTGCTCTTCTGGACGACTTCTTGTGCGAGTGCGCTGCCCGCTGCACTCGCAAGCGCACGCTATTCCATTCGGTACCTCAACAACCGATTCCTTGTGCGCTCTTGCTTTCCTGCGTTCCCTTCCCACAAACTGTGCAGATGAGCGTGACGGGCCATCAGGTCCGATTGTGCCACCTGCTTGTGATAATGCCGCAAAGGCCACTGGGACTCTCTCCTGTCTCACTCGTTTGCGCGTCGGACGAGTGNCTCACTCGCTCACCGTCCGCTTAGGCGAACATATGAGGTACTCGAGTCCAAGCTACGACTTTGAGCGGGAATCGGCGTGTTCGAGACTCGCGGCTNCAGTGCGTCGTCGGTGACCACAGGCAAGTCGGGCATCCCTTCGNATCTCGCAATCATCGTGAAGGTTCAGGGACCCGNTCTCTTTGGGTCCAAGTTGAGGCCGATCGCATTGGGGAGCAAGTTCGCGCCGCCGCGCATCCCAGTTGTTCGTTGTTCATCCACACATTTNCCCCTCTAACCAGGGTGCATCNGCNCCCTGACGATTCTTCANTCGTATAGAGCGTTCGCGCTTGACGGCGATGGACACACTCGCGCTATCGGAAGCGAACGACGACTCTACTTCTCCTGTTGGAAGCGCGAAGCTCCGGTTCCTCCGGTCTCCCTTCGCCTCCGCGCCCTCCTGCGCGCTCCGTCGCTTCTCGCTCGTCAAGCGGTTCATGAGTTTCCTCGAATCTTCGGGTGCGGGCGCATAGTTCGCTGTCTGGGCTTGCACCTAGCGATCAGCCTCTCTTCCTCTTCCTCGACACACTTGTTCTCCATCGGACGCATCTGCGTAACCCTCGCGCGGCGTCACGATCCACGACAAAGCGAAAAAGTGTGCTTGCTGGCAGTGGCACGAGCCACGGAGACGTGCGTTCGTAAAAGCCGCGTACTCCTCCCCTGACGGAGGCTCTGGACCGGCACGCTGGGTGCAGACGCGCCATCGCATTCGTGGGTGCGTTAGTCGCGTGCGACAGGTCCATCTTCGAGACAACGTCCTCGTCGCGAAGGGCCAGATGACGAACATTCATCATGGTCTCCCAATCCTTCGAGCCGACTGGCTGCAATGAAGCGTCGGTCATGAAGAGCTCCTTCATACCGCCCATGCCGGTCGCCGAGTCGTCGCACTTTCGCCTCCACCCCATAGAATCTTTCACGTGCCGGTGGAGGTGNATGCTCACCCTTCTCAGCGTCACTGTGCGTATCATTCCCCGTACCCATTCGTATTATCNGGGNCGCTTTGAGTCACCAAGCGAGAGAGGCCCTCGACGCTCCCAATGCTGTCCAGCTTGGGAGCCGACGTCCGTGCGTCGCCGATGAAGGCTAGTTGCGGGTCNAGTCTGCCTGGTGCGNACTCGGGGACAACTAGGACGAAAAGCTTATCGGTGTCAGCTGCGCTTCTACAAAGTGCTGGACGTTTCCAAAGACCTCGGCACACTCGAAGCACGCGGACTTGAGTTTGAGGCAAGCGTGTCGCCGGAGCTTGCTGCAAAGAACCACCAGGTACATGTCGCGTGCCACGTGTTCCGGTGGGAGCACGCACGTTCCAAGCTGGCACTGAACGACCGCCGTTTCCGGCAGTAACGATGAGCGCCGCTCCTCGTCCGTGAACACACCCAAGCGAAGCGTTCCGTTCAGGAAACCGCCCCGTCCGAGACTGGCGAGCTCGTCTGGAAGCGGTACGCATCTCTTTTCGTTACGCTCTTGGACGATTTTCGTCCAACTACACAGTCGTTTCTCTGAGACCTCTCGTGTGCGGCGGTTGTGTGCCTCCGTCGATAAGCATGCCGTATAACTAAAGTATTTATACCTTGTTTTTCTCTTCGTACTACTTCGGAATTCCACGAACCGCAATCGTCAGCGAGTTTCCCTATACAAACTCCAACAGGTCCATTGGTCTGAACGGCAGTTCCNNNAGCACTGGGCATCAGTTCGTGTCGAGAGCGAGCCGCGTTATCCCGAAGCGTGCATCGGCCTCTCTGAGGCTGCNTTTGACGGCCCCGCAACCGTTCTCCATCGGTTTGAAACACAGAGCATAAGCTGGTGTGTGCGTGTGCAGGATGACCAATGCCCGCTCTTTGCTGTTTGCCGAATAGAAGGGAATTCGTGGAACGCGTTGCTGTNTATGATGAAACACGCANTGGCTGGAGTGGAACTCCAGATNCGCGACGCAGCGTAGAAACGTCGATCCGTCGGCGCTCCTGCCGTGCCGCTAAGCGATGACGCACTTGCCACCGGAATCCATCGCTGCGATGACTGCAGTCCGCGTCCAGCACCCTTTCCCATGCGAACAGAAGAGACGCGAGCCTCTGGGAGCGGATCCCACGGGCGGGAATGTGGTTGTGGTTGTGGTGGTGGTGCTGCTGCTGCTGCTGCTGCTGCTGATTTCGGGTCCCTTCTCTTCGATGGCCACGGAGCGGGCTGGAATTGTCTTTCGGGCGGGTCGATTGCTTAACGTGACGAGCCCATTGAGCTTTCGGCGGGAGCGTGTGGAGAAGTCACCAAGGGATGGCGCCGAGCTCCTTTTCTCGCCGGGTCAGCAGCGCGAATCGTTGCGCCTACGAGTTGCGTCGCGACTGAAATGACGAAAACTCGAAGAATACGTGATTCGAGCGTGATAGACGTAAGGAAAGGAGGAGCGTGGNGGTCGCTCACANGAACAGGACGGTGATATCGAATATTTTTTTGAAATCTTTTTTTAGGACGCCGCATTTCGTCTTGATTCCAGAGACGTAACGAACTGCAGTTGTGAAGCATTGAACGAGCCATTGCGAAACGACAACCTAGAGTCGGAGAACGGACCGTGAATCCGAAATCCCTTATTATTGGACTTTGAACGTCTAGGATGTGTATCTATAAATTTTCAGGAGGAAATTGAAAGATAGAAACATGTCGAACAGCTTAGTGCTCCATCATAACTAGTTTCTTTAGAGACTGCACCAATGCTCTTTATACTGAGTAGAAATTGCACTTTAGATTCGGATATCTAGAGTCCTGTGGTGCTCTGGCAGGCGATCTTGCGCTGTCAATATTCAGCGCCTCGTTAACACGCATACGACATGTCGCCAAATAGCTGTCTTTTAAGGCAATAGGGCGAGGCGTTCACATACATTCTCTGAGAAATTTCTCAATATATGAAATTAATGATTTGGATGCCAGGTCCTTGTTGAGCAAAAGAATGCGTAAACCTACATTTATTTGAGGCCTTCACCTCGCCACACCGATTTGAGAGACGCAAGCCTAAGCGTACGAGGTTTAAAATTTTCCACGACAGAAGTCTTCAGTGTATACGCCAAATAACGTACATGCAGAAGTTCAAAATATCTATATACCAAAGCAGGTCGGAACCGATGCCCTATAGATTTCGAATATCCGTATGCGGTCGCTATGACGCCTGCCGCCTTACCCGATCGACAATTCGCACACGCTGGACGCATCTGCGACGTGCAATAGAACTGGCTACTTCGCACTTGCGAGCTCGCATCTTCTCTTGTACACCCTATTCAGGATCAGAGGCTCACTCTGGCGCCGACGCTCGAGGGTAGCACCCCGCTACAATGATCCATGTTTTACGCCTCAAGTCGTTATTGCAACGTGACAAGACTAATGGTACTCTATCCAAAGCGTGTCGGAACTGTTTTAATTCGCATAACTGCCGGGAAAGCTGAGCTTGCGCGACTAGCGTTCCAGCATGTTTAAGGACACGAGCGTCGCAATGGTATGGTGCGCAGCGGTTCGATTTGGCGCGAACGTAATCAATCGTTCGCGAAATTGAAGTTGGCGGGAAAATCGCTGTCCGCAGATGCGCGAATCCGTGCATCATCCCCGTGCATAGCACGCAAAAAAGAATTTCGTCCGGAAACATTCAAAATAATATTGTTGTTCTTCAACAACCTCAAGGGGGCTATACAGGATGATTCATAACGCGCTCCGTACACATTCCTTGGCGGTTTTGTTGCTCCTTCTGTTCACGAACGCAGTGCGAGTGGACTCTGTACTAGCAGCGAGGCCAGCGGAAAGGCGTTGGTATACGAGCGGTGGAAACAGTGTTTATGTGTGCCCCTCGTCTTCTTCGCTGCATAACTGCACCCTGCAGAACGTATGCACGAAATTGATTGTCAACGGAAGCTGTTCTCTCACAGGCACGGCATGTACGCTACGCTCCTCTGCTGAGATTGGCAGTGGTCACGGCAGCCAGACGCTCGGCCGTGAAGCTACCAAAGAAAATCAGGGTTTGGCGGGATTCGACTCGAAAGATTTCAAGGTGCTGCGTTGGAGGCAAAATCAATATAGCGGATGTGGTGACTGCTTGTCTTTCGGCGAGCAAACCTGTGTAGAGTATCGCACGGCAAATGTGTGCACAGCATGCAGGACGAATTACGAGCTTGTGGAAGTTTGCGATACTGTGGTTCAACGGACATTGGATGGTTCCGATCCGGTATCAAAGCGCTGGGGGCAGTCGTTTCAACAGCAAAATGGAAACTGTCAGTATGAATGTCTGTTCAGCGGAAAGCAATGCAGGAACGTAATCATCGGCACTTTCCTTCCGACTCCGACTGTGCAGCCTACACTGCTACCATCTGCCTCTCCGTCAGCAACAGTGTCAAGAAGCGTTTCGCCATCGGCGACTGTGAGCGCGACTATCTCCATAAGCACTTCTGTCTCACCGAGCACAAGCCCATCGATTTCGGTAGCTTCGCCGTCGGTGTCCGTGAGCGCGACGGCCTCCGTAAGCTCCTCCGTCTCACCGAGCACAAGTTCATCGATTTCGGTAGCTTCGCCGTCGGTGTCCGTGAGCGCGACGACCTCCATAAGCTCCTCTGTCTCACCGAGCACAAGTTCATCGATTTCGGTAGCTTCGCCGTCGGTGTCCGTGAGCGCGACGACCTCTATAAGCTCCTCCGTCTCACCGAGCACAAGCCCATCGATTTCGGTAGCCTCGCCGTCGGCGCCCTTGAGCGCGGTGAGCTCCATCGTCACTCTCATATAGTGGATGTTTGCATGTCTATCTTACGCTTTTCGCAATGAACTCATGTCCTTGCTGCCATGTAAAGCAGCAAACGACCTGAATGGATGCAGTCTTCGGTTTGAAACTTGCAGCGAAATGAGGATACTTTCGAAGACTCGAAGGCGCATCTCTTGGTAACCCTTATGTAGTGCTATATATTTCAAATGGATAAATCTGAGAAACACTTACGTTCCGCATTATGATTTGTCATGCCTTTTGCCTAGACTACTGCTAATGCAAGTTTCAGCTAGTTCACCAGTTTTTGGACGTAACCTAACAAGCGAGTGCTAGCTGCACCGAGGTCCTCCGTCGCATTTCGGGGCTGGTCCATTACATGTCACCTACGCAAGACTCATCCAGCAACGAACTCGCCTCGGGATGCATCTGTTCCGCCACATACGTCCTAGGAGATTCACGGTTTCTTCTCGATTTCAATTTACCCGTCGGTGCACGTGTAACAACATACGTAATTTTTCTTTTCATATTTCCGTGGAATCGGCTTCTATTTTTTTTAAATTAACAAGATGTTGACATAGGCCAGCGTTCTCCGACTCTGCGCTTTTTTCTTTTCTTACTTTTTTTGTGTTTTATTCAGTGCGCGATGAGGTATCCGCCAAATGCCCTACCTCCAAGTTACATTACCTTTACTTCTTCTCGGATATTCTGGTCGTTTCATACGTCCTATGTTGTGCCGAGCCTGCCGAAAGCGACAGCAATGGCGCCTATAGCGCGGGTGCGGTCGCTGCACGGAGACAGAACGGCGTTGCCGTAGCACACAGAGGGCGTCGGCTCGAGGAAT